>Ga0209023_10000212_pt1 | contig 100406 bp, 86 predicted proteins | sample LakOneMetagenome_FD_187468 | JGI IMG/M metagenome (GOLD analysis project Ga0209023, IMG submission 187468) | Freshwater and sediment microbial communities from Lake Erie, Canada (SPAdes) (version 2) | ecosystem: Environmental > Aquatic > Freshwater > Lentic | place: Lake Erie, Canada...
AATAAGCGGTGAAAAGGATTTTGAAAAGGAAAGGCAGGAACTGACCGGCCTCATTAATACATTCTACAATCGTGGCGCCGGTAATGTGGGCAAATTTCCACACCCGATGTTTGGCACATTTACCCAACCGCAATGGGGGCAGGCGATGTACAAACACCTAGATCATCACCTGAGGCAGTTTGGGGTTTAGGCCACCTGGCCACTACTAACGGCCTAAAAATTAAAAGACAACTGCATTGCAGTCGCACAGAGAGTTGATGAGAAGTATTTTAGCGGCCAGACACTTAAAGTTTCATTAATCGCTTCGCTGCTTCTTCCAGGGTAGCTTCATTCTTTGAAAAACAAAACCGTAGCACTTTATTATCTTCGCCGTTCTTATAAAAAACAGATGTAGGTATAGCAGCAACACCGTATTCTTTAGTTACCCGGATGGCGAAATCTTTTTCATTCTCATTGCTGATGCCGGCATAACTGTATAGTTGAAAATAGCTTCCATGCGATGGCAGCGGTTTTAATCTTGTCTGCTGCATGAGGTTTAAAAAATAGTCCCGTTTTTTTTGAAGAAAGCCGCCGAGCTGCAGGTAGTTCTCTTTCTGTTTCAGAAAATTTGTCAATGCATATTGAACCGGCGTATTGCAACTAAAGCAGTTGAACTGGTGCACTTTCCTGAACTCCTTCATCAATGCCGGAGGTGCCACGCAGTATCCCATCTTCCAGCCGGTGCAATCGTACACTTTGCCAAAAGAAAAACATACAAAGCTCCGTTCATACAGGTCGGGGTAACACAGTATGCTCTCGTGTTTCATTCCGTCGAAGATCAAATGTTCATATACTTCGTCGCTTAAAATAAAAATGCCCGTATCTTTTACAATGCTTTGCAGTTGCTTTATATCATCCCCGCTTAACACAGCCCCGGTGGGATTGTGCGGCGTATTGAGCATGATGAGTTTTGTTTTGGGTGAAATTTTTTTCTTCACCTGTTCCCAGTCGATCTTATAATCGGGATAAACAAGCGGGATCAATACCGGTATGCCGCCGTTGATCTCGATGTTCGGGATATAGCTGTCGTAAGCTGGTTCAAAAACAATGGCTTCATCGCCGGGATTTAATATTGCGGTAAGTGCTGTGTAAATGGCGTAGGTTCCGCCGGGAGTAATGGTGATCTCTGTATCGGGGTTTATCTTTGTTGTATAAAGCCCTTCAATCTTTTCTGCAATGCGTTCTCTTAATGCCGGCAGTCCGCACATATGTGTGTACTGGTTGTATCCATCCTTCATTGCTTTATTCACCAGGGCAACCAGTTCTTCATTCATCGGGTAGTCGGGAAAGCCCTGGCCCAGGTTAATGGCTTTGTGTTCGGCAGCCAGCACACTCATTACAGTAAAGATGGTGGTACCAACTTCGGGCAGCTTACTTTTAATAGAGGGGATCAACGGGAAAAATTTAAATGAACTTATCGCCTTTGTTGCGCTTTATTTCTGCCACGTATTCTTTTATTTCCTGCTCTTTGTCTTTTTTGCAGATAAGCAGTACATCATCGGTATCAACGATCACGAACTCATCCAGCCCCTGCAACACCAGTAATTTCTTATTATCTGCATGAACCATATTGTTGGTGGCATCGATCACCATTACATTATCGCCAGCCACTGCATTGCCGAGATAATCTTTTTCAAGATTGTCGTACGTACTGGCCCAGGTACCCAGGTCGCTCCAGCCAAAGGAAGAAGGAATGATGTATACGTTATCTGCCTTTTCCATCACGCCATAATCAATAGAAATATTCACACATTGCGGATATAGACGTTCAATAGCTTCCTGTTCTCTTTTTGTATTAAAGTGGCTCTTTTCTGCTTCAAACACCTCAGCCATTTCGGGCAGGTATTTTTCAAAGGCCTTGATGATGTTCTTTACCTGCCACACAAAAATGCCGGCGTTCCATAAAAAATCGCCGCTGGCTATAAATGTTTTTGCCAGTTGCAGGTCTGGTTTTTCGGTAAATGTTTTTACCTTATAAACATTCTCGTCTACTTTGTGCGGTTCATATTGAATGTAGCCATAGCCGGTGTTTGGATAAGTAGGTTTTATACCCAGTGTTACCAGCGCCTTTATGTGTGCGGTGAATTTTAATGCGGCAGTACACACTTCTTTAAACCCGTCTTCGTCTGTGATCAGGTGATCGGATGGTGCACAGATCAGGTTGGCGTCGGGATTTAATAAATGCAGTTTGTAAGAAATATACGCAACACATGGCGCTGTGTTTTTGCGGGATGGTTCACACAATATATTACCTGCCGGAAGTTCGGGCAGTTGTTTGGCAACAATATCCCGGTATTGTTCAGCCGTTACCACATAAATATTGTCTGCCGGAATGAATTTGGCAAAGCGGTCGTATGTTGCCTGGATAAGTGTTCGCCCGGTGTTTAATATGTCGATGAATTGTTTGGGGAAGTCTGTCCGGCTCATGGGCCAAAACCTGCTGCCAATACCGCCTGCCATGATGGCTACGTAATTATTCTTGTTCATAATCAGTTTATATGATGCCTTCTTTTACCAGGTCGTGTAAGTGTATGATGCCGGCATATTTTTTATCCATTTCCACCACCAGTTGGCTTATATCATTCTTCCTCATCTCCTCGAGTGCAAGCACTGCCAGTACATCGGCTTCAACCGTTTTGGGTTTGCTGCTCATGATATCTTTTGCCTGCAGGTTTTCAAAACTGGTTGCTTTCTCCAGCATCCGCCGGAGGTCGCCATCGGTTATGATACCAACTATATTATCTGTTTCATTCACTACGGCAGTAGCGCCGAGTCTTTTGGCTGTCATTTCAACGATCACTTCCTTAAGCGTTGCGGTGGGCAATACTTTTGGCTTTGCATTCTGCGAAGCTAATTCTTCCACCCGCAGGTACAGTCTTTTTCCCAGGGTTCCGCCCGGGTGATATTTCGCAAAATCGTTGCTGTTGAATCCTTTTATCTCCATCAGGCAAACGGCCAGTGCATCGCCCATCACCATTTGAGCTGTGGTGCTGCTTGTGGGGGCAAGGTTGTTGGGACATGCTTCCTGGTCAACCGTGGTATTTAAAACAATATCGCTGTGCTGGGCCAGGTAAGATTTCATGTTGCCCACCATGCCAATGAGTGTGTTGCCAAAATTCTTTATCAGCGGCGTCAAAACTTTTATTTCGGGGCTGTCGCCACTCTTGCTTATCAGCAAAACAATATCATCGGCCTGTATCATGCCCAGGTCGCCGTGAATGGCATCAGCGGCGTGCATAAAGACAGCAGCTGTTCCGGTGCTGTTGAGTGTGGCCACGATCTTTTGTGCAATGACAGCACTTTTGCCGATACCACTTATGATCAATCTTCCTTTTGACCGGGCGATCGTTTCTGTAGCTTTTACAAAATCTTCATTGATGAATTGCCTGAGCCCGTTCACGGCATTGGTTTCTACCTCAATGGTGCGGAGTGCAACAGGTATGATCTTTTCTTTGTTCATCAGCAATGGCGCAAACCTACTTTAATTCAGCCATAATGCAAAGAACGAAATTCGGGTATGCGCCTGGTTTTATAACCTGCTTTTTTTGTTCCCCGATTTTTTGCAGGTTAAGTTATTTTGATTAACTTAAGTGATTGAAATATTTCGTTAAAAAGATCTGTTTTTCCTTATTGGGTTTGATTTGGCTGTTGTTTTCGGTTAACTTCGCCACCCTTTAAAAAACGGGTAAACAAATAATACTGTGTTCAGGTAAAAGATATGGCTAAGACTAAATCCAATATAAAGGAACCGGCTGCCAAACCCGCCAAAAAAGCGGCTCCCAAAAAAACTCACAGCGATCTCACGCTTCAGCTCCAGGATCAGTTTGGTTTTGATGGTTTTAAAGGTCCGCAGGAAGAGATCATCAATTGCCTGCTTGAGGGAAACGATACATTTGTGATCATGCCCACCGGCGGTGGTAAGAGTTTGTGTTACCAGCTGCCTGCCATCATCAGCGAAGGGGTGGCCATCATTGTTTCTCCATTGATTGCATTAATGAAAAACCAGGTTGACCTGGTACGCAGCTACAGCAGCAAAGACGATGTAGCACATTTTTTAAACAGCACCTTAAATAAGGGACAGCAAAAAGTAGTAAAGGATGATCTCACCACGGGCAAAACAAAAATGCTTTATGTGGCGCCCGAAACGATGACGAAGGAAGAGAACATTTCTTTCTTCAAGGGATTGAAGATCTCCTTCTTTGCGGTTGATGAAGCACATTGCATCTCGGAGTGGGGCCACGACTTCAGGCCGGAATACCGCAGGCTGCGTGAAATGATGGACCTGATCGATGATAAGATCCCCGTGATCGCATTAACCGCAACAGCCACACCAAAAGTTCAGAGCGATATTGTTAAGAACCTGGGTTTACGCAAGCCAAAGATATTCATCTCGTCATTTAACAGGCCCAATCTTTATTACGAGATACAGCCCAAGATAAACCTGGAGCAAACCAATAAAAGCATTGTGCGTTTTATTCAGCAGCATAAGAACAAGAGTGGCATTATTTACACCCTCAACCGCAAAACAACGGAAGAGCTTGCAAAGATGCTGATGGCAAACGGCATCAAGGCGGTTTCTTATCATGCCGGCCTCGACAGTAAGCTACGGGCCGAGAGGCAGGACCAGTTTCTGAATGAGGACGTGGATGTGATCGTTGCCACGATTGCTTTTGGTATGGGTATCGACAAGCCGGATATCCGTTTTGTAATTCATTATAATATTCCAAAGTCGATCGAAAATTATTACCAGGAGACCGGCCGTGGTGGAAGAGACGGGCTGGAAGGAAAGTGCATTCTTTACTATTCACATAAAGATGTGGCCAAGCTGGAGCACCTGATGAGGGATAAGCCGCTTAGCGAAAGAGAAGTGGGTGCCCAGTTAATAAACGAAACCGTAGCCTATGCGGAGAGCAGCGTATGCCGCCGGAAAGTATTGCTGCACTATTTTGGTGAGCATTACGACGACAGTAAAAGTTGCGGCCATTGCGACAACTGTCTTAATCCGAAAGAAAAGGAAGAAGCAAAAGAGGGTGCGGTAACTGTTTTAAAAGTCATTAAAGCATTGGGTGAGCAGTTCCCTGTTGAATATACCCTGCTGATCCTTGCCGGTAAGGCAACGCCGCAGGTAAAAATGTACCGTCACGAAGAGCTGCCCGTTTTTGCAAGCGGAAACGACCGGGAAAATCATTACTGGAACAGCCTTATCCGCCAGATGTTATTGGCTGGGTTGATTGAAAAGGATATTGTGGAATATGGTTTGTTGAAGATCACAAAAAAGGGGGAGGCATTCTTAAAGAAACCAACCTCTTTCAAAATTGTGATGAACAACTTGTTTGAAGAAGCCAATGCCGATGATGAAGAAGGGGGCGATGCGGCAGGGAGCGATGCAGCCGTGGCAGATGAGCAACTGATGATTTTGCTGAAAGACCTCCGGAAAAAAGTTGCCAAAGAAAAGAAGTTGCCTCCTTTTGTCATTTTCCTGGAGAACAGCCTGGAAGATATGGCAACCATGTTTCCCACCAGTATGGCAGAACTGGAAAAGATCAGCGGCGTAAGTAAGGGAAAGGCGTTGCGTTATGGCAAACCATTCATCGACCTTATTGCAAAATATGTGGAAGAGAACGATATCGTACGGCCCGATGATTTTGTTATGAAGAGCGTAGTGAACAGGAACAATAACAAGATATTTATCATTCAGAATGTAGATAAGAAGATCCCGCTTGAAACCGTTGCCAAAACCCGTGATCTTCGAATCGATGAATTGCTGGAAGAAATGGAGACCATTGTGGCCAGTGGCACCAAACTAAACCTGGATTATGCCATTGATGAAATGGTTGATGAATACGAACAGGACGAGATCATGGATTATTTCAAGAGCTGCGAGACCTCTTCTTTACAGGTTGCCCTGGAAGAACTGGCCGACAGCAATTTTAACTGGGAGCAGTTAAAGCTGATGCGGATCAAGTTTTTGTGCGAATACGGGAACTAGGGGGCCTTCGGGGAACGCAATGCCTCTCTTGAGCATTGGTTATTGAGCGTTTTTAAGCAGGTATTAATGAAAATATTCAATGATCAACGATCAATATTCAGTTGAATGAGCCCGGTAATCTGTCTCTTTTTTATTTTTTCGGGTAGGTTTTTTCCTTATTTTTGCTGCCCCGAATCCGGTATTCAACATTCCTTGTTCAATATTCGATATTCAAAGCGGTGCGGTAGCTCAGTTGGTAGAGCAAAGGACTGAAAATCCTTGTGTCGGCGGTTCAATCCCGCCCCACACCACGCAAAAGCCTGAAAATCAATGAATTATATTGATTTTCAGGCTTTTTTAATTGACGCAAAAAGCACATCTAAGTGCAAATATGCACAGCGTTGGCGACACTTTGGCGACATTTTTTTGGCCACGAAAATCTTTCCTTATACAAAAAGTTCAATGTGCAATTGTGTACTGCATTTAGCAGTTCGCCGAGTTGGTTTAACTAAGAAATTTTGTAACCAACAAACAAAGCATATGAACTATTCAGCACTAACCCCGAAATTATTCGATTTGAGCATCAATTTTATTTTGCGAACTTCTTACCAGTTCGCCAATAAAGAACACCCTATCGTGCTTCGCATTAAGTTTAGAGGGGCAAAAAAAGACATTAACGTAGGATTCTCAGTGAAAGAAGATAATTGGGTATCTGGAAGCGGCTGTATGGCCTCTCATGCGAAGAAAGCTGCGTACATCAACCAGCAACTGCAGGACCAGGCATTCCGTGTTAGAACCACTTTTGAAAAAATGAAAAATACACTCGGCGATTTTTCTTTAGACGAACTGGTAGACCGTGTCAAGGGAAATGAAACCCCGCCGGAGACTCTTATGGAATATGTTGACAATAAGATCAACGAGTTTGAGGTAAGAGTAGGTGTTGATCTGGCGGTATCTACATTCTACAAATACAAAAGGACTCGAAATTATCTTAAAGACTTCCTGGAACAAAAGCATTCACTGCCGAATATTCCTGTTTCGAGGATAGATGAGAATTTTATAGAGGCCTTCTTTAATTTTCTGCGTCGGATTAAGAATAATTCACACAACTCTTCGATTGCTTTGAACAATTGCTTTAAGACAATTTTAAACGAGCCGGTGAAACGAGGCGTGTTAAGATATAATCCCTTTACCCGAGTAGCACTGAGCCAGATACCTGTGAAAAGAGAATATCTCACTATCGAAGAGATAAAGGCCTTACAGAATCTAAAGGGTCTGACTGAGGCGATGGAAAGAAACCGGGATGTATTCATCTTCGCCTGTTTCACAGGATTAGCGTATAGCGATCTATGTTCACTTAAAGGAAGCCATATCATCATTGAACCGGATGGAAGCAAGCATATAGAAAAATATAGAAATAAAACAGGGATATTAAGCTATGTGCCGCTGATACCGGTAGCGGAAAAGATTTTGCTGAAATATTCCCCCACAGATGACTGTAGGGATTTTAATTGGAAGATTACCTGCAACCAAAAACTCAACAGGACCCTAAAAGAAATAGCTCAGAAGGCAGGGATAGGTAAAAACGTTTTTATGCACCTCGCCCGTCACACATTTGCTACAACAATTACATTGTCAAATGGTGTTCCATTGGAAACGGTTGGGAAAATGATCGGGCACAGCGGAATGAAAAATCTAATGATCTATGCGAAGATTGTAAATAATAAAGTGAAGAAGGATATGGAGGGCGTAATGAAGATGTTTTGAGACCCATATGTAAGATTTTTAGTTGGCTTGCCATCAATTAGTTAATGAAAGAATTCTAATTTAAAGGAGGGCACTTTGAAGTGAGCCACAATTATCTACTCAATGTTCAATTTATTTATATATTTTTCATTTAACTCTATAAATATGTTTTTTAACTTATTGTCCAGATCTTTTTTCTGACTTAATTCACTTTTCGCAATTCTTCCCAAATTATAGGCTTCTAATGCAAGACTCATTTTCTTTGCTATTTCTTCATCAGATAAATGTCCTTGGCCTTCCACTTGTAGGGGTTCGATTGGATTAAATAAAATAGGGCTAATCAAAATTTCATTTTTTGTTGAAGGGAATCCAATTATTATGCCTTCAAGTTTTCCATCAATAGCTTGCAGCCACAAATCAAGCCTCGACACGAATGTATGCTCATTGATTTCTATGTTTACTTTAAGGTACTTTTCTTCCCTATCTTTTATTGGAAATGTTAGCCTGCTTTTATACTCTTTAACTTTACGTTTTCTTACCCCGACTTTATCATATAAATAAACAGCCCCCGTGTCTTCTATGGAGAGAATTATTCTGTAATATTTTGAATTGGTAATATCGTCGAAATCATCTTTTAAATGAATGAAAAAACCTTCATAATATCCGGAAATAATAATAGTATTTTTGAATTGCTTATTCCTTTCTAAAAATTTATCTATGGACTCAAAGGGTGGATGTAAATCTTTAGAAAGAGTAATTTTCTTGTACCGCAACGTGTTATTAATCCAATCTGGTATCGCTTTTTTATAGCGCTCTATAGTATCAATATCATCCTCGGCTATTAAAATTCCATAACCACAGCTAGGTTCAAGAGTATTAAATTCTAGTACGCTATCCGTCAAAAAAACTATTTTCCTTTGAGCTATAGTAGATTGCTTGATATTAATGGAAAGAAAATCAATTTTTTTACCATCATGGCGTATTGCATAGTAGTGCATCACGCCACTCGTGTCATTTATGTCTTTGTAATTATTTCTCTTTAAGTCATATCTATGTTCTTTTTCATCAACAATGTCAAAATATTTTAAAGAGCCGTCTCCCCATTCTTTACTCTTCACATCAAAAATAATGTGTGCAGCCTTTACAGTAGTATGATCACTATCCAGGTAACAGTATATGTAAGACATAGGCGCTTCAATTATTGGATCTTCAGTTTTTAATTTATCCAATAATCTAGAGATGAGTCTCAGTCTGTCAAGGCCCAACTTATCCTGTTTTAAGTTCGAAAAATTAGCCTCTGTTATTTTTTTATCGTCAGAACCCCTTAATTCGTTTAAGCTAATTGTTAAAGCATTTGCTTTAACGTCTTTATTCCGAATGTATAATAGGATTTTATCAGTTAACCTCTTTTTCTCTTCTACCTCGCTTTCTTTCGTTGTTTTCGATTTTGTAGTCATGTTTTGAGATTGTAATTATTGAAATTTTATTTTGAAATAAATATTTGCATTAGGTTTCAATTATTTTAATCAAAGTGTATTTTTTTTGACACATAATTATTCCCTCATTTAAAGTCCGATCCCAGTTGAAAAGCTTCATTTTTTTTCCGGCACCTAGACTACTGTATCAAGATAATGATTTTTTATAAAATCAGATTACGCTGGAAAATAACTATTACGATTTTGATGAAATAAGATTGCAAAAAAGAAAACAAGTGTGAGTTTAACTATCAAACCAAATGGCACCAAGATCGCTGGAGAAGAACTGCTTCACGATGTATTTTTTAATTTATTAAGAAATAGTGAATACTCGTATCTGGATAAAGAGAACCACATTTATTTGGATTACACCGGAGCAAACATAATTCCTAAAAGAATACTGGACCAACATCATAATTTTTTAAGTCAACATGTATTAGGTAATCCGCATTCAAATAACCCCACTTCAGACTTTTCCACAAAAGCCGTAGAAAAAGCAAGGAGGGAGGTTCTTAGTTTTTTTAATGCAACCAATAAATACAACTGCATTTTTGTAAACAATGCATCCGCCGCAATCCAAATAATTGCGGATTTCTATCCTTTTGGCTTAAATGGACGTTTTCTGCTTACAACCGATAACCATAATTCGATACATGGAATTCGGGAATGCGTTAATAATGTTAAATATGTCAGCGTAGATTCGAAAACTTTAACAATAAATCAAGCTGAACTAGAATTAGATTTAATCAATGCTCCTGATGACGTAAGCAAACTTTTTGCTTACCCTGCTCAGTCTAATTCGTCGGGTGTTAAGCATTCATTGGAGTGGATTGAAAAAGCAAAAGACTTAGGGTGGGATGTGTTTTTAGATGCTGCTGCTTATGTACCATCTTCACGCTTGGACCTATCAAAGTATAGCCCTGATTTTGTTTCCATTTCTTTCTATAAAATGTTTGGATACCCCGCTGGAATCGGTTGTTTATTAGTGCTGAATGACAAGGTTGATCTCCTCGAAAGGACATGGTTTGCGGGAGGCACAGTATCCAAAGTAACTATTGCTCCCCCTACACATCATTGGGCAATAGGACACGAGAAGTTTGAAAACGGCACGCCGAATTTTACTGGGGTTCCTGCTATTTGTTACGGTTTACGGTTCTTGAATAGTATCGGGATGGAAAGGATTTCACAACGGATCACCAGCCTTGCAAATTATTTTATCGAAAGATTGCTAGCATGCGAGCATGAAAATAAACATCCATTAGTTAAAATATTTGGATCGCATGTTTGTGCAGATCGTAGCGGTACGATCAGCCTGGATATTTTAGATGAGACAGGCGGCGCTTTTCCGTTCAAATTAATCGAAGAATTCGCATCCCACTTAAAAATATCAATTCGTGCAGGCAGGTTTTGCAATTATGGGGTTTTTGAAGTCAATAACCCCCACTGCAAAAAAGCGAAACATTTTGGTGCCTTTGAGGGATCTGATGAATTAGAGGTTGCATCCGGCACTATCAGAGTTTCTGTAGGGCTCGCGACTACACAAGTTGATATTGATAGCTTCATAGATTTTGTGAATGCTCTCAAGAATAAAGAATATCAAAAGAGCACATCGTGAGAAAAAAATAATAAATCAAAATGTATGAGGTATACGAAAGCAACTATCCTCAAAGAATAATGTTGTTAACACTAAAAGGAATCAAATTTAACTGTAACAATGAATATAATTTATTTTTTCACAATTAATAAGGAGGTAAAAAATGAACAAGCCAACAAATCCCAAAGCGTTTTTTAAGAACGCTAAGTTTATTAAAGCAACAGGTTCCTACCTGGGTGGCGGCGGTAATGGTGGTGACATTTGTGTAGAAGTTGCCAAAAAAGATGGTTATGTAGGTGTACGTGATTCGAAAAATCCTACCGGGCCGGTTCTTTCCTACACAACCCAGGAGTGGGATGTTTTCGTTGCTGGTGTGAAGAATGGAGAATTCGATTAAAAAATCTCTCCTTTACCTTTACTCCGGAGGAGCTGGCTAATTATATTAGGCAGCTCCTTTTTTTAATAATTGCCTCAATTAGTGAATGTTTGACAAAGAAAGCAGAATGAGACAACTACCGTCTCCCTCTATTTAAGTGCTGAGCATTTACAATCACAGATAATAAAGCACCCCATGACAAGATCAATGCGGAATTGTAAAGCAGGGAAAATTTAAAAAAATGGAAACAAGAAGAATTAGACTTAGGGAAGTTGAAAAGAGAGATTTCCCTATATTGTTCAGCTGGAGAAATACTGAAAAATTTAGATTCTTTTTTCATCATAACGAGAATGTCATCAATTATGATATGTTCTGTGATGAGTTTACTATGGATGCCACGGTAAGACAATTTCAATTTGTTATTGAAAAAACAAATACCAATGAGCTAATCGGTCTCACTTTTATCCATAGTTTTTCAGTAGTAAATAATCATTGTTTTTTGAACTTGTTTTTAAAAGAACCCTTTGAAAGGAAAGGTTATGGTGTGGATGCTTTTATATTATTTTGTCGGTTTTTATTTAATACCGCTGAAATAAAAAAAGTATACGCTGAGGCTTTTTCGTATAATGCACTCTCAATCGCTTGTATGCGTCACTCTGGGATGACAGAAATTAAAGGCCTGACAAAAAAGAAACTTCACTTGGGTAATGAGTATAACATCCTGCGTTTCTCTTGCGATACCGCAATACTCCAGAAGTGGGCGAATGTAGAAGAAAAACTCCTACGACAAAGGCTCCCTTAATTGTGGAGTTTTTTATCTTAAAATAAAACTGCCTACACACTTAGTCTTTCTCAGTCAAATTCCCCATCTTTCACTCCTTTGATAAAAACCTCCCGTTCATCCGCTGTAAAACCGAGAACAGAGCCGTTAGGATTCTTTGATTCACGTACACCTACATAACCATCTTTTTTGGCAATTTCAACACAAACCGGTGATCCATTTGGCATAGTAGTTGGCTGAAGAGGACTCGGATGTCCGTCACCATCATAATGAGACTCGCGGGATACTAATACTTTAGAAAATTTTGAACCTTTAAGAGGAAAAGGGGCTCCCTTTTTATTTCATGTCTCTTTCCCTCTGTTGTGTTGTCCCAAACAATTGAGTTAACTTTAATAATGACTCCAGATCTCCTAGCAAGATATACAAATTGCATTGAAGAATTTGTCTCCAGAATTCAAATTACGTTTGATGACAACTTGCGTGTAATCATATTGCATGGGGGACTAGTTAGAGATCCGTCGCCTATTAATCGTTGGTCAGATATTGACCTAATCTTGTTATTCAAACACTACTCAAGTGGTATAACTGCCCCTATTTCAGAACTTAGCGAATACTTAGAAACAAAGCATGAATTACGCTTGGATATAAATGTGATCTATGAGTCAGATTTCGATGGTAATTATATGAAAACGAAATATTATAGCAGTGAAATTATTAATGCGCTAAATCAACGAGGCACCAAAATATTATATGGCTCGCTCAGTGTCGAAAATGTCGCATTGTTTAACGAATGTGAGTCAGTTTACGTTTACTTAAATACAGTTCAAAATCTTTTTAGAAGATATTATATTGAAAATATATACAGAGATAGGGAGCGCTTAAAAAACACAGTGTATATTCAGAGAATTATTCGCTGGGCATTTTCCATAATTCGATCTTCACTCAGACTGAAAGGGATCTACACTAATCCTTATCAAGAATCATTAACAGAATTGATACGACTAAATATTGCATCCTCGGAAGATATTGAATTACTACTAAGGCTTATCGAAATACGAAATAATTTTGACTCTTTTGGTTATATGAGTGAGGAACGCCTAAAAGACTTATACGCGTCTGTTGAATGTTTTGTTGAGAAATACATTCATGAAGTAATTCATGAGTGGTAAATCATAAACCACATATGATAAACAAAGTACACTCGGATCTTAGTTCATTGCTTCTGTCGAATTATGCTAAAATCGAAAGGCAAACATTTAGGATGGGAAGCTCCGAATCGGAGCATGATCGAAAAGAGTGGGAGGTTCAACATTGGGTTTGTTTGAGCAACTACTACATATGTAAATACCAAGTCTCCGTCTTTGATTTCAATTTGTTTATTAATGAGACCTCTTACAAAACGAATGCTGATGTATTCAAACACAGCAATACTTGGGATGGAGATAAATGGAGTCTAAAAAGAAATGTGAATTGGAAGCATAGTGTTAGGAATGGTACTAGGGTGCCAACAGAATATGACCACCCAGTAGTACACGTTAGTTGGAACGATGCAGTAAAATTTTGCGAATGGGCTTCTCTGAAAATGAACAGAAATTGCAGGCTACCTACTGAAGCCGAATGGGAATGTGCGTGTCGTGCTAATACTCTGTCACCTTTTCATACTGGCAGCAACTTATCAACGGAGCAAGCTAATTTCCATGGACACTATCCGTATTATATGATTGGATTGCGCAGAGAAGGCGCTTGGGGAGATAAATTGGGAAAATATAGAGAGGAAACCGTAGCGGTGAATTCATTTGCCCCAAATCAATGGGGGCTTTATAACATGCATGGGAACGTTTATGAATGGTGTGTGGATTGGTATAGAAAAGACTTTTACGTTGAGTGTATGGGTCATGCCATAGTAGATAATCCTTTAGATGACTTGACTGCAAATGAAAAGGTATTAAGAGGTGGAAGTTGGTGGAGTGGTGCAAAATATTGTAGATCTGCGAGCCGTTTCGGACATGCACCTGAATATAGTGATTCTGATACAGGATTTCGGTTGGTTGTTGATTACTAACAACGGTATATGCCGAGTAAGTAATATTATCTAATTTTATACTGTAAGATTTTCACAAGGACTTATAATGGATATAAATATCTCTATTAGCGATTTAATAAATGTATTGTTGTCTGTTAGGAACAGCGGAGGAAAAATACTGAGCCAATCCCTTGGGTTTTACAGAATTTTACTTACTGCAAGAGATGGAACTTCGCCTGGACTTATGCTTCATGCTTGGTTAGATAAGGAGCAACCCAGGCAAAGCCAAAATCGAACACGGGATATACATAGCCATACGTTCGACATGAAATCTCGGGTTTTGATTGGAGAATTGAAGAATGAATTATATAATATAATCGAGGATTTTAACGGTGATCATCAAATTGCTTATATCCATCAAGAAGGCGCAAAAGCGACAAGGGTAATTACTGATACAAGAGTTCGAATAGTGTTGGATCATGAGGAAATAGTTGGCGAAGGAAAGATTTACGGCTTTCCTTCCAAAAGGTTTCATTGCACGGTCATACGTGAGTATCCGACTATTACACTAATGCAAAAAGATCGAATGATATCAGATAATGCCCTCAACATTATACCCTTCCCACATACCGATTATGAACTTGGTACGTATATACAACCCAAACTAGATCAAGGTGCACTGTGGGAGCAAATTCTCTCTTTGTTTAAAATAATGAAGTGATATCGCCGCCATTTAAAAATCATCATTTAAGATTAATCAATGAGTAGAATCTTAGAAATTAAACTGACCCCTGGGGAAAGAAAGCAAATAAATGGCTTAATTGATTGGGCAGTGAATGAATTTCAATACGAAGACGAAAATTCATTTTATTCGAGTGTAAGGAGTATATCCTATGACTTACCAAAACGATTGAAGTTAATCTTCCATGAGTTTAAACACCTTGAAAATTATAATGCGATTATAGTGAGAAACAATTTGGCTGAGGAAATTTTAGAAACACCGCAAGATTATAGAGAGTTTCACCATGTTAATTTTTATAAATCAGATGTACTTCAAGCGTTATATGCTGGCTTAGTAGGCGATGTCTTTTCTTTTAGATTTCAAAGGGATGGGCACATGTATAATTCAATTATTCCTCTAAAGAAATTTGAAAAAATAAAGAAACATAGCAGTGGATCAAAATACGATTTTGACTTTCACACGGAAGATGCATTTCATCAATTCAGACCGGACTATTTGAGTTTGTATTGCCATAGAAACGATGAAAAAGTACCGACGACAATTTCCTGTATTGAAACAGCTAACTTGAACAGCAAATATGCGTCACTTTTATTTGAGCCTCTTTACTTTATTGAAGGTAACGCTCAACATGAAGTTTCTGCTGATTTTTATACAAAGCAACCTATTCTATTTGGCGACATTAGAAGCCCCTATATCAAAGTCAATCTTAACGCTCTGAACATTAGCAACTATCAAAAAAACACTCAAGATGCGCTGAAATATCTTATTAGTATGCTGAAACAGAATTCAACCGATGTAATGTTAGAAACAGGGGATTGTATATTTATTGATAACTTAAGGACAGTTCATAGAAGAAGGAAATTTATTCCAATATACGGTAGCAATGCACGGTGGCTTACTAGAGTTATTGTCACTAACGATTTAAGAAAGTCGGTGGATTATAGAGTCTCGTCTCAATCCAAAATTATCGAATTAACCCCAATATTAAAGCACTTATAGTTATGTGTCAACAATTGAGAAATTTGTTTCAAAATTCACGCGGCTTCATGTTGACAGAAGTTCAATATCGACAATTGGATTATTCAACTTGTCGCACCGACTCTAAGAAAGGCATTAAATTAAAATGGGAGTAGCCTTGGCTTCTGTCTGTAAGAAAGGATTGATCCTGAGAGATCGGTACATTAGCTTGCGGTTGGCGCAGGCAACTAAATCCCAATCAAGATTACTTTTTGTTATATTCACGACACTAAGTCCTAAGGACTCTCAATTTACTCGTGGGGGTAAAGGAATGAGTAGCAATTTTGTTATAACATTTAAATTATAATTTCTTATTTGATCTCGGTAATGATGAATAGAAATAATATAATTTGCAGTTTAGGACCTTGCGCAAACTCGACTAGGATAAACATTCTCTAGTAAGTAACCAGTGAGCGGCATGATCTGGCTGTATGGAATAAGCGCCAATAATTCATATAGTTCTCCTGAATTGAGTATAATACAATAAGAGTAAATAGTACAGAATTAGTGCCTTATAGTCAATCTTGAAATTAATAAATGTATGTGGTTTGAAAATAATGGACATATAGAAGTTGAAAATGGCCGGTTGAAAATGGCGGGAAAAGATCTTGAAACCATTGGAAAGGAGTTTAATACCCCTATTTATGTTTGTAACATTACAAGAGTAAAAGAAAATTACGAACGAGTTAAAAGGATATTCAGTTCTCATGCTTTGTCTGGCATGGAGCCAACTGTATATTATGCGATGAAAGCCAATGGCGCAAAAGAGATTCTTGCAGAGCTTAAGAAATTAGACGCTAATATTGAAGTGTCTTCACCAAATGAATTAAAACGATTATTAGAACTAGAGTTTAACCCCAAGAAAATATTGTTTACCGGAATTGGCTTTGGTTTGCATAATACTAAAGCAATCGCAGAATCTGGTGCATTAATCAATATTGATTCCCTTTCTCAATTGAAACATTTTAAAGAATTTGCTCCTCTTGATATCTCAATAAGGTTAAATCCGGGTATTATTACTGGCTACAATGAAAGACTAGAGATGTCAGGCAATAACATCGGAGCCGGAAAACTAGGGATACACAAAGACAAGATTATAACTGCATACAAAATGGCTAAAGCCTACGGCTTGAATCCCGTTGGGCTACATCAACATATTGGCTCAAATTGGTTTGGTGACAAACTACTTGAATTTTTTGATTCAGTGCAAATCGCATTAGATGTCGTTCATGAGTTAAAAAAGCATAAAATTGAAATAAAACAGATCAATTTAGGAGGCGGGCTGGGTGTAAGAAGCACTGAAAAAATGGAAGAGTTTCCTTTGGATGAATATTGCAAAGGAATTTGGAGCTTAATTAAAAAATCTACTCTTTTTTTTGAGTCGGTAAATATTGAACCGGGTAGATACATTGTTGGAGATTCATCAGTTTTGTTGGCTACCGCCAATATGGTTGAAGCAAAGGGAGGGATAAACTACATTGGGTTGGATTGTGGTTTCAATACTTTTAACCACAAATTTCTTTATGGCATTGAGCCGGAAATAATAAATGTTTCAAAATTTAGTGGGAAGGGTCTTACCAGGTACAGTGTTGTCGGCTATTTAGGAGAATCCGGTGATATTTTTAGTGAACATAAAAGTTTAGTTGAGACAGAAATAGGAGATACAATTGCCATTTTCCCTGCAGGAGCCTACTGTGCCTCGGAGCTGGCCGATTTTCATTTGCAGCAATTGCCTTTGCAACTTTTTATCGAAAAAGAACAAGCGTCTTTTGACATTTTCCCATTTTGCAAGGTCTGTCCAAAAAATTGTTGCTATATTGGCTCTGTAAATGTATTACCTGGTGAATACGATAGAATTATCGAAAGAACCGGAAGAGATGATGTCTTCAAACAGGAAGGAGAGTATTATCTGATTAATAAGAAGAAGGGAGAACCCTGCCCATTTCTTAAAAATGATGGCTTTACTTGCTCAATTCAAGATATTAAGCCTACGGATTGCAAAGTGTGGCCACTTTATTTTAATGAACAGGGAGACGTGACTCAAAATACTATCAGCCCTGATTGTCCTGCGAATAAGTTTTTGAGTAAGGATTATATTGAAGAACTCCGAAACGGTTTACTAAAAGTCCCCGAAAATTTAAGAAAAATATTCTACGAAGAGACAATCAAACTAGGCTATAAACTTACTAAATATACATAATTATGGAAAGAGCAAGACAAATAATTTACTCAATTATGATGGGTTTTGTTTTGAAATATTATTTAGAGCACTCTTCTTCGATAATGTCAACCATTTCAAGCCTACAATCGAAAGACAGAATATTTTACATAATGTTGTTAGTTTATTTTTTTATGAACTGCTTTAGATATTTATTTGGAATATTTCGCTTAACCTTGATGACAGATTCGTTATATGAGCCTCAAAAAGAAGATTGGATAAAAAGTAAGTTTTTTTTCAACCTAAAAAGATTATTTGTTTTAAACTCTGGTCTTTTCCAAGTAATCTTGTTTGGCATATTAGTTATACTTCTTTTTCCACATTCAGAGGAGGGTTTCGAATGGAGAAAAATATACCTTAATCAAGATGCACAAATAATGATTTCAAAACATTCCGATATTGACTGGCGAGATATTGTTTCCAATTTTTTTATTTTAAATATCATTATCGTTTTTGTCGATGTTATAACCACATATACTTTTGTCAAGACGGTAGTAAAGACGACATCCCCTTTTGATAAAGGCGAGCGGCTGTCATGCCGGGTGTGGATTAGAACGGGTATAACAGAGTTGGTTTTTATGATAGCCTGTCTTCTTTTATTATGTTTAAAAAAGGAGATATTTTACTCTGTTACCTATATCAGTTTAATATCCTTATTTTTATTACTCTGCTCTGAAATTCTGGGTGTCTGGAAGTATGCAATTCATAAAATGATAAAAAAGCAAGCCAAAAATGTTGATAATTAATAACATCAATAAGTCGTTTGGAAATACAGTTGCATGTTCAAATGTTAATCTTCAAATCAATCAGGGTGAGTTTTTCTTCATTTTAGGCCCAAGTGGTTGTGGTAAATCAACACTATTGAAAATTATTGCTGGGCTTTTACAACAAGACTCTGGGGAATTAGTATTTGAAGGTATTTTATATAAGGAGATTCCTGCTTATGAAAGACCGTTTAATATGGTATTTCAGAACTATTCATTATTCCCCCATCTTTCGGTCTTCAATAATGTTGCTTTTGGTTTAAAAATGAACAACACTTCGAAAGACGAGATCAAAGCTAAGGTAGCTCAAGTCTTGTCACTGTTTCAAATTAATGAATTATCACAGCGTAAGCCAGACCAATTAAGCGGTGGCGAGCAACAACGGGTCGCCTTGGCGAGGGCAATTGTTAACAATCCAAAAGTATTATTATTAGATGAGCCTTTATCTGCATTAGATGAAAAGTTAAGAGTAGAAATGCAGCAAACTTTAAAGGAGCTTAAATCAAAATTGAACACTACTTTCATTTACGTAACACACAATCAAGAAGAAGCTCTTTCCATGGGCGACAGAATCGCAATAATGAATAAAGGGCAAATTGAAGATGTTAGCACGCCTAAAGACATTTACTACACACCCTCCACAAGATTTATTGCTGAATTTTTGGGTGAAATTAACATTTTGGGCTACAGAACTGAGTATTTCGAAGATAGTATGGAAAAATCTATTTTATTTCATGAGGAAAAAGATTTTTTAGCTTTTAATCCCCTTCTATTAAAAAATAGAGAAATCCAAATTATTAGGCCTGAAAATATTTCTATTGGTAAATCTCCTTTTAAAGACGCTAGCTATACAGATGTAAAAACCGGTGTTGTGGTTCAAAGGTTGTTCAAAGGGAATACTATGACCTATCTCGTCAAATGTGCAGACGGAAGCGTAATGAAAGCGACAGATTTTAATACAGGCTCTGTTGAACACTTCTTAACAAACAATGAAGTTTACATCGGATGGAAAAGCTCAGAAATTAGAAATGTTAAAGCATAAAATAACATATAGTCACTTAAGAACCCTGTTTCTGATTCCGTCGGTTGTATGGATAATTATTTTTTTTGTTGTGCCGGTCATACTTGTATTAATTTTTAGTTTTTTTGAAAGGGGGGTTTATGGTGGTGTTGAGAATCATATTACTTTAAATAATTTTTCGCTGATTTTTGATGATTTGTATTACAAGACAATTATTAGAACCTTTCTAATAGCATTTCTCAATGCAACACTTTGCTTGTTGGCCGGTTATCCGTTAGCATGTTATATTTCAACAAGAAGCAATAATAAATTAAAAAACACCTTATTGATATTGGTACTCCTTCCATTCTGGACAAATTTTTTAATCCGGACATTTTCATGGATGATGATTTTAGGAAATGAAGGATTAATTAATTCAATTTTAATTAAATTTCAAATAATAAATAAGCCAATAGAGTTACTCTACACTCCTTTTGCCGTCCAGCTCGGTCTTTTATATAATTACTTGCCTTTTATGGTTTTGCCATTATATGCTTCAATTGAAAAAATTGATAAAAATTTATATTTGGCCTCGAATGATTTAGGAGCAAATAGCTTTAAAACATTTTGGAATGTAACACTTCCGTTATCCCGTTCTGGAATTCTTTTAGGTCTGTTTCTAGTTTTTATTCCTTCCTTGGGAGAATTTGTAACACCTGATCTACTTGGGGGGGCGAAATCACCTATGCTAGGTAATATTATTAAAGATCAATTTCTGACAGCACGCAATTGGCCGTTTGGCTCAGCTTTGGTTTTTATAATTATGATGGCAATATTGTTTGCGCTAATTTTACGAAATAAGATTTTTAACCTCCGCACGACATGAGGAAAAGGCTCCTATCTATATATTCGCTACTTGTTTTTGTATTTTTGTATTTCCCAATACTCATACTAGTAATATTTTCATTTAATAAGGATAAAATCAGTTCATCTTGGAGTGGTTTTACGTTAAATTGGTATTCACGCTTATTCGAAAATGGTGATCTGTTAAACTCGTTCAAGTCCAGTTTATTTATTGCGTTTACATCTGCTGCTATTTCCACCTTCCTGGGCACATTAACAGCCTATGCTTTATATAAATTTAGCTTTCGGGGCAAAAGAATTTTTCAAACGGTTCTTAATTTTCCTATTATTACCCCCGATATCGTTATAGGAATTGGCTTATTGCTGTTTTATGTATCAATAAAGTTCACGCTTGGTTATTATTCCATTCTTATTGCTCACATAACATTCAATATTGCTTATACTACACTAATAATTTCCACCCGTTTCAAATATATTGATAGAAATCTTGAAAATGCAGCAATAGATTTAGGAGCAAAGCCTATTCAAGCGTTTAGGTTTGTGATTGTCCCTGCAATACTCCCTGGTATTATTGCGGCATTTCTAATTGCATTTACGCTTTCCTGGGACGATTTTATTATAGCCTTTTTTACGTCTGGTGTGGGAACAACTACTTTACCTGTAAGGGTGTATTCAATGATTAAAATGGGAGTTAACCCTCAGATAAATGCTATCTCAACGATAACTTTGGCTGTATCTTTGTTGTTAATATTAATAGCGCTTAGATTTCAAAAGTTATCAAATTTTATAGATAAAAAACAATAATATTTTTTTATATGAAATTCATGAAATCGCTTGCAAGCTTAGCAATATCTGCAATACTTATTACATCCTGTTCTTGCAATGAGCAAAAGAATGAGGACAAAAAACTTTCTGATAAACTTAATATTTATAATTGGGATGGGATTTTAGCTCCTAATACTGTACCAGATTTCGAGAAGCAAAACAATATAAAAATTACCTACGATCTGTATGCTAGCAATGAAGAATTGTTGGCAAAACTACAGGCTGGCGCAAAAGGATATGACTTAATTTTTCCTAGTGACTATATGACTGACATAATGATTAAGCAAGGAATGCTTGAAAAAATTGATCTTACCAATATTCCAAATTATAAGAACATCAGTTCAAAATTTAAAAATTTGCCTTTTGATCCCAAAAATGAATTTTCTGTTCCATTCCAATATTCTGCAGTGGGTATTGCGGTCGACACTTCGAAAGTTAAAGGCTTTAAAAAAAGCTGGAGTATGCTTTTTGATGAGAAATATAAAGGACATATTTCTATGTTAGATGATATTCGTTATGGCCTAGTTCCCGCACTGAAAACTCTGGGCTACTCACTAAATACCACTAATGAAAAGGAATTAAATGACGCTAAGGATTTAATGATTAAACAAAAGAAATTAATCAGAGCATATTCAAGCGACACTTATCGGGATATGTTAAAATCAGGTGATGTATGGATTGCTGAAGGTTATACGGGTGATGTTTATCAGGTTATGAGGGAAAATCCAAACATTGTTTATTTCATTCCTGAGGAAGGCTCTGCTTTAGCAATTGAGAGTATGTGTATCCCCAAAGGTGCTCCTCATAAATACACTGCTGAGTTTTTTATAAATTACATTCTTACTCCTAAAGTTCATGGTCCTATTACGAATAGTTCACTATATGCAAATCCTAACGATTCTGCTAAGGTATTTATTGATTCAAAGATTTTAAACGATAAAGCCATATTCATTGACAACTCCATTATTGGCAAAAGTCAATACATACAAGATGTTGGCAATTTTACAAAGCTCTATGATAAAGTTTGGACAGCTATAAAATCAAACTAGGATCATACTGAATACAAAAGAGTCTGGCTTTATTCTAGCTTTTTGATAAAACAACAAGGATAGGCCTTAATAAGATGTCTATCCCACATTTTCAATTAAAGGGTTGCATAGTGGAGAATTTTACAATTAGGCCTGATTACTGATTTCATAAAAGCGCTTTTATTACGAAAATGAACGGCCCTTTGGCTTAAAGATTGAATATCTAATGAATCTTATTTAACAATAAAATATTCGGGAATGTTTTAAAAGCGCTTTAAATAGAGGCTCTGTTCAGAAATCATAATTTGGAAGCCATTTTGCAATTGTTAAGATCAAATAAAAAGGCTTTTATAACACTTTCAATCATTCCGCAAATCTTCACTAAAGGGTACTGCTGAATAAATAAAAAGCCCTATAAAATTGCTTTTATCAATCTTGAGTTTATACCTAATGACACATTTTATTTTTCCAAATTGGTAATTTAGCTAAGTGAAAGACAAATTATTGAGACTACGATATTATCGACTAACGCTTTTATTTAACTAAATGTCCCCGTTATGAAAAAAATAAGCGAGCCTTTAAAAGAAGTAAAAGAGCAGGAGTTACATTCTGCGGAAGATTTACAAATCGAAAGAGACATAGAAACTTTTGCTAACATTATTATCGAAACCTTTCTAAAGCAAATTAACAAAGAGGCCGAAGATTGCAAAGAGAAAAGACTAGGTGACACCAATGAGCCAATCGCGTAAAGTATTTTTTATTCTAAATACTAAGCACCATGGAAAATGAACTTCTTTCGGAAATAAGAGAATTAAAGGCCGCCATCGCTAAGCTAATCGGCACGTCCGATTTATCACCTAAACAACAGTTTTCCAAAGAATCCCTAAATAGGGCTGCTGGGCAGTTCCAAAAGCTAAGTATTGAACGCGGCGACTGGATCAAGAATGACGATATCGACAAATACATCAAAAATGCCCCTTATGGTGCGGGATCTTTTATAATAGCAGAATTTGGGTTTAGTAATTACTTTAAAAGGGGGCATACTTACTATTTTTATAAAAAAGCTTTGATTGCTTTGGCGAAGGAGTTGAAAAAGCGGAATGTTAACTTGGAAAGATATATGCAGTATATGGCAGATCTAGTAAAATTTAAGAAGAGTCTGGAGGACGCCGCTAAAAATACTAAAGGAAAAAGCAAAACCAAGCCATTTAAACTTCCCGCCAATTTAAAAGATTTTAATACAACTTCTGCTAAATTGCCTTCCGCAGATATAGTACGGGAAGATATTAAAAAACTAAAAGACGAATTTTTTGAATTTACTCTTTCAAATTACATTGATATATACAGAGAAAATTATGCAATGCTGAAGGAAATGTATTGGTTTGGAAGATACCTGGAACCTGGGCTAATGAAAAAGTGTAGAAAATGGTGTGATAACTTTAACTATGCAAATCATGCTCTGGAAGAGTTGACTAAGAAAAGGGAGCCATTTATTCCAGTGAAAGAAGAGGATATGATTGAATTATGAACTTTTCCGTTTTTTTTCAATTTTCAAAATTTCTGTTTCAAGATACATTGCCATTTTTCTTCCTTTGACAAGCTGGGGCTTTACTATTCCTTCATTAATTGCCCTCATAAGGGTGCAATTATTAATTCCGGCCATTTTTAAAGCCCCTTCCTTTGTTAATAATTGATCTTTTTGTAATTCATTTTTTAATTCCTCTTTGACAATGACACGGAGTTTTTCAAAAAACTCATCTGGCATAATACCATATAATAATAATGTTTCGGGATTCATATACTTATTTGCCGCTTAATCAATTAAACAAAGATAAGAGACCAACAAATAACCTATTATTCTTGATCATTTTTTTATTTGCACCACGAGATGGTTCCTTTTCTTATAAAAAAGTGGCTCTTACAACCAACTATTCTATGGACAGATGGACACAACGTAATCCGATTTCTCTTATCAAATTCGTACCTCCAATACGGAGCATAGTCCTCCATAAGGTTCATATGCAGTATTTTTTTGCATCCACAAGGACATAACATAACAATTTGCCAGTAATACTCTTCGTTACCTATAATGTAAATGGTTCGTATCTTAAAACGGTTGGGAACATCATCTACAAATTCGTAATCATAAATTCTTTCTTTTTTGAATAGGCTTTTAAGCCATTTGATCAGCTTTCGTAACATAACTTAATTCAGGATTGTTTAGCAATGGATTTATATCACCTTTCCCTGTTAGTTTGCTAAAAAAAGGGCAAGGCTGACCAAATGATTCGCCATAGGAAGTACAATCACCAAACATTATTCTGATGATGTCTATATCACTGTTGTTGATGTTTCTGTATGGATGAATTCGTGCTAAAAACTCATTCACAGCGGTTGCCGCCACCTGCATATTAATGCTAATAACTGCGGGACTTGATTCATTTACATTAGCCAGATATTGATTCCTTGCATACTCCTCCTTATTTGAACGCTTAATCGCTTCCGCACGAAGACTTTCTAAATTATATTGTCCTCTACTTAGTAAACTGGAGCCTCCTGGTTGTATATAGTGTACAGATCCGAATATTCCGTTAATACCACCCATACCATCAGCATCAAGCTTTACACCCAGGTCCAGTAAAGGGATTATGTAGTGTGATGATATCAGGTTTAAAATATGCCGACCCTCTGAGCCATCGACACCGCCGAATAAGACGTCACACTCCGCTAATTCTTTAACGCAGGAATATGTGGAAATATGGGAAGGAAATGTCGTTACAAAAGTTCCATAACCCACTTCTTTCACTCCTCGCTTCATAACATCTACCTTCAATAATTTGCTTTTTGCATCCCTTTCTGTAGAAGAAATAATACGGTTTAGATTCAGGGTATCAATAAAATCAGGATCTACCAGCACCAGTTCGCCGACTGCATATCTTTTTAGTTGTTCGATGACAGGGCTACCTGTACCAGAGCAACCCACCACACCAATTTTCAACTTATTAATCATCCGTATTGTCTTTTCTCCAAATGCCTGGAGATTTCTGATTTGCTTTTCATCATCAATGCTCCTATCTGGGGAATAATACCAATGAAGGATATCACTACCTGCCACGGAGATTTGGTGAACGATCTCTTCCTCCATATTAGCAGTAAAAAATCTTCCGAATAATCTGCCCTCTGGTAACATGATACAGCTTGCATGTGGCAATTCATCATCCAACCAAGCATTAATACTAGTGAACAAACTAAAATCCGATTCATTATCAATCCAAGAAAATTTTTCATAGTACCCTGGGTGGCAATGAATCTTTATTAGAGCCAATTTATGTTTGGCCGCCCTTTCAAGTAATGGATTGATCAATGCAGTTGGCCAGTGAACAAAATCTCCTCTCCGTTCATAACATTCTTCATATGGAATTAACAAAAGCTCCTGTACTAACAATGTGTGATTATCCCCATAAATACTTCTTCCGCATAACGCTATGGCAACCGCCTCTTTATTATCGCCCGGAAAAAGGTGTTTTTGTAATTGCCTATAATGTTGCCCCGATATTCTGATTCTATTCATTTTTTATCGGTTTAAATCATTGACTAGCCAGTTATCTACCAGGCACAGATGAGTAGAAACATTATCTAACCCCGGTACCCATTCGCCCGGCAGCCTATGGCGCGACCATCTCTGAAAGGTTCTTCCCTCTATAACTTGTGGGGTAGTAGCATTTATTACTCTACCGGATTTCTTTTGCAATTGAGGAAAAAAATATGCCATATCTATTTGCGTCACCGGATAGCTTGGCGGTATCATTAATGCCACTTCCGCACTTGCCACGTTATATCCTTCAGGAACAGGGTAATCGTGAAGGATTAACCACATCCCTCCAGAACTAATTGTCTCCCATTGGATATTTTGTTTGTTCAGAAACTCTGTATCTTCTTCGGGCAGGAAAAAATTTCGGCGGATCTCTCTGCCATCCTTCTGTTCTCTAGGTTGCAATACGAATCGTATCAGACATTTTTCAGTAAGATCAACAGTTTCCTTAAGCCCCACGAGTTGTGGTTTTGGTGTCCCACTTAAGAATTTCAGGACATTATATTTTTCAATAGGCGTTTTATTCTCCAGTTCTAAAAGTTGTTGTCCTGTGATATGCGGGCCATTTACAAGATGGTAGTTCTTATCTATTTTGATCCTGTATTGTCTTGCAATTGGCACCTCTTTACACTGTTTGCCATATTCTTCAATATCTACAATATCCACCCATTTCACTGAAATGAATTTCATTCCGGGGCAAACCATTTTAATTGGCTCATCTGGATTGTATGCATAATAGGTTATTGTTCCATCAGGGTTATGCTGTGCCAAATAGTTTTCTCCCGTATTTATTGCTGCGAGTTTCAGAATTTCAGTGGGGGTCAATGTCTTTTTGTCTGTACTTTCAGGCTCTTGGTTGATGGTATAATTGAACACTATTGGGTCTTTGGTTACAAAATGCTCCAGATCAGGATGTGACAAGTCAACGACATCCTCGGGCCTAATGAGTTCAAAATCACAACCCTTTAATTTTTGATAAAGGGAGTGGCATTCAACGGAGATAAATCCGGCTTTCTCCAGAATTTCTTTCCCTGTAACTTTAGGAACAGTAAAGGCAATGCTTATACTGTTGATGAGAATAGAAAATTCCTTTTCGTGATGAGTGTTAGTGTGTTCCATTGTATAAGTTTTTGTACACTATTATAACATGCAAACGTTACCAAAAGGAGTTGTAACGCTTGGACGTTATTATTGAATAAATACTAATTGCCTATGGAAATCAGGGCGCCAAAGGAAAGAAGAATTTTAGTTGGGTTAAAGCATTCCGAATTGCTTGACATGATCAAATTAGCATCTTGCGATCAGTTTGACATGTCAAAGAGTGAAGCCTACAAGGAATTTTGTTATAGATATGGCAACTTTTTATACAAAACATGCACCATTGCTTGTACTAATTATAGATACGACGAGACGGTCACCAAAGACATATTCCAGGAAACAATAATCAAGGCTTTAAAAAAAGTTCATGAATTCATATATGACCCAACCGATACCGAAAAGGTTATTGGCAAAAAAATAGCAGGGTGGCTTGGAAAGATTGCTAATCGAGAATTGATTAATTATTTTAGAAAAAATAGCCACGAAGAGCCTTTAGATGATTTATTATTGGAAACCGTTGCGGATAATCGGCTGGAAGATTTTGATGCTTCTACCTTTATCCCAATTTCGTCTGAAAGATTTCGTTTGCAAGAAGCGCTTTCAAAATTGACTGATCGGGAACGTTATGTGATCATGGTATACGCAGAATACCATTGTATCAATAACCAAAAAAGAAATAACGAGAAAAAAGAGCCGAACAAGCATCTCCCAGATGAAGTTAGCGATAGGCTATGTTCAGAGCTACAAATTGAAAAAGGGAATTTACGCGTTTTAAAAAAACGGGCCCTGGATAAGATTTTTGCTTACCTGGCAAACTACTAGAGAAAACCTAACTGCAACAATAAACTTTATGATTATGATGAACAACAGCAACAAACCAAACCTAACCCAACAGGAGAAAGAAGAAGTTTTGAGTGCTGCATTAAAAAAATTCGGTTTTCTATTTCCAGAAACCGAAAAAGAAATCGAAGATTTCGAAAATATATTTGGCAGCACCGAAATAGACCTTCCTGCTGATCTTTGCAAAGGCGATTTTATTATTGAAGCCTTGCAGCAACCTTCCAAGAAAGAAGTAAAGAACGTACCCGAAGCTAAAGTAGTTCCTTTTGAAAAGCCCAGCAATGTAGATTATTATCGCCGGACTCTACTAGCCGCAGAAATTGTACATGAGCTTCAAACTGAAATGACTTTAGGTCATTTGAAGGTACAGAAGCTTATCTTTTTGGCTCAAAAAACCGAACAGCTTGATCTTCCCGTAAATTTTTTAAAACAAGCTATGGGGCCTTATGATCCGAGACTTATGCGATCCATTGACAAACAGCTATTAATAAAAAAGTGGTTTCAATTCCTTCCGTCGGAAAAACTAAAGTATAAACCACTGGAATGTGCTGGACAACATAAAGACGCATTTAATAAATATTACGGGAATGAAAAAGAGAAAATCCATTGGCTTATTGATACCTTTCGAAAAGTAAAATCTAATAGAGTGGAAATAATTGCTACTTTATTTGCATGTTGGGAAGAGCTATTAAATGAAGGAAAAGAGGCAAGTAATGATAATTTGTCTACTAAATTTTTTGCCTGGTCTACTCTAAAACAAAAATTCAACAAGGAAGATGTAATAAAAGAAATTCCCTGGATGATTGATAATAAGTTATTTCCTAAAAATTGATTTACTAATGAATCCTTCTGAGGATTTTCTAAATCCTTTAGGTAAACTAAACAACAATCATTTTAATGAAAGATTGCGCAAGGAACTGGGTATGGATCCCTTAATTTTCATGGTTTTTGGCGATTTGTAATACTAGATAATAAGATATATATTTGAATTAGCTGCCATTTCTGGCTCCCTGACTGACCTGAAAATTTTGTGTAAGAGAAAAAGAGACCAGCTAAACATCAATGACAACACCAATAAATACTCTCTGGACAGTCTTAGAGGCTAACATACCTCTTCAACAATGGCTAGGCATTTCAACCCTTTATGATATTGTTGAACAAAATTTTGACGGATTTACAGCAGATGACATTGTTCCGGTAACAGCTACCAATAATGAACCCACATGGCACAGAAATGTGCGCAATGCTTTGCAAAGAAGAAGAGAAAGCGGAGAGATTCTCTATGATGGCAATGCTAATTACAGAATTGACAGACCTTACATTTGGCGTATGATTAAAGAGGCGGTTAACGCTCTTGAAGGACAAATCTCCTATCCTCAAATTAAAGAATATATTAACAATCGTTGGGAAGACGTAAATTCTGAAACCATAACTGCACAAATAATAGTCCTCACTGTTAATCACGAATCTAGAATACATTACCCAGAAAATCAGAAGCCGCGATTAACGAACTCCAATTCTTATTATGACCTACTATACACAACAAGCAGAGGACAAGTCATAAAATATGACAAAGATGAACATGGAGTTTGGGAAATTTTCAAAACCCCAAACAATGAACTAGCAGTTCGACGGATTAGTGAAGGAGTTAATAGAAAAATCTATACTCCTTCTGATATTATTTGGTTTAAAAATGTAACAAACACAATAAGCGGCGAAGCATACCTGGATTTAAACGAAAATGTGTTTATAATTCACTTTCCAACAATACATCGAACGAACGTTTTAAGCCCCGCAAAAGATGAACTTATTCTTGTTCGCCAAAAAATAAACGGAGTCCCAGCCTTTACACATTTAGTAACTCCCATTGACAATGAACTGATTGATGAAATTAACAGTCCTAATTACAGAGAAGATTATCGTTATGGAAGACGGGTTAAGATTATTGCAAAGACAGACCGCGATAATTTCATTCCGGTTTCTTCAACATCCTGGGAACGATTAAACTTCGCAGGCATAACACAGGGAAACGCCTGCAAAATTGAAAATATAGCTAACATAGGAAACATCGATGACTTAATATTTGATATTTGGCAAAGATTTATCGGACATTTCATTCCGGCAGAACAGCAATCGGTGTCAACCACAGTTGCACTGATAAACGAACTTGCAACATTTAACCCTGACTTGACCGTTACCGAGGGAGAGCTACGACTTGTTGCTCATTTAGTAAAGGAAAGAAATCGTAAGATTGTAAAGGAAAAAAAACAACAAGCATTAAATAATAATTCTTTACTCTGTGAGGTTTGCGCTTTTTCTTTTTCAGATACTTACAATTCGAATTTTATTGAGTGTCATCACAGGACTCCAATAGCACAAGCGGGTGTTAGAGAAACAACCCTAGATGACCTTGCATTGGTTTGTGCTAATTGCCACAGAATGTTGCACATAAAATTTGACGGGCAATTTTTATCAATTGCTCAACTACAAGAACGAATAAATTCTTTGCAAACAGGATAATAGATTTGGTTGAACGTTGTGGCAAAGTAAAGGGGCAGCTATTATGCATTGCAAAAGCTGGGCCTGGCTAACCTTCTTCTGCATCTTTCCGATTGCAATTGAAAGGACGGACGATAGGTTTGGGCCTTTATGAGAGCAACCAATATAAACAATTATTACCCTTTTAAATATCGCCGGAATTGAAAAATGCTATCCGAATTAAAGGCTAAAACAATGAGTATTCCAAATGTGGATATGGCTATATCGACACTTCAAAAGTACTTTGATATTACGATCTATCAGAGGATGCGTAAAAAAATATTTTATGAAGGCGATTTTCCAGATGGTGGCAAACTATTGATATGTACTCCGCAATCTAAGTTGCATCCAAAAGGAAATGGGTGGATTGATTTAACTGTAAAACAGATTACGTTATTACAAGAAGCCACATATGCCATTTTTGCCCTGCGAATAGAGGGTGATAAAATTTATTATTTTGGGTTTGATAATTTGAAGCCCTTACTAACCGAAGATACACTAATCTATAATAACCATGAAGGAGACCATTGGAAGCTACATGTTTGGCCAGACTGCATCAAAGTTTTAGGCAACAGCCAAAAGTTAGTGATAACAGCAAACAGAATAGATAACCTTGGGTCCGGAAGAAACTGATAAACATCATGCAGTAAACTATTTTATGAACACTACAAAAAAGGGCGACAAATTTGAAGACCTCGTTTACATCAAAATTGAAGCCTTATTAAAAAATCGTGAGCTTGGTCTTGATCCAGATGCGTGTACGATTTATCAGAAAAAGGGGTACTATTCTGCTCTAAGAGAAAAAGATATTATTGTAGATATCTCAATAGAAGTTTTTAGAAAAGGCAGTTCTGAACCAATAATGATATGGGTTATTGAATGTAAAGATTATGGAGATACAATTTCTGTAAATGAAGTAGAGGAATTTGATACTAAAATGACCCAAATAACCGGCCTCAATACAAAAGCTATCATTGTTTCTTCAAACGCTTTCCAAAGAGGTACATTAACTTTCGCTCGTAATAGGCATATTGCGTTAGTTAGACTTCTGCCAGATAATCAAGTAACCTGGTACTCGAACTTTGATGGCATGCCTCAATATCCAGAAGCCTTAAATCCTAAATTATTTGAAGATGCATTAACAATTGAAAATTTTCAATCTGAAGGAAGAAATTTTTATGCTTTTGGCAATAGAAAAATATTCGCCGATTGGATTGCGTTATTTCGGCATTTTTAATGATTTTTTCAATGCTGTGAACACGGCACCCAATTCTCAACTTGTACCCATAATTTAAACCCATTTTTATATGATTAAGATTAATACTTCGAAATATACAGGTCAGTATCTCAGCGTTAACCAGACCAACGCTGATTTTAGAATTTCCAGGTGGGATCTTGCGAGGGCGTTTATGACAATTGGATATCCAAAATTATACAATGCAATAAGTCAACTAGGATTAGGCAGATTTTTAGAATTATACTTTAGAACACGGAATTATGTGGAATATAATAATGCCAATTACTTAAAACTAAAAAGGTCATTTTTCACTCTAGATCCCTCAGAACAAAAATCAATTTCTTATTTCATCGGGCAATCCCTTACGAAATTATTTGCAGAAAAAAAACTTGGCTGCATTCTGGTTGATAATATCAATAATCACAAAACCCTGATTAGATTTATTACGGGGTCCGCAACCTTTACCCCAAAGGTTAAGTTATACAGTACGACCAAAAATCCAAGAGAACCTGATTTATTGGGAATATCCAGAGGGTCCGAATATCATATTCTAGAGGCAAAGGGATATTCTAGTGGATTTAAAGCCGCTGAGTTTCAGCATGCTATCAACCAAGTTTCTAAGGTCAACACTGTGAATTCAAAAATACCATTAACTAAAAGTGCTTGCTTTTTTGATTTATCAACATCACCATTTGTTGGTACAATCGTAGACCCTGATAGCGATGATAAAAATTTAGAAATAGTTTTTGAGGAAAATCTATTTCTTGAAGAATATTATTCGATTTTCAACCTGAAATTTTTAAACCGGAAAACTTTTTGGACAATACAGCTTGGGTTTTTTGAGTTTGCGTTATTTAGGGTCTTTCCTCCTCATCAACCCTTCATTTATTATGGGGTAGAATTTTCAATCTTCGAAAAAATAAACAGAAGAAAAACTCTAACAATTTCAGATTTGCCCAAGATAGTTGAATTTGAAAATAGGTCAGATGAGAAACTTAATTATTCTATTGGGCCTGACGGCATAATTTTCCTTGAAATTAGAAATCCTTTAAGGATGAAATTGGTAAGGGCTACAAAGTGGGTATAATCGGATGTTTGTAGCAATAGTCCCAAAAAATCGGCAGGTCAAAATAAATAGGGTTATTTATAACAGATTCCTCCCTTCTCATTTGGGACTAAAACTATATTCACAATATAGGCTACTTAATTAAAAACGCTTTTATTGAACTTGTTGCCAATAGTGTTCGGAGAAAAGTATTAAAAGCATTTAAATTGAATATTTCTAACTGTTAATGCTGATTTTAATTATTAAGATTACCCTTGTCATCACCTAAGCTTTTGAAATAAACGTTCAAAGATATTTCAGCCAACATATGTAAATATTCATACATTATCAATATTTCTTCTTCCGTGTATTTTTCTCCATCGGCCTCCAAAATTTTACGGCACTTTTTAGATCAAATATGGTAACTCTTTATAATCTTCCATATTAGACTTGATGTTGATTTAAACATGAAACTCGCTTATCTTATTAAATTGCTTTATAATAACAGGCGTAAAGGCATCTATATCCTTTAAAGAACATAATTAGTCAAATAAAATCGCCTATCGAGATACTCATGCATAAACTAAACACTCTTTTATTAGACTTAAAATAATTTAAAGATACTCCTTAAATAACCCTTAGTATTTAGAAATTTTAAACGATGGTCTATTAAATCGCTTTTATTAAACGTCGCAGGTGTACTTCACTTATTACCACAAACCAATCAACAAATATCCAGCGGGTAAGTCATTTGGAGATTACAACTTTCTGCTTTTTATATAGTGTTTCCATCAACAATAATTCCTAATAGGGCATTAATTGAATTATCATGTTCACCATGGCGATATAATAGTTAAATTTGAAAGTTCTTGCCGGCATTTAATCTATCGATTAAAATTATTTGTAATTTGAGTGCCCCCAATAACTAATATGAACTTTTTAATAATATATAAATATTACTAAGGAACCATATGTCAGTACAATCGGGACAAATAATCAAGAATTTAATACAAACCGAGCCTGTAACTATTAATCAGATTCAGCCGTTGGGCACCATGGTTTCACTAAAGTTTACAGGCGTAAATTCAAACCGCGCCAGCACAAAGGTTATTAGTAAGGAAGAGTTTAATTCATTAGAAGTACTTGCAGATGAAGGGGTTTTTAATTTTAAGGGAGATCCTACCCGTTTTGCATTATTTGCTGAAGCTGAACGCATCAATTCTGCATACCAATTTGACCCTTTGTTTGCGGTTAACTGTAGTATTATAGATCCATTACCGCACCAGGTAGAGGCTGTATATAAATTTCTTCTTCCGCTTCCAAAAATTCGCTTCCTTTTAGCTGATGATACAGGTGCTGGTAAAACAATCATGACCGGCCTCTTGATAAAAGAATTAATGATGCGGGGATTGGTAGAACGTATATTAATTATCACTCCAGGAGGTTTAACCAAACAATGGCAGGAAGATGAAATGGCAATTAAATTCAACATCCCATTTACATTAGTTAATCGAAGCCTATTTTCATCAGATCCTAATGTTTTTCACACCGCCCATCGAATCGTCACTTCAATAGATTTTATTTCGCGAGAAGATGTATTAAATGTGGCCAGTAATTCTCATTGGGATTTAATAGTGTTTGATGAGTGTCATAAACTTTCTGCTTATGATTATGGAAACAAGCAGTATTTATCTATGCGATACAAAGCTGCACAGATTTTATCTAAACAATGCGAACACATTCTGCTACTTACTGCCACCCCACATAGGGGCAGAACAGATACTTTTAAAATGTTATTACAACTCTTGGATGAGGATATTTTTGCCACCGATGAGATTGCCTCTACCCGTGTAAAAGAATTAGAGCATAATGGGATCAATAAATTTTTTATCCGTCGGCTAAAAGAAGATATGAAGGACTGGCAAGGGAAGCCCTTATTTAAAAACCGCTTTACAAAAACAGTTGCTTATCAGTTAACTCCCGAGGAAAAAGAACTATACGATGCGGTAACCCAATATCTTAGCAAGAAAAAAGAAGAAGCATCTGAAACAAAAAATATCCACGTTTCTCTGGCATTAACTGTTATGCAACGGAGATTAGCAAGCTCAATTTTTGCTATTAAGAACACCTTAGAAAGAAGATGGAAAGCATTACAGGGCATTGTGGATGAATTAAATCAAAATCCCAATCTCTGGAATCAAAGAAATAAAATTGATCCAGCTTTTAATCAGATTCATGATATTGAAGACTTTGAGGAATTAGAAGATGACGAAAGAGATGCGCTGGAAAGTATCCTTTCAGATCCAAAAAAATTCAGACTTTTTACTACCGCTAAACACCCTAACGAAATCATCCAGGAAGCAGGAGAAGTAAAAAAGCTCTACGAGATGGCACTCTCTCTTTATAACCGAAGCCAGGAGGAACAAAAATTTAAGGAATTACAGAAGCTTCTTACCTCTCAAAATGTAATCAATGGTGAAAAGCTGGTAATTTTTACCGAACACAAAGACACCCTGCTTTATTTAGAAGAACGCCTTACAAAAAGCGGCGGCTATAAGGTTGCAACCATTCACGGAGGAAAATTAGTAGATGAGCGCAGAGAGGCCCAATGGGCATTTGCTAAGCCTGAAACACAAATCCTCATTGCCACGGATGCCGCTGGCGAAGGTATCAACTTACAATTTTGCCGCTTGTTAATCAATTGGGATATTCCCTGGAATCCTAACAGGCTGGAACAACGTATGGGGCGTATTCACCGATACGGGCAAAAGCAAGATGTTCTTGTATTTAATATGGTGGCGAGTAATACTAAAGAAGGAAAGGTTTTAGAAAGGCTTCTTACAAAGCTTGATATCATTCGGGAAGGCATGGGTGACGACCGTGTGTATGACGTGATTCAGGATGTTTTGGAGAATGTAAGCCTCGATGCAATAATCAATTCTGTTTTTAATGGAAAAGAAACCGCACTAGATGACTTTCTGGCACAGGATAATGAGGTCTTAAAATTGAAGTTCTCTGAAAAAATAAAAGAACAAAAAGAAAAGCTGGCTCATAGCACAGTAGATTTTAGAGATGCCAGGTTGCTAAAAGAAAATTCTGACGAAAAAAGATTGCAACCGATTTACATCCGTTTGTTTTTTGAAAAAGCATTCAAGCACCTTGGGGGTGAGTTCACCGAGCTTCGCCCATCTATTTACCGCATTGACAAGCTGCCCGAATCAATAGCGACTACCCTCAAAAATATTTACACGATCTATGCTGATAATATTCGGCAGATACAGTTTTGCTTTGATAAGCAAATATTTTTAGATTACCAGAATGTAGGTGATTTAGGAAAGGTACACTACATCAATCCAGGTAATCCTGTCTTTGATAGCTTAATAAGAGTAGTTCGAAATCAATACCGGGAAGATATGCTAAAAGGCACCATATTAATTTCTCCCGATGACAAAGAAGATTATTTAGCATTTTTTGTAAAATCGCAAATTGTTGACAATCGGGAGAGTAAAAAGGATGATAACATTGCTGACGAACGCCTGGTTATGGTTTACCAAACTAAAGACGGTCAATTCCACATTACTTCACCTGCCAAGTTTATTGACCTCCATGCACCAACTGAATTCGCAAAGCCAATAGACCCTCCCGCTTTAGTAAGCAATGAGGATGTGGTAAAATGGAGTTTTATGAATATTACCCAACACCAGTTGGAGGACACTAAAGCCCACGTGCAAAAAGATTCAGCCGATAGAAAAAAGTATTTAGAATCAGCATTTACCCACGTGATCATGGATTTACAAGGACAGATACAGGAATTGCAAGGCAAAGTATTAATGGGAGATGTCAAAGTGCAAGAAAAGATCCAAAAAAAACAGGAGCGAATTAATGAAATGATATTTAAAAAACGGACTCGATTAGAAAGCCTGGAACTTATGACACAACTTAACCCAAAAGCTCCTGAAATTTTGGGTTGCGCCTGTGTTGTACCACTTACCCAGTTAGAGTATAATGGGCATTATGGCATGAGTCGGGACGATGAGGCAGAAGCTATCGCAATGCAGGTTGCAATGGACTATGAAACTAATGATGGCTGGAAACCGGAAGACGTATCTGCAAACAACGAAGGTTATGATATTCGCAGCATTAGCCGTGTCGAATTAAAGAGGTATATTGAAGTGAAAGGACGTAGTGGCCCAGATGGCGGCGTGATGATTAGCGAAAATGAAATAAACCGACTCGCTCAGCTAGGAGATGCTGCATGGCTATATATTGTGATGAGTTGCAAAAGCAATCCTGAAATTTACCGTATTCAAAATCCGGCAAAATCACTAATATTTGAATTGAAATCGAAAGGCGTTCAATATTTTCTTCCAATGCAAGAATGGAAATCAAAAGTTAGTTATGAATAATCAAAAAGAAACAATACGCAAATTCGTCAACTACATAAACAATCCTGATCATTTGGGGGGCTTTTGGCTGCCTAATATTCAACGTCCATTTGTTTGGAGTGAAGATCAAATCGAAAGGTTATATGATTCGATTTTGAGAGAATATCCTATTGGCACCTTATTAATTTGGAAGAATAAAAGCGAAATAAAGCACAGAAAATTTATTGATAATTGGAAAGATCGTTTGAAGTTGCTTGATTTCTATGTTCCCATTAACGCCAATGCCAAAATGCTTGTGCTCGATGGACAGCAAAGAATGCAAAGCTTATTTATTGGTTTAAAAGGAAGCTATAATGGCAAGGAATTATATTTTAATACTCTTAGTGGTGATTTAAAGGCCCCCGATGACAGACGTTTTGAATTTAAATTTCATGAAGATAGCCCCGGATTCCCTTGGATAAAATTCAATACAATTGTTTTTCCTGACAAAAGGAATAAGGAGTTTAAGCATGAAATTCAAGCTTCTGCCGGTAGGGCTTTAGATGTGAAGGAGGATGACAGGCTTGAAGAAAACATCGAATTAGTAAGGAATGTATTTTGCTTACAAGAAAATCTTTTATACCAGGAAGTTGACAGTATTGACAGACCCGCTGCCTATTCAGAAGATGACATTGTGGAAATTTTTATTCGGGCTAATTCAGGAGGTACAAGATTAGATAAGTCAGATCTATTATTCTCTCTTCTTGTTTCGTCGTGGGATGATGCAAATGAGAATATGACCACCTTGCTGGAAGATCTAAATACTGATGGATATGGATTTGGTAGGGATTTTATTTTGAAAGCTTGTCTTGTGTTATTTGACAAAGGGGCCAGTTATGAGGTTTCGAAATTCAGAGATGGAGATACTAAGCAAAAAATTGAAGATAACTGGGTCGCTATCTCAAATGCTATAAAAGATGTAAAAGATTTTATCAAGGGCAAAACCTTCATCCAAAGCGATAAGGTGCTTACATCCTACCTTACTCTTATACCACTAATATATTTTCGTTATCATTATACGAAGGAATGGCAACAGGTTGAGGGGATTAGCGAATATCTCGTTCGCACCATGTTAGTAGGAGCATTCAGCGGGAACCCCGATAGCCTTATAGATAAAGCTGTAAAAAAAATAAAGGAGGATAAAAACTTTATCGTCCAGAATATATATGGTATAATTCGTGATGATGGAAGAAGTTTGGAACTTACCAAGGAGAGCCTTTTTGGAATTTCGTATACCGACAGAAGAATCCATTTGCTATTTAACTTGTGGTATACCTTTAATTACACCCCCGCGTACGTGCAAAATCAGCCACAGGTTGATCATATTTTCCCTCAATCACTTCTAAGAACAGTTAAAGATTACAATCCAGATACCGATAGGTGGAGCTTGATGAGATATAAGCAAGGGACAAGAGATCAATTAGCAAATATGATGCTCCTTACCAGGCAGGAAAATGGCGCGGGCGGAAAATGGGATACATCTGCCGAGGATTGGTTTTCTGGTAAAGATCAGGCTTATTTTAATTTGCATTTAATTCCCAGCGATCCTGAACTATGGAAACTTGACAACTACGAAAAGTTTATCGAAGAAAGGAAGAAATTGATTCTTCAGAAATTTGATTATTTATTAACGAGGGTATGATGGCACAAGCAAAGAAATTAATAGAAGTAGCGATGCCGATAAAAGAAATATCGGCAGAAAGCGTCAGGGATAAATCAGTTCGGCATGGACATATAAGCACATTGCACCTCTGGTGGGCAAGGCGACCTTTGCCCGTTTGTCGAGCGGTTGTTTTTGCTAGCCTTGTGCCTGATCCAATGGATAAAAACTGTCCCGAAGTTTTTAAAGATGCGATAAAAATAATATTGGGAAAAGAAAATAATATCGGAGATCCTTACAAACCTTATGATGACATACCATATACTGTAGCCATTGATAAAATGGAAGACAATCTACGCAATAGGTTAATGATGTTCATTGGCAAATTCTCCAACGAATATTCTATAAATGAAAAATCCGGAAAAACAACTCCTTCGGCCAAACTTATAAGTAACTCCAGCTTGGTGAAATCTGAAAATAAAAATAATGAGATAATTCTTACCAAGGCTAGAAAATTAATTTGGGTCGCTCACAATTCACAAGTTGGTAAGACAGCAACAGAATTACTGTTGAATTTTGATCAGCATTATAAATCAATAAAAGATGCAGAATATGAGTTATACAATACTACTGATCGGCATAAAATTTCAACTGCCGTAGTGTCAAAAGAAATTGTTTTGCAAAATGCTATATCCGGATTTTTGGATAAGATGCCAAGAGTATTTGATCCATTTGCGGGTGGTGGCGCGATACCGTTAGAGGCGGCGAGATTAGGTTGTTACAGTTTTGGTAATGACATAAACCCCGTCGCACATATAATACAAAAAGGAAGTGTAGAATTTCCACAGAAGTATGGGAAGCCTATTATTTACAGTAAATCTGAGTTCATAAATATTTATGGTGAAAAAGAGTTTCAGAAAATCACAAATGAAAATATTGTATTTAAGAACGGCCAGGCGGAAGAGGTAATAATTCAAAATCGAATTTCATTTGATGTGAAATTTTTTGCCCAGGCTCTCTTAGCTCACACTGAAAAGGAAATTGGCAAATATTATCCAGCAGACGAAAAAGGGGTAAAACCAGTTGCTTATTATTGGGTCAAAACTGGTACTTGTAGCAATCCTTCTTGTCGCGCAGAAGTGCCCCTATTGAAACAGTTTTATATTTCAAAAAGAAGGGGTGTAAGTGAAAAGCAATGGGTTTATTTTAAGCCTATTATTGTTGGTAAACAAATTGACTTTGAAATAAAGTCTGGCAAATTTGAAGAAGAGGGTTGGAATAATAGAGGCAACTTAAAATGCCCCATTTGTGGAAATATAACAGATGTAAAGGAAATAAAAAGGCAATCTAAAGAAGGTCTTTTAAAAGACCGATTAATTGCGGTAATAGAGGAAAGTAAAAATGGTAAAATATTTAGAACTCCAACAATAGACGAAATATCAATAGTAGACAAGATTCCTAAGCAAGAAATTCCGGGGGAAAAGATCCAAAAAAACTCAGCCGGAGGTGACACTTTAAGCTGGGGTATTACAAAATGGGGTGAGATGTATTCAAATCGACAGCTATTAGTCATGCATTCTCTTATTAGGATGAAGAAAGAGAATCTATTACCGGATACCATTACAGACAAAGAATACAGAAATGCAATAAATGTCTATTTGGCCTTTTTGATAGATAGAATAGCAATGAGAAATACAAGACATAATACATGGCATTTGCAACAAGACACGATTGAGAAAGTATTTGGCAGACAGGCAATATCCATGGTTTTTGACTACCCTGAAATGAACCCCTTTTCAACTTTTACAAGCAGTGCATATAGTCAGCTTGATCAAATTCTCGATTATATAAATGAAGAAAGCAGTTGCTTTAATATTTCGATTTGCCAAAATGCAGCAAGCGGCGATAAAAGCCAGTTTACACGAAAATATTTAGATGTGGTTGTCACAGATCCCCCATACTATGATGCAATAGCATATGCTGATCTATCAGACTTTTTTTATGTTTGGATGAAGAGAACTTTAGCAAATGACTTTCCTTTAAATTTCGCTACCCCACAGACCCCAAAGTCCGATGAATGTACGGCTTTAAAGCATCATCACAACGGGGATTATGAAAAGGCCAAAGAACACTTTGAATACAAATTATACCAAATATTTGATGCCATTGAATCACAAACAAAAGAAATTGTGAGTATAATGTTTGCTCATCAAAGTACTGAAGCCTGGACAACGCTTTGTAATTCTATATTAAAAGCAAAAATGAATATTACAGGAAGCTGGGCTATTGAAACGGAGAATACTGGTGGGCTAAAACAAGACAAGGCATTTTTGGCATCTTCTGTCACTGTTTCTTGCACACCAACAGAACGAAAAGGATATGGTGAATTTAAAGAAGTGAAAACAGAGATTGAAAAAACAGTTGCAAAGGAGGTAGACGAATTATACCGGCTTGGTTTTCGTGGGGCAGATTTATTAACGGCTTGTTTCGGGCAAGCAGTCAGTGAGTTTGGAAAATATGAGAAAGTGGAAAAAGCAGACGGTAGCGAGGTAACAGTAGCTGAGCTATTAGAGATGGCTAGAGAATCCGCATTCAATGCCTTACTCAAAGGGTTTGTTGGAGACGATTTTACTAAGTTTTATATAGGCTGGTTGCAATTATACAGCTTTGCTGAAAGCGATTTTGATGACGCAGCAAAATTCAGTCGGGTTGGGCTAAGTATAGACGTTGCAGAATTATTTACTGAACATATATTAATAAAAAATGGCAACAAACAAACCTTAGGAGGTTTCCAGGAGCGCCTACAGGCTAACAGAAATACTGGCGAAAAAACAAGCAGTTTTTTAATAGATCAGGTTCACCGTACAATGGCCTTGTATATGGGAACCAATAGAATGGCCTTGTTACAATATATTGGCAAAGTAGCAGCAAACCCGGAAAGTAGTTTTTGGAGAGTTGTAACTTCACTTTGTGAAGTATTGCCTAGTGGAAGCGAAGATTATAAACAGGCCACTGGGTTGATTACGAATAAGGAAAGCCTTATACGAGAAAGCAAATCCGTTCAGCCAATAGTACAAGGGCAAGGGAATTTATTTCAATAAAACAATAACCCCTAATGGCAATAAATCAACAACAACAGGATAATTTATATAAAGGATTAGGGCTCTTTATTGAAGCCTTTCGTCCTTATATCGTAGCCACATTAATGAAAGAAGTCGGAGACAAATGGCCGGCAACATTTGTAGAAGCATTATACCCTGCACAAAGGGAAACTTGGAATCTGGGTATTAAGCAGGGTACAACGCCAGAGGCGTTGATAGACTATCCTTATCTTAAATCTTTTGCGCTTAAATACAAAGATTTATTAAAGTCTGATTTTGGAAAAGACATTAATAAATTAGCTACCCGTTTAGATACAATCTATGATGCCCGGAACAAACTGGCTCATTTTCAGGAAATCAGTGAAGATGATTTTACTGAGTCATTCATACAAATGAAAAACATTGCCCGTTCATTAAAAATGGCTGAATTAGAACAGGCTTTAGTCATGTTGCAAGAAGCGAAGAGCCCTGCTGCTACAAAAACAAAGCAGCAAGGCGGTTCTGTAAGTTTAGAACCTTGGTTCAGGGTGGTTACACCACATATGGATATTAAGCAAGGCCGATTGGATGAAAGCGTATTTGCGGCTAATCTTGCTGAAGTAGCATTAGGCAACGGAAGGGAAATTTATAATAATCCGGTTGTATTCTTTTCTAAGACATTTTTTACCGCAGGATTAAAATCTATTGCTAAAACTGTTATCAAAGGGTTAAATGGAAAAGAAGATGCTGAAAACAGAGTAATATCATTACAAACAGGTTTTGGTGGAGGCAAGACACATACCCTTATTTCCCTCTATCATATCTGTAAATGGGGCAAGCTGTCAATTAAGTCTAGTTATGTAACAGAGTTATTAAAACATACAGGTACTCCCGAATTTGATACGGCAAATATTGCCGTATTCACCAATACCACTAATGACGCAGCCAACGGCAGAATTACACCGGAAGGCATTTTAATTCAAACAATTTGGGGGGAGTTAGCCTATCAACTAGGTGGTGCAGCTGCGTACGAATTGGTAAAGAAAAATGATGAGCAATTAATTGCTCCCGCAGGCATTTTTAAAAAGGTATTGGAGCAAAATAGGCCTGCGTTAATTCTCATTGACGAGTTAGCGGACTATTGTGTAAAAGCTTCGGCACGTAAAGTTGGAAATAGTAGTTTAGCAGACCAAACTATTAGTTTCATGCAGGAACTAACAGAAGCTGTGGCTGGGACAAATAACTGTGTAGCTGTAATAACATTACCCGCTAGCCCACAGGAAGTAGGTAATACTCCAGAAGCACAAGCGATTTTAAATAGCTTACAAAAAAGAGTCAGCCGGGTGGGTGCCGATACACAACCAGTCGCAGATGAAGAAATTTATGAAGTAATTAGGCGTCGATTATTTGAAGAGATTGGCGATGCCGCGGTAATAGAAGCTACGGCTTCGAAATATTTAGAATTGTATCAACAATATTCAACCGAACTTCCAGCTAATTCAAGCAAATCAGAATATAAAAAGAAAATAATAAAATCATATCCTTTCCATCCTGAGCTAATTGATATTTTCCGGGTACGTTGGGCAAGTCATCATGATTTCCAAAGAACAAGAGGTGTATTACGGCTATTGGCAGCCATTGTAAGTGACTTATGGAAAAGGCAACAAGCTTTGCCGGGCAGTAATTTGCTGATTCATTCCGGTGAAGTGAATCTGTCGAATTTAGATGCCCTTACCGGTCAACTTAAGAGACTCTATGGCAATGGATATGATGCTGTAATATCAGCAGATGTAGCAGGTTCGTCTTCCAATGCTTTCAAGGTTGATAGCAATAAAAAAGAATATGGTCAATGGTACCTTACCCAATCAATTGCGTCGGTAATTCTATTGAATTCATTTGGTAGTGATGGCGCAAATAAAGGTGTATCAGTCCCTGATATAAAATTAAACCTTTTGACTCCAGGTGGATTTAATCATAACAGTATAAATGGTGCCTTAGACGAGCTCGAAAGTACCGCGTACTATTTATATTACGCTCAGTCCAGCGGTTCGGGCAAACGCTATTGGTTTCACACAAAGCCAAATATTAATATTTTGATCAATCAGGCGAAATCTGATATTCAAACAACAGATGTAGAGGCGGAAATAATAAGAAAAGTAAAGGAGAGGGAAAAATTTATACAGTTATTCAATGTCCTTGTAGATCCGCCAGCAGATATTCCCGAACAGCAGAAACCAACGTTGATTATTTTGAGCCCAAAATATTTGGCAAATCCTGAAACGGTTAACGGCACAACAAAGCCAATTATAGAAAAAATAGCAACTAAGAAAGGTAACAGTGATCGTATTTATAGGAATACGATTTTATTCTTGTTATGTTCTGAGATGGCCGTTAGCAAATTACATTCGGACGTAAGGGAATATTTAGCTTGTCAAAAAATAAATACTGACTACGGTGGCCAAATAGAAAAAGACCAAAAAGAAGAAATAAGGCGTAGAATGGAGGAGGCCGCAAAACAATCCGCTAATTCATTAGTTGTCGCTTATTCAATTATTGTGAAATATTCTGCAAAAAAAGGTGTGGAGCGACTAATTATAAACCAGTTCAAAGATAGCTTTGATGGTCAAATTAATAATAATGTCTTTGCTGCATTAAAAGAAGAAGAATGGCTATTGGACGCTATAGGGTTGAGTACGCTAAGAAACCATGGCCTTTTACCAACTGCATCGCAATCTATTAGGGTTAAAGATGTATATGAAGCATTTTTACGTTTCGATGATAAGCCCATGATTACGGGACCAGAGGCTGTTTCCAAAAGCTTGCAGAAATATTGCTACAATGGGGAGTATTGTATTGCCACCGGAGATGGGATTAATTTTACCAACTATTTTTTCAAAAGAGATGTTCCCTTCTTTGATGTAAATGATAACACATACTGGTTGACGGATAAAAGCCTGCTGCCCGTGCCGTCCGAAAAAACTCCGTCAACGAACGAAGATGGCAGCCCTGTTACTTCATCGCAAGAACTGAAAGATCCAGGACAGCCGACTGACACAAAGACTGATATTGATTCAATTAAAAAATATAGTTCGATTACAATAAAAGGAAAGATAAATGATAAATTACTCTATACACAATTGGGTAATTATTTTATTATTCCTTTTAAAGACAATCATATTGAAATAGAGGTTTCTTTCAAAATTTCATCAACCCCAAATATGCAGATAGATGAAAGCAAGCAACAATATAAATCAGCCAAAGAGGCGGCCAGACAATTGGGGTTAGATTTTGAGGTGGATTAGTTTTGATATCCATAACAGGTAAAACGAAATATTATATTATGGGAATGTTTCTATTTCAATATTCAATGCTCAAGGCCTTAGTTTATGAAGGAGAACCTCAAATCAAAGAAGAAACCGAAAAGATACTTGCTCCATATAAGTTATTTACATTGGTATTGCATGATCCTGAAAAGCACTCATCATTTCATCATAAATTTTCGCAATTATTTGAACGACTCGATTACTTAACCGGCTCAAACCTGCTTTTTATGGGTATTGCAAGGCCTTCTTATGATTGGTTTCAGAGAAATGAAAGCAGAGATTATTTTGGAATATGGGAAAAGGACCAGCTAATGAAATCGTTCCATGAAATAAAAGGGGCTGAAGCTTCAATAACATGCTACAGCATAGCGAATGCACTTAATATTGATTACGATGATCTGCCGTGCTTAATTATTTCACCTGATTTCCAATCTAAACATTTTGTAGTTCTTAAAACCGGCGAGGTTCATATTGAAAACCAGTTAATGGAATTGGGATATTTTTCGGGTTCCGTCGCGGATAAAAGAGCTTTTATGTATTCCGAATCGTTTAAGTTATTACTTCGCAGTATCAATTTTTACAATCAATCGGAATTTGTGACCAGCCAAGAGGCGCTAGGCACCTCATTAGCGGATATATTTTCTTTTTCAGTTATGGAGAATACGCATTTTGGAAGGGATGCAAAAAAACATAGCAGCTTAGTATTAAATAAACTAGCAAATAAAATATCAAAGGCCAAAGGCGTCGAAGAAATTGAGAATGCAAAAATGAGCGTATTAACCAATTTAGCAAATAAATTCAATGATACTACACATCCCCTAACTGGTATAAGCAACAACTCGATTCGCCAATCTAGAAAGCCGCGCAACGATGAATTATTCTCTGTGTATAGTTTAAATGAACCAGACGTTTCTTCTTACAGTAGAAAAAGAAATCTAGTAGAAGATTCCCTATCTTTTTTAAAAAATAATGACTCATTACTTGAAGCTGAGACAAGCATTATTGTTGCTACTACCAATGCAGTATATAAGATGTTTAAAGAAATAAGCAATAATGATAATGTAGACTACTCGCTATTAGTTTTGGGGTTCTCAAAAGTATTTGAAATAGAAATTAATCTTTCGGTTGTACACTGGGTAAGAAAATACCTGAAAATAGAAATGCCTCACTATTATAAAAAATTCAAGCCTGACTGTATTAATGCAATTATTACTCCAGATGAAGGTGTTGTAGCAAGCCCCAGGGCAATTGACTTCAATATGCATAAGGGGGCCAAGTGGATCGCTCCTGGTATCGGACAATCTGAGGTGGTTGTTCGCTCTCTTTTCCGAAATAATTTATTTATCGAATCTTTTTCCAATCGGGAAGAGGCGGGTTTATTAGACGCTTGGTCCCCTCTTAGGGAAAGCAGAAACAGAGCTGCTCATACTGAAATTATGAAATCCGAGGATCTTCAAAATGTGGCTCTTAACCTGAATGCATTAATCGAATCAAATAATCTAAGTAAAATATTGCGTCTTAAACAACAATATAACGGTACTATGCCGGTTGCAAAAATCACCTAAATTATTCTTCAGTTTGCTCTAAGAATAAATGATCTTGTTTTGAAGCTTCATTCAAAGTGTGAGGGGGTATTGTTTTTGATGATATAATTTTGAGTTGCTTCATTTGTTCAGCCTGGATTACAATATTCCCTCTGCCGCTCGTCAATTGTTTATGAGCATCCCCATAAGTATTTTGCAGCGAGCCAATTGCTTTGCCTATTTTTTCAAAATTTTCGACAAATCCTACAAGTTTATCATAGAGTTTTCCCGCCTTATCAGCCACCGCCTCTGAATTTTTGTTAATCGCCTCCCTCTTCCACATATCGTATATCAGCTTCATAGTCATTAATAAGTTCGCGGGGCTTATCAGCAGCACGTTTTTACGATAAGCGTACTCTTGCAGATCAGGGTCATTTTGCAAGGCCGTAATATATGCAGCCTCCACCGGCAAAAACATAATTACCATATCGAGGCTATTGGCAACTTGGGCATAGTTCTTATTGCTAAGGCCATCAATATGATTCCGAAATGATTGAAGTAAACTTTTCACCAAAATAGTTTGGGTATTGGGATTTTCTTCTCTGCACAATTGATCATAGTGGGAAAGGGATACCTTTGAGTCAATCACGATTGCCCTATCATCAGGGTATTTTACAAGAATGTCCGGCCTTATCTTACCGCCATCTTCATTATTCGTAGTTTCCTGTATAAAATAGTGAATGCCTTTTTGGAGTCCACTATACTCAAGAATTGATTCAAGGACCCTTTCGCCCCAATCACCTTGTGTTTTTACGTTCCCGCTTAGTGCCTGTGTTAATGATTTCGCCTCTTTTGAAAGGGTTTCATTCAGCGTCATCATATGTTTCACCTGTTCTTTTAGTGATATCCTTTCTTCATTCTCTGTTTTATAGGCTTTTTCCACTTGTAGCCGGAATTCAGAAAGGTTGGTCTTCAATGGCTCAAGTAGTGTGGTCATTTCTTTCTCTTGTAACAAGCTAAACTTCTCCGTTTTTTCGTCCAGGATGGCATTTGCAAGCAAAGAGAAATCTCTTTTTAGTTTATCTGTCATCAGCTCCAGATCTGTTTTTTGTTGATCATACATTACAGATTGATTTTGCAACTTCACATTAAGTTCTGTAATTTTTCTTAGAGATTCATTGGCTTCGACCGTTTTTGAATCAAGCGACTGTTTAATCTCAAACTTATCCGTTGACAATTGGTTTTTTTCTCGTGTAAGCATCTCTAAAGTTGCGTTTGCAACTGCAATTTGTTCCTTTACCTGGTCGGCTACCTCTGAAACAGCTTGGTATTGGGCTTGAATTGTCGTTAATTGTTGCTGTTGCGAGATTAGTTTTTCTTCCGCCAACGCTTTTCCAGTCAATGCTTCCTGCATTCGCGCATTTAATTCATTGTATTGAGACATTGGTTGAAAATTTTTTTCAAATACCAATTTTCTGATAATCCAGGTAAGAATAATCCCGATTAATAGACTGGAAATTAGTAAGACAACAAAAGTATTGGTATTCATAATTATTTGTTTTAGGATACAAATATGAAGAGGGAGTTTGCAATGCACTTGCAAGAGAATCAATAATTCTTAAAAGCCAGTTTCAACAACGAAGCAATTTCAATGCGAAGTGTCTTTGGTTTTTTTACTTCTACATCATTACCAAACCCCAGAATCAAAGTCTTTAATTCCTTATTGATCGCCAGAGATAATTTAACGAGGACCTTTCCATTGGCATATGTTTTAGTTTCCTGGCTGTTGTGAAGTCGTTTTGTCAATACATAGGGGGCCCTTTCTTTGCTGAACAAAAGTTCAATCTTCTCAACCGCAGAACCCGAAATATTAGTCACCCCTATAATATTGGCAAAAAAGGTATCGGCGTCAAAACAATCATTTTCCTCGTATTTTCCAGTGGTTACCTTAATGCTCTCCATTCTGTCTAGTGCCATAATCTCAACTCGGCTATTTATGTCGCTCCATCCAAACAAAAACCAACGGTTATTATATTCTTTCAAAAAATAAGGGTGTATGATCTGCACAATTGGTTCTTTTGCATGAAAATGGCGATAAGAGATTTTTAGTACCTGTTTTTTGATGATAGACTCATAAATATCTCCTAGATTTTCAGATCCTAAAGCTGCGGGAGGATTCTCAAAAGCAATTACAGGTTTTTTCTGGTCCGAAGACACCTTGATTTTGTTTTCCAGCCTCTGTATAATTTCAGCAATCTCATCTGCAATGGTGAACCCTTTTATCTGTTGCATAAGGTGCACCGTTTCCCGCAAACGGTCAATATCTTCTTGCTCTAAAGGCAACTTCAGGATTGAAAACTCCGGATCCTCATAATAATAATTCACTGAGGTTCCTTCCTGTTTATACTCAATCGGGGCACCATATTCAATTTGCATATCCCGCAAATCATATCTTATTTGACTCAATGAGATAGAGACAGAAGGCCCATAATTTTCCCTAAGTTTTTCGTTAACTACAGTTAGTAATTTTTTTTTGCTCCATTTATGAAGGCGATTCCTCAAACACTCATCAATAATTTCAAATCGAAATCGTGCAGCTTTATTGGGCATAATCATTAAATTAAAATAGGTAAGGGCTTGCAAATAGAGTGCAAAGCTACTATTCATATTTGCATTTTCAAACAAGGGCAATTATAATGATTATAATAGAAATACAAATCCAGCTTTCATATTGCGTCATAAAACTGCGCCAAACTAAAAGGCTTGCAACTAGAGTGCACGGTATGATTTTATCATTGTAAAACAAACTAAAAAAATGCAAAAAGAAGTCACATATTTAGAAATGCTTCTGACAGAACGATGGAGAAGAAAAAGAGAAGAGATTCTTGAAAGGGATAAAAATAAGTGCCGCAATTGTGGGATGGACCGCAACCTGGAAATTCATCACAGACAATATCATCAAGATATCAACACTGGTTTTAAAAAAGAGCCATGGGATTATGAAGGCAAATATTTGATTACTCTATGCCATGATTGTCATAGTGCAGGTCACCAACAATATAATATTCCAGTATTTAAACACTAAAACAAATAACCATGCCAGTATTTAATTTTTTTCGCCGCAATAAGTCAACAAATATCTCAGAAACCGCTTCATCACCAGAGACAAAGGAGATGCCAAGGATTGTTGACAAAAAACTCTTTGTTGAAGATCAAGTGCCGGAGTTGGAAACAAGTACCAAGAAGCACAATAATCCGATTGAAATATTCCTTGGTCAAAATTTCGAATGGCAGGGCTATAATGATGGGTATAGTTATCCTGAAACTGAATACCTGGAAACTAAACTAAAGGTGTTGAAAGCTGATTTTAGGTTGGCTGTAGATAAATGTCTTGATGTAAAAAGAGCCGAAATAGGTGAGCTTAGATTACATGTTATTAAAACCGCAGGAATCTCCCCCCGCTTAGAATCTCAATTAAAGGAAAAAATAACCCTCGTTGAGATAAACATTCATGAACTGGACATGCAAAAAATTCTGTCTGCTGGAGATGAGGGTTTTGTTTGCACGGCAGTACACGCCTATCGTCTTGGATTTATTAAAGGAATTGAAAAATTTCAGCAAGAAAAATTATTTGCTGGGAGTACAGGGTTATTTAACTAATCAAATCATTAAACTCAACACCAATGCTTAAAATAGCTTGTTTAATTACAGGAGACAATTATAAGTCAGTTGCCGCGGATACACCCGCCAGTAAAAAGAAAATTATTGCAATGTCGCTCGCTGTTATGGTGCCAACCTTAGTATGGTTATTTAATGGCTTTATGCTCTCTTCTCAAGTCCTACAAACTAGGGTCGGTTGGGCTATATTAACTGCAATTGTTTGTGGCTCAATTGTGTTCCTCGTAGAAAAGCTCATTATAATGGCCAATGGAAATGGCTGGCTCTCTTTATTTAGAATCTGCATCGGTCTTGTTGTGGCATTATTAGGAAGTATTTCTCTTGACGAAGTCATATTTAAAGATGATATTGATTTTAGTGTTGCCAAAATTAAGCAGGAGGCTGTAGTAAATGCAAAAACCATTGAGAATACTACATTTTCAAAATTGCACAATCTAGCAAATCTAGATGCCGAAATTCAAAAAGCACAAATAATATTTAATCATTCGGACGAGATAGCCACCGCAGAGGCTGATGGTTCAGGAGGAACCGGTAATCGTGGAATAGGAAATATTGCAAAACTTAAATACAAAAAGGCACTTGATAGAAAAGAGGAGTTAAATAAGCTTTTACTTAAAAAGCAAAGGTTTATCGACCTCAAAGATAGTTCTGTACATATTTCGGGGGTAAGAGCCTCCTTAGCATTCAATGAGCATGCCCTTCTTATAAGAATTAGAGCGATGTTTCAATTAATTAAAGACAATGGATTTATGATGTTTGTTTATGTTCTCTTTACCACATTATTGTTCTTCTTTGAATTTCTGGTGGTTATTTTAAAGTTAACCTGGAAAAAGACTAATTATGAATACAAAATGGAAATGATTGAAGAAATAGGAGCAAGAAGAAGGGCGTTCCTTCAAAAAAGCGACTCTCCATTACTAGATCCTGGTAATTACATTTCTCACTATAAAACCAGTAAAGAGCATATTAAATCTGATTCAATCTTTAATTAACAACCCTTTTTTAATCATCAAATTATGATAGATGCAAATAATCTAAATGAAGAAAACAATTTAGATGAGGATCTGGATGATCACACAGGCAATGTAGAGCAGGGAAGTGATGATTACGGGAAGAGCGGGGAAAAATATGGCTGGTATAACGGATTTAGCGATGACGCAATTGATGATGCTTTTGAGGGAGACCCGGAAAATACGTGGAATGTGGATTGATTCGAACTGTATATTTCATTTAATGGATATTTTGAGGCTTTGAATATAGCAGATTTTGGGTTAATTTAGGTTTCCCCACAAGTCCATATTGCAACCAGTTACATTTATTAGGCCCATTTCCTGGGTGAGGGCCAGAGAACAAGGTTATTGGCTAATTAAAGGAATGGTATATTGAAAATTTCATATATAATATGATTTATAAACTATACAGTAGCTCTATGTCAGAAATAAACACACCTAGATTAATGGCCGCAGCTAAAGAGTTTAACATTGGGACATCGACCTTGGTAGATTATCTTATATCTAAAGGATTTGGCAGCGACGAGCTCAAACCAACTAGCAAGCTTACAGAATCTATGTATCGAGTATTACAAGCTGAATTTCATCAGGATAAAAGGTCTAAAGAAAAGGCAGAGAGGGTGGCATTGGTTAAATCAGGTAGCGTTGCAAAGCCGAAAAAGGAAAATGAAACGTCCAAACCCGCAACGAAACAAGAGGAAATGAAGCTCCAAGTAGAGGATCCCGAAAAATACGCCGAAGCTGAAAGGGAGCAAATACCCCCAGTGACAAAGGTTCAGGCTCCCGAATTGGAATCGATTAAGTTGATTGATAAGATCGACCTTGATACAATTGACTCGTCAACACGACCAAAAACAGTAGCAAAGAAATTTCAGACAGGAGAAGAAGAGGCCAAAAGGGGGAAGAAAAAAGAATCCGTCTCTGAAGAGAATGTACATGATGTTCCTCTTGCAGATCCAAGTGAAGAAGGCAAGAGTGCTCCACCGATAATTGAAGGAATACAAGCAAAGAAATTAACTGGTCCAAAGATTATGGGCAAGATCGATTTGCCCGTAGATAACGACACGAGGCCCAAGCATGATGCGGATGAAAAACATAAACGCAAACGCATACCGATGGAACGAGGATTAGGTAGTCAGCAAGGAAATCAGCGTCGGCAAGATAATATTAAAGGAAGTGAAAACAGGCGCCCAGCCAGGCAGGAATTAAAAACAGAAGACTATCTCGTTGGAAACCAAATTAATGTTACGATAGCTCATATTATTAAGCCTGCTTTAATAATTTGCGAACTACCTCAAGGTTTCAAGGGATTGCTGTTTCTTCAGGATATCTCAGCAAATTTCCCGATATCCCAGCAACTTTTCGATTCCTATAATAGCGGACTGGAAATAAGTTGCCTAATTTCTAGCATCAACGATGAAAATAAAGTACTTAACTTAAGTCAAAGGCATATTAATACTCCTTTGAGTGAAAAAATTAGTTGGATTAGAATTGATCGAGGAGACGAAATGGATGGAGTTATCATTGAAGAATTGAATAACTCTTTTCTTGTAAAGACAAAAAATAACATTTATGGATTAATTCACAAGTCTTTTATAATCGGCTCAAATGCTGAAATTAAAGTTAAAGTCAATTCAAAACTTGATCCTAGTGATTTACTATCTTTTGTCCCCGCCAATCTGGAAACTGACAAAGAAGAAAATATTGATTTAAATCCGGAGTTTAGTTTTATCGAAGAAGATCTACGATCCTTCGAATCATTTAACAAGTCGCTATTAGCTACAAATGCCACAGATGATGAATGTAAACTAATATTAAAAGGGTTTAATGCAGATAAAAATATATTTTCAAATGAAATATCAACAAACCATATTTTATATATACAATTTGAGCTTAGTAGCCCGATCTATGACGGAACTTTAAAGCAAAATGCCATCCCATATTTTTTAGAAAATCAATTGTATTCGAAAGAAAATGAAAAGAAACTCTTGGAGTTACTATCTCAAAAATCCTATTGGTTTAGAATAAATCAAAGGCAAAATGACAACAAAATCGATTTCTCCTTATACAATGAAGATTTGAATTTTTACGGAACTGTTCAAATATCGCGTGACAAAAAGGATTATCGGTTTGTTATCAATAGTTTTAGTTTCGGCCACAGTGTATCAACAGCCTCGGAAGCCAAAAAACGGAATTCAAAGAATGGTTCTTTTCTATTTTCTAACCCATTAAAGATTCTTTCTCCATTTGAAGCCGTTCCTTTCGATTCGTCACAAAGACTTTTTTTGGATTATGTTACACTAAAGACAGCCTGCCTCGAAACTATTAATAAGCTAAAGAAAAAGGCAGGAGAATTACTAAGGCAAGAGGGTAAAACGTTTAAGATAATTGATAAGTTTTTGGAATATCAAATGAGTTTGATCGATGTACAAAAAGAAAACAATGTATTTGTGGAGAAATTTCAAAATTTACCTGGTTCGGGAAACGAAATATCATTAAAGCTACCAATCTCCATAGGCAATAACATGGAGCTAAATGAAAAAGAGGAAATTGTAGTGAACGTGAGGATAAAACAGGGCGATGATCTGTTGCACCTCAATGACGGCAAGTTGAGTTACTTTCAAGATGGGTGTAAGTTAACTTTTAATCCAAACAAACCTACCAGACGTGATGTATTATCAAATGGATTCTATTTGGATAAAAGAATCTCAAAGAAACAATTTCAAATTCAGCGGGAGATAATACAAGATTTTATCGAAAAGAAAATTAAGATAGACCACATAGAGTCACTATTGGTCAAGCCCGAAAAAATAAAATCGCCCATTCTTAAGAAAATTGGTTTCATAAACCCTGATCTTGTAAAAACAGAAATAGAATTACCTGATAACAATCAGGTAAAAGCCGTAAAAAAGGCCGTTGGCAACCAAAATATTTTTTTGATTCAAGGCCCCCCTGGAACCGGTAAAACAACGGTAATCGCTGAAATCATTCAACAACTTGTCGCAAAGGGAGAAAAGATATTAGTCTCAGGCCAAAATCATGTTGCTGTTGACAACGTGCTGGAAAAGATTTCAAAACTTTATGACTTAAACCTGTTAAGGGTTGGAAATCCCGAACGCATTGATAAGGAATTTGTAAGATATAGTATTGATAACCTGATAGAGGATTTTAAAGTAGATTTTAAGTTATTCTTAGATAATCAACTTCTATTATCTAAAAAATATTTGGAAATGAAAGGAAATTTCCTTTCAGGCGAAGAAATATTAGCTAAGTATAATGAACTCGTGAATGATGTTTCTTTTTTTTACGGCAAATTAAGAGAAATCTATAAGGATCGTCACTTTATTCTGCGGGATGGGCTAAATCAATTAGAGTCTGTTGAAATAGCCAGCGCAATAAAATCGATAGAATCCTGGATTGGCAATAATAACAATGAATATGAAATTCTTTTAAAACCATTAATATATAGCTCAATCGACGTGGTTTTTGCCACCTGTATTGGCATTAAGTCAGATCCGATTTTTCAAGGCACAAATTTTAAGTTTGACACAGTAATTATCGACGAAGCTGGCAAGGCTAATATTGCTGAAACATTAGTAGCAATAGAATTAGGTAAGAGAGTAATATTAGTAGGGGACCAAATGCAATTGCCCCCCTATATGGATAGCTCTTTAATAGATGAAAGAGACCCAAAGAGTTTTCCTAACTCAATTTATGGCACAGACTACACACAAACGGAAATTATTCACGCATTAAAAACTTCATTCTTTGAATTCATAATTAATAAACTTGAAATCGGCCAGTTCCCGAAGGAAAATATGGAAATGCTGAACTATCAGCATCGAATGCACCCCAATATTGGAGAATTTGTTTCAGATTCTTTTTATGAAGGCACTGTTAAAATGGGGGAAAATACGCACTTGAATAGAATAGAGCTTCCTTCACCATTCAACAAAGAAGTCATCTTCTTCGATACGTCAAATTCCAGGGATCCTTTTGAACAGAACGATGGCTATTCTGCAAAAAACAACACGGAGGCAGAGACAATCTCTGAAATAATATTACCCAGACTGTTTGAAAATAATATTTCGCCAGGTAGTGTTGCGATTATTGCGCCATACAAGTCACAAGTTGCGAATATTCAACACTTCATACTTAACTCTTCACTTTGCACCTCTAAAAACATAGATATATCAACGCTTGACTCCTTTCAAGGAAAAGAGTATGATATCATTATTTTCAGCTTCACTCGATCATCAGACTACCACAAAATATCTCTTGATGATGGAAAGAAGAAAAATACAAAAGTTGGCTTTCTTGATGACGCCAGGAGGTTGAACGTCGCCTTTAGCCGGGCCAAAAAGAAATTGATTTTGGTGGGAAACGCAGTTACTCTCACTGATTCAAGATCCCACTTTGATGGATTGTTTAATTACACCCAACTATTCAGGCGATTGGTGGAATTAAGCAAAAAAGAAGCAATAGGTAATTTTGTAAACATCGCCGATCTACATGATTTTGTCACCCCTTTTGAAACATTTACCAAGAGATATAAGGTTGGCGACATTGTTGTTAGTAAAGTAAAATCTATTGGAAAAAAAACGGAAAGTATTTTTGGGTTATTTGTAATAATTGATAAAGTTGACTGTTTAATACCAATAGGTTTAATGCCGATGGCATTTAAAGAAAAGTTGGAAACATTATTACCAAAAACCGAACTTAAAGTAATTATCTATAAGATAGAAAAAAACAATCAGCAGGTAACCGTTAAACTCGACGTGTGGAATTCAAATATCGGTAACATCATGATAGGTAAAAAAATGAATGGCAGAGTTATCAAGAAAGTTGGTTATGGCTATTTTGTTGAATTGGATTGTTTGATACAAGGATTACTACATAACCAACAAATTCTTGGCAAAAAGCCATTACAGTTGAATCAACGGATTGAAGTAACGGTCATTAATATTGACTTTGATAAACAAAATTTATTATTTCAGGCATAATGAGTCAGTTCCGGTTAGATATAGAAAGATTTTATGAAGAATTGTCGAAAAAGGGCCGACAGTTGAAGGGCATATTTTGCTTGCAATATCCAATTTATTGCATTCACTCTAGCATAATTAGTGTAACTCCAGATCCGCTCGACAATTTAGACAAGGTAATTGTGGATTTTTTTATTTCCAAAACCAATTACACTCCTTTCCAAATTGGCAGTCTAATGGGAACTTCAAAAACATTAGTGGAACTTCGCATTGCAACCCTCATTAATGATCGACTTTTAGTCCAAAATGGGCCCAATTATACTTTAAGTGAGGAGGGCAAAGAGGTATTTCAATACAAATCCAAAGAGCGACAGCATATCCAGTCATATGATTTTTATATAGATGGGTTGACTTTGCAGCCATTACCAAAAATATTTTATACCTATTATAGATCCAAGTTCATTAATGAAAGCGATTCCTATTACCGTACAAACCCACATTCCGGCGAAACGTATTTAGTCAGACCCTTTGGACCGGATTTAGTACATACACCTCCAGATAAGACTAGCATCGCAAAAAACATATTTGATATCGACAACTCCTCAAGATCAATTTACCATATCCCTTCTGGATTAGTCAGCATTGATGATATTTCATTTACAAAAATGACGCTTCATCTATTAGTTGCAGCTAGTGTAAAAGACAACAATTTGATAAAGGAGATAATTGATGGGTTTGCCCTATTTTCACTTTCAGAAAACATTAGTTATTATGACTCTTTAAGGAGGAACGTCACAATATTTGAAAATAATTTATTAAATAAGATACAAAATCTTGAATTTAAGATTACTATCCCGCCTTATAGGGAAGATAAACAAGAACAACCCAAACCACTTCTAACTTCTAATTGGTCTGAAATCGACAAGTTCAAAAATTCTCAAAATAGATGCTTCAATTTTAGTAGCGAAGATCTAATAGCCGTAATTCAACAAGTTTTTCGCATTAATCATGTCGTCCCGGAAAGCGTTGTAAATGAGGACAGAATAGCTGAAATAAGTATAAACAAAAAAATGCTGGTTGAATCCCCAAATCGGCAAAAATTAATACGTGATCTTATCAGAGAAAGAGATTATAAAATCAGGAATGTTGATAATAATGTGTTCTTGTTATACCTATATTTCAATACAACAGACGCTTTTGTGAAGTCCATAATGGAGTTTAAAAAAATATTGGACAAATACAGTAGTAAGGAAATTGATTTAAATTGGATTTATAACATTCGACCTGAATTTATTGATAATTATCGAACTCTTTTAGCCGTCGCTGGCGAATACGATCTTCTCGAAAAATTAGACATTGAGAAACACATGTTAGAATTAAAGTAAATGGAAATAAATATTAAAAATACAGACAACCTTGTTTCGGGTGCTTATATTTTAAATAATGGTAAGTTACCATTCACGCCCTTCAAAGAATGTTCAAATATATTCCTCACCCAGGAAAATAGCACAATACTAAAGTCTGAAATTCTAAAACTAATAACTGAAAGTGAGGAGGTCCTAAAGATATGTAGCTTTATTATTACTGATCGGGAAATCTTTGAAGCCATTTTAGATAAAGCATTATCATCCAATACTGCAATTTTTGTACTTACGCAACTTGACCAAAGAAAACTTTTAAATTCGGATCTCCTTACTGAGGAGGAAATAAAAGAAAACACAAATCAATTACATTTAAACTATATAACGAAATTGTTTGATAATGGTGTTCATGTTCGAGCTTCACATTCTGCCCATGCCAAGTTTATTATAGCAGACAGAAAAAAGGGATTCTTAACAAGCGCTAATTTCACTACCCCCTCATTAATACTTAATACCGAATCTGGCGTGTATCTAGACAAAGAAAGTTCAAGTGAATTAGATAAACTTTTTGATGTTATTTTTCAACGGGGGACAGGTTATAGGCAATTTATCATTAGTTCTAAGAAGAATAAAATGTTCATAGTCCAATCGGAAGTAAAAATTGACAAGTCCGTTCTTCCCGACCCGTCAAAATCAAATCTAAAATATACATACGAAAATGAAACAAATAATTTGTATGATTCAATTATTGATATAATTAACAATGCTACAGAATATTTATTTCTCTCTACCTACAGTATTGTTAAATTGGCTGCACTACGTGAATTTACCAGCGCAATTACCAACGCAAATAATCGTGGCGTTAAAATAAAGCTATTTTGTAGGGGAATGAACTACCGAACTGATCATTTAGTTGGTTCAGATACTTTGCTTTCGCATGGATGTGAAATATTTGCTGATATTTTTAACCACTCTAAAGGAATTATAAGTGAAAAGTCTGGTTTGATTTTTACAGCTAATCTAGATGGTAATCACGGATTGAAAAATGGATTTGAGGTTGGTTATGTACTTAATGAGCTACAACGTTTAGAGTTTTTGAAAATAAATAAACATCTTATCGAAACCGGATATTATATATTTCGAAATAAGCCGTCGCGAATGGAACTCTTTCAAACCTATCAAACCTATGAAAAAACTAAAGGAATAAATTCCCCTCTTTTCCCCAATGACTTAATTCTATTATTTAAGGAGAGTCTGGATGCGAATAAAAAGGAACTCTGTGAACAACCATTATTTTACGGAAAGTCAAAGGGGGGCGAATTTATTATAGTCGGGAAATCATACTACAAATGTAAATCAAGAGATAATATATTTGATGTCTCTGCAAAAGTGGATCCCCGCTTTGACATTGAGAGATATATACTAAAGTTTCAAAATCTTAAAATAATATTTAACTGATGGAAAGCCAAATACCATACCTGAATGAATGGCTAAACTTAGCCACATCTGGTAATTTTGAAAAAGCGCAAGAAATCTATTTCGAAAAACTTTTTGCCGTTGTGATAGAGAATTTCAAAGAATCAAATGCAAATCTTTTACCAAAGGGGGGTATTTTATTTTCAATTCTAGGTTACTCCCCCGAGCCAATAATATTGACAGCAAAAACTATTGAGCCTGTTACCCACGTAATATTCACTACCAACAATAAAAATGAAGGAAATGATTATCTTGATCGTTACCTTGAGTCACGGTATGAAATGGTTTATTTAAATGAAGAGTCATTTAACACTGTATATAGAGCCCTTAAAGAGCAGCTAATATTAAATCCATCATCGCAGATTACGCTTGATATTACAGGCGGAAAGAAATCAATGGTTGCCTCTGCAGCAATATTTGGCAAGGATTATGGCTGCAAGATTGTCTATGTTGATTTCAAAGAATACATAAAGGATTTAAGAAAGCCTTTGCCTGGTTCAGAGATATTGAAGGTTGTATATACTCCAATACTAAACCAGCCGGAGATATTTATCAAATGAAACATCAAATTATCTTAGTTGGCGGCCAACTTTTACCGGCATTAATTGGGGAAAAAGAATTTCTTCCTGATAAAATTCACCTTCTGGTATCATCTGAATCAAAGAGTAAAACCAATTCTGTTAAGTCATCACTAAGTACCGCGACGATTTCTGAAAACATTTGTAATCCATTCGATTTTGCTTCAGTTTTAGCCGCTTGCGAGAAGATATTGAATAAGCTCCCGGCTTCTGACGAAGTTCTATTCAACTTGACTGGGGGAACGAAAATCATGCTTCTTGCCGCACAGTCGATTATGCAAGAACGAAATTTAACCGGGTTTTATATCAATCAGGATGACACCTTAATAGAAATCCCTTCATATACTCAAAAAACAATTGAGGCAAAAGTATCAATAAAAGAATTTTTATCCTTGAGTGGACACGTGTTAAGTAGTTTCAAAACGGTGGCTAGTTTCTCAAGCAACGATTATTTCGTTTCGAAAAAGATACTTGATTTTTGTGATAGGGATTACAGGTATAAATTAATCATGCAACATTTTAGCAGGGGTTACAAAAACACAAAAGAAATTCCAGATTCTGGAGCTATCTCTCTTAAGAATAAAATTGACTTTTCTTGGAATAAAGAAACCATAAAAATAAACGGGAAGAACAAGTTTTTATTAACCTTGTCTTCTCCAATTATCAAGAATCTATTTTTCAACTCGGCTTGGTGGGAATTGGTTGTTGCTGCGGAGGTGGCAAAATATGGGAAGGTAAAAGAACTGTATATTCAAGCTGAGCTACCATTCAAGACCGATAATCATGAATTAAAGAATGAAATTGATATTCTTGTTAATTCTGGCAATAAATTGATATTCATTGAATGTAAATCCGGAAAAATAAGGCAGGAAGATATCAATAAAATGAAAATTGTTAAGGATGTGTATGGTGGGGTTATTTCGAAATCGCTGCTTGCTTGTTTTGAAATGCCAAGCCCTAATATTATGGAAAAGTGCAAAGAGTTAGAAATTGAAGTCTTCTGCATTAAGTCTGGCCGATTTCATGTAAATCCAATTGGAAAAATTAATGGCGCTCTCGAAAAATTAATTCTTAGATCAAGCATTTAAAAATCCTTAATCATTAGCGGAATATGAAAACGATGTTCGTTTGTGCCTGATAGTATTACTCCAAATATGCGACAAATTATTTACGGGCTTATTTTGGTTTTAGTGCTAACGACAGGAGAAACTGGACTAAACAAATTATATAAAAAAATTAGGGAAATCTCGTGCTTTTACCAAGTCTCGCTCATCGGCTCCTCAGTACTTTCGGTTACAGTTTGTTCATTGCTATGCGTCTGATTAGGGTTTTGTTCAGCGGTTGGTTTGCTTTTTTGAGGCAAGGGAGTATTTTTCGGGATGCTCGCGTATATAGCATAGCCAATTAGCACTATTACTCCAATGCCCACTATAATGCCCCACGGGGTCTTACTATCTCCGGTTTGGGTAGATTTAGAAGAAAAGTGATCCATAGCCTGCGAAGTGTTTTCAAAATGATTTAAGGTATCTGAGTATACAATTGTGCTCATATTTTAATTATTTTATAGAGATTGTTTTTGACTAATTCCAATGCGAATTTTACAAAGGTTAGCTTAACAATTTTATTATCCGAGTCAAAGTTAATTTGCCGAGCACTTTTTGGATCAATCTTGAGTTTCTTGAACGATTTTTCGTCGATAAGAATTTCGCTATTGGGTTCCCAAAGTGCATACAAAATTTCATCTTGAATTCTTATGGCGTCCATGTTCTTTTTATAGGGAGAAAGCATTTCTTTATACCTATTATTATTAAACGCATTTCTATGTTGGGAGCTGCAGAATTTTTGGTCAATTCTGGATGCGTAAAACATTTCGGTGCACCATGCACATTCTCTGTTATATTCCATAATTAATGGTTTTTAAATAAACGATTACTATCCGCAACACTTTTTATCCGATGCCTTTCGATAAAATTCAAGACGTCTGACAGCTTATAATACAACTTCCCGCCAATTTTAGAATAGCTCACCCAACCTTCCGACCTGAGATCAGCAGCGTGTCTTTTTGATATTTTCAGGAATTGACAAAAATCTACTTCGTCCAGTATTATCTGGTCCGGGGGCCGCTGGCTTTTAAATACTTCGTGTTTAAGCTCCTTTAGGAACTCCTGCGCCGATGGGCTTTGGAAAATTTCTGAACTTTGCATAACTATTTATTTTGGGAGTTAGTATTATTTCATGATGGGTTTATAGTAATTCCCTTTCACTCCTTTCCTCTTAACAATTGTTATTTCGCCTTCTTTTCCCATTTGGCTAAATATCACGGACAGCTTTCTCACAAGCCTGGCTTTTTCTTTAGGAGTTATGTTTTGATATAAGGTGTCAATTAAATGAACCGTTTGAATGGGATATGGGCGATCTTTAAAAAAAGCCCTGACAAAATCCCTGGTTAAAGAAGGATTTCTCTGGCCCATATAAGGCTTATATCTCAAGTACATCTCCTTGGCGAATTCTGCTTCTTTAATCTGCCTTTTTAGCTCCGCTATATGCGTATCGTAGCCGGCGATTATTTCCTTAATTGAATCGGGAATGTGTGTCTTATAATTCATCATATCGGTTTAATAAAACAAAATTAGTTTGTTTTATTAATATAACCAAATTATTTTGTTTTATCAGCTTGACCTTAATAGAAAAATGTGCGGTGGTTTTAGAAAACAAGGGATTTAAATGACATCTGAAGCTGTTCTCACAGTGGCAAATTCAGCTTTGAATATTGAAGAAAGTCTGTTAGTTTTAGTGACGAAAAAAATGGAGAAGTAAAAACTATAAAATATTCCTTGTGAGTAAAAATAACCTGTATATCTTTGAATCCTGTTACAATTTGGCGACACAAGTTATTTTTGTATATATAGCAAGTTGATTTTAGGCTAATTAAGGGCAAAGGTTCAATCCCGCCCCACACCACTAAGACCCCGACAGTAATGTTGGGGTTTTTTATTTCTTCGCATGGTTACGGGCTCATCCCTTTTTTGAAGAACTGCGTAAAAAATTGTCAAGCGATAACGGCCCACCGCCTTCAACAAAAAAGAAAATAAGCAGCACAAAAATCATCACCGTAAAAAGCAGGTCTGACCTTCCCGAAAAAACACTTTGCCCTGCATGAACAAAAACAATGGCGCCAAGCAGTATTGGTATTTGAACCAGGCAGGAAAGCCTGGTAAATAATCCGGCAAGGATCATACTTCCGCCAAAAAGGTGGAGCCAGGGTATTAAAGTGGAAAGCCAGGAAGCATTCTTAATAACAGAGGACCGGGAAATCACATCTGACAGAAGTACGCTGTTTTGAATAAAGCCAACGCCCTGAATGAAAAGGCATAAGCCTAACAGCACCCGTAAAACCACAAGCCATTTGGGATGATGTTTTTTGCTCCATTCGTTCATTTGATGCAGCAAAGTCATAAAAACAATTTTATCCTAAAATGAGTCTTTTAAAGTTACAATCATTAAACGCCGATGTCAAGTTTTTTACGTTAAAAATTATAGCCGGCTGAATTTTATTTCGACAGGGAAATGGCCGGGTCTTTGAATGCCGGCTTGCAGGGGAATCGTTTCAAAGATGGTTATTCACATTATAAAGCAATTAATCCACCAATCAATAATTATGGTTAATAAACTTTTTAATTAAACAATGCTTTTATACATTTACTATTACATAACCAAATCAATAAAATAAACATTAATCATTTTAAACTTTCACGGGCCACCCCCTTCTAAAACCGCATGATAACAACTACAATTACTACCCCATCTGCCGAAGTTATCAGTAACCATGTTTTTGCAGAAGTTTTACTGAATAATGCTTCCAACCAAAAATCGTTACACGCCAGAGTTCATTTTGCACCGGGTGATGTGATCTGCAATTTTAACGCAGGCATTACACAATCGTATCCCACGTATCTGACCGTACAAACCGCTACCGACAAGCACATTACGCTGATGCCGGAGTTCTTGCAGTACATCAACCACAGTTGCAGCCCCAATGTTTTTTTTGATACAACGTCCATGCGGCTGATCTGTCTGCAACCGCTGCAGCCCGGAGATGAGTTAACTTTTTTCTATCCTTCCACCGAGTGGGACATGGCACAGCCCTTTGTTTGCAACTGCGGCAGTAAAGACTGTTTACAACTGATAAACGGCGCTTCACACCTATCGGTGGAAACGCTTTCAAAATACCGCCTAACCGATTTTATCAAATCGCAGGTAAAACAAAAGCTTTCGTTGTAACCCATTTGTTCAAGCATGGCCCCTTCTAACTCATTTTTATCCGCTGTTCCGCTAAACCAGCTTTATGTTTGGGTGCTGGCACCTCACCTGGAAACGAGCGATCCGAATATTGATTACTACTACGATTTCTCCCAAAGCATTGCCGAATACACTAAAACATTCAACGAACTGGATGTAGAATGGAAGTGGCAGCCGGTTACCATAAACAATTATGCTTCTGTTATTGCCAACATTGCAAAGAAGAATGAAAAGGACAACAAGATCCACCTCATCTTTAATCTATGCGACGGCGATGAAGTAAATGGCACTCCCGGTATATCGGTAGTTAAGCTTCTCGAAGAAAAGGGCCTGTTCTATACCGGTTCCGATGAATATTTCTATCACATCACCACGTCTAAGATACCCATGAAAAAGGCTTTCGATAAAGCCGGCGTACCCACAGCGCCATGGGAGGCCATCACGGCAAGAGATCAGAATTTGGATGACATCTTCAGCAGGCTGGGCTCTCCTGTTATTGTAAAGCCCTCTGTGTCGGGTGGAAGTATGGGGGTTGGTATAAGAAATGTGGTATACTCAAAAAAAGATCTGGGCGAACAGGTTCAGAACATGTTTGACGGGTACCGTGGCTGGCAGCTTACCAGCGATGGTATTGTGGCAGAATCTTTCATCAACGGCCCGGAATATACCGTGCTGATCGTTGGTTCATATGATAAACCCGGAAAAGCAAAAATATATGAACCGGTGGAACGCATCTTCCATCCATCGCTTCCTGATAAGGAAAAATTTTTAAGCTTTGACAGGCTTTGGGAAATCTATGAAGAAGAAAAGCCCATGCCGGATGCCGGGAATTTTTATGAATATGAATTGCCGGATGCGGCCCTGATAGAAGAAATAAAAAGAATAAGCTGGGAGGCTTTTGTTGCCACCAAAGGAAAAGGTTATACCAGGGTTGATCTTCGCATGGATAAGGAAACCCGGAAAATATATGTATTGGAAGTAAATGCGCAATGTGGTTTAAGTGAAGATGAGGATTATACTTCCATTGGCGCCATACTGAGGCTGAGCGGAAAAACATTTACGCAATTGGTGGTAGCAATAATAAACGACGCTTATCAAAGAAAGAAGGCTTCCGCAAAAGCAATGAAACGCAAAGGGTCGATAGGTATTTCTTAGGCCAGCGGAAAAAAACGAATATGAAAGTTTGTGTTCTTCAACCCGATTACTCCACATCTGATGTAGATTATAAGAATTACGACCCGGCCCGGGATCTCTCTCATTTAATGCCTGGTGCTGAGTTTAAGCATGTACTCCTGAATAAGCTTACCATTTACAAGCAGCTTAAAGAACTTAAGAAAGAAAATTTTGACGTTTTCGTTAACCTGTGCGAAGGATATCTTGAATGGAGCGTTCCTTCTGTTGATGTGATTTATTTCATGGAGTTGCTGAATCTTCCCTTCACCGGTCCCACATCATTGCTTTATGATCCTCCAAAAGACCTGATGAAATATGTGGCATATACTTCCGGAATTAAAACACCAGCCTTTGCGCTGATCGAATCGATTGACGACATTGAAAAAGAGTGTGGTCTCTTAAACTACCCGTTGTTTGTTAAGCCTGATAAAGCCGGAGATAGTCTGGGTGTTGATGACCATTCACTGGTATATAATAAAGAAGACCTGGTTAGAAAATGCGCCTCTATTATTGATGAATATGGTCCCTTGCTGGTGGAAGAATATATCCAGGGCAGGGAGTTTACGGTTATGCTGGTTGCGGATGCGGAAGAAGGAAAAAGCTGCTCTTTGTTTAAACCCATTGAATACATTTTTCCAAAAGGCTTTCAGTTTAAAACCTATTCATTAAAAACATCCGAGCTGCATCCCGAAGCAAATATTCCCTGTAATAATCCGGTACTGGAAAAGGGGCTGAAAGATGCAGCACTGCAGATATTCCAGGGCTTCGGGGGCGTTGGGTATGCCCGGCTCGACTTCAGGGTAAATGATAAGAATGAAATATTTTTCCTGGAAATAAATTTTACCTGCTCAGTATTTTACAAAGACGGGTACGAAGGTTCGGCTGATTATATTTTAAAATGCGATGGCATCGGCCAGGCCGGCTTTCTTAAAAAAATAATTGACGAGGGTATTGCCCGCCACCAACGCAGGCAAAAAAAATACACTATGAAGGGAAATGCCATAGCCGGATATGGTATATATGCAAATCAGCATATAAAAGTCAATGAAGTGATTTTCAGAGGAGAGGAACTGCCCCAACGGATCGTTACACGCAGGTATGTTGAAAATTCCTGGAGTGTTAAGGAAAAAGAAACTTTTAGAAAGTATGCTTATCCTCTGAGCAAAGAGGTATTTTTGCTGTGGGATGATAATCCGGCAAACTGGGCCCCACAAAATCACAGTTGTGATCCTAACACCCGATATGAAGGCTTAAATGTAGTGGCTTTACGAAGCATTTCGAAAGGCGAAGAATTAACCCTCAACTACGCAAACTTCCTGGATGAACACATGGAGCCCTTTGATTGCCGCTGCGGTGCAGCTAATTGTTGCGGACAGGTTACGGGAACCCCGAATAACTCGGTAACCGAAAGAGAAACCCTCCGGAACAGTTAAACTCACCCGCTTTCCTCCCGTCTTACTGACCGCCATTACAATTCATCGTCCTTATTGGGCTTTATTAAACAGATGATTTAAGAATCAAAAGAACAGCGCTATGTCTAAATTTCAAATTTTACGGACCCTGATGATGAAGCATAAATACCAGCTTATCATTACATACTTTTTGTTCTCCCTGGAGATGCTGGGTAGTTTATTGCGGTTTTATTTCTTTGGTGAGGCGATCAATGACCTGATAAAAGGAAGTTATCGTGGTCTTATTGTATTAACGGTGGTTCATCTTTCCTATTTACTGATCGGTACCATCAGGCACATGTATGATACCCGTACCTACACGGCCATATATACATCACTGGTAACAAAATTCCTGAGCCGCAGGTATAACAAAATTGAAGTTTCAAAGCTCAGCGCACATTCAACACTGGCAAGGGAGTTTGTTGATTTTTTAGAACACGACCTGGTATATGTGATTGAAGCGATGTATAATATTTTCGGCTCGCTGGTTATACTGTTCTTTTATGATAAGACCATTGTGGGGATTTGCCTTGGTATCCTCGTTCCTGTTATTATCATCAGCATGCTCTATGGTAAAAAAATGAAGCGGCTTAATAAAAACAAGAACGATGAACTGGAAAAACAGGTTGACATCATTTCTACCGGCAACAATTCACTGATCCGTAACCATTATGATAATTTACGCAAATGGCAGGTTCGCATCTCAGACAAGGAAGCGTGGAATTTTGGCTTTATGGAAATCATGGTGCTGCTTGTAATAGCTGTTTCTCTTATCGTTTCCGGGAACATGCACGGTTCTGCTGTAATGGCCGGCAGCCTGTTTGCTATATACAGCTACATTTTAAAATTTGCTTCGGGCCTTGATACCATTCCTTACACCCTTGACCGCCTTTCTTCATTGGGCGATATTACAAGGAGAATTGAATTGCAGTCGGATGATTTTCCAAAAGAGCAAATTGCGCTGCCGGAATCATTCAGGGTGCTTCCAAAAAACAAGAAGCCGGAGTTTTCTGTGTAACTGATTGTAATTACCTGATCACGGTAACCGAGCCCTGGTCAGCTCTTCTGTATTGGCCTTTGAAGAGATAAGAAACAAACCAAACATAACCGCCGGGGCTGTTCAGTTTGCCTTTATAATAACCATTCCATTTTTTAAAAGGATCTTTACTGCTGAAAACAAGTTCGCCATACCGGTTGAATACGATCAGCTGATAATTACTGATGGCAGATAAATTTCCCAGCGGACCAAAGCCTTCATTTTTTGAATCGCCGTTTGGCGTAAATGAATTAGGGAAATAAACTTCTCCGCAAGACCCGCTTGCCGGTTGTGAAATCGTTACGGAGGCAGAAGCAGAACATCCGTTGTTATCGGTTGCGGTTACGCTGTAGTTTCCTGCTGAAAGGTTAATAGCGGTGGCGTTGCTTTGTGGCGGCACGGTATTCCAGCTATATGTATATGGCGGATTGCCGCCACTGGCCTGTGCTGTTGCAGAACCATCACTTAGGCCAAAACAGTTTACGTTTTTAATATTATTTATGTTTACGGTTGGTGATGATGCGATTATTACAGCTACACTAATATTCTCAGTACATAAATTATTGTCGGTAACTGTAACTGTATAATTCCCTGGTGCAAGTCCTGTTGCTATAGCTCCCGTTCCTCCTGAGGGAGACCAGGAATAAGTATATGGTGCTGTTCCGCCGCTTTCATTAATGGTTGCTGTTCCGGTTGGTGAAGAACAGCCGGGCTGAATGATATTTACCGTATGTGATAACTTAGACGGCTCTCCAATAATTACTATAGCATTTGCCTGGCAGCTATTCACTGCGCTTACAGTAACCGTATAGATACCTGCTCCTAATCCGGTTGCTGTTGGCGTGCTTTGTACAGGACTGCTGTTCCACGAATAAATAAAGGGAGATGCCGCAGCGGGAATAACACTAACTGTTGCAGAGGCCGTTTTATCTCCAAAACATTTATTGCCCGAGATCATTGATGTGGTGAGCCCCAGTATATGAATTGTTTGTGAAGTTGTTGACGGGGCGTTATCGGGGCCTGTTGTGTTTAATGTAATGGTATAGGTTCCGGGGGCAGAAAAAGTATGAGTTGGGTTTGGCAGGGTAGATGTGTTGTTTACTCCTGATGCTATATCTCCAAAGATCCAGTTTGTTGCCGGGCATAGAGCGGATGTGTTTATAAAGTTTACGGTGTTGCTGCTTGTACAAGAGTAGGTGAATGAGGCGTTATTCGGTGGTGCTTCACCGATCATTATATCATCCACCGCAAAGCCATCAAAATTATTACAAACAGTTCCTGCTCCGAATGTAAACCGGAAGATCACTTTCGGGGCTCCTGCCAAACCGGGCATGGTATGTTGTGCATTCACCCAACGTCCGCTTCCGCCGGTTCCCTGGCAGCTTCCGCTTGTTGGCTGAATAGTACCCGACCAGCCATCTCTTACCGATGCAACAGGGTTAAGTCCGGATATGGGTGAATAATTAAACCAGTTATCATTCAAACAGCTTACCGGATCAGACACGCTACCTACGTTCGTCCAGGTAATGCCAAGGTCTGTTGAATATTGAAGATTTGCTCCGTCAAACTTTCGTTCTGTTTCCCAAAAAACAGCAATTGATATATAAGGATGTACAAGGGTTGAAAAATCGAAACAGGGGCTTTGTAACCAGGATGCTTCGCCGTTGGTATACGCCCCTCCATTTAGTCCGCCCGTGATCCAACACCTGGTTCCGCTTGCAGCACCTGTAATTGTAGGTTTGGATGGTGTACCCCATGCCCAGTCCGATCCGGTCCCCCCGGGTATCCATCCGCCGTTTGTTGTTTCAAAACCTTCGGTATACGGAAATACTGATATTGGCGTACTACATTGTGCATTGGATACCTGTATCATACAAAATGAGAAAACGATCAAAAGCATCAATCCTGTGGTTCTATGTAAGGGCCGTTGCAAAGTCATTAATTGGCCTGCAAAAATACTTTATTATTCCTGCACGAGTACAGATTATTAAAGCATTGAAATGGTTGCTTCCGGGTGATTTTCAACCGATCTGACTATTCTTCATTCCTTTTAACGATCAAAAACCGGTTATTTTCAATCGGCAGGTAGCCATATTCATAGCAATAAAAATATGTGTTGCCGTTTTTGGCGCTGTAGTTATGTGTGTGGTATTTGAACTGAAATCCCTTTTCAATTAATTTATCCCGGCTGGCTTTTACAACTTGTTCGCCGGCAGGAAGCAGGTTTTCCAATATACGCCGGTTTTTACCAAGGGCGTTGTTTACATTCCTGATATAATTATTGGCGGCGCTTTTAAGATCGTTGTTATAAGCTGCCCGGCAGTAATCATCGCAGAATTTTTTATCGCTTCGGCCTTTAAGCACTTTTCCGCAAAGCAGGCAAAGTTTATCTGTTTTCTCTTTTATCATATAGAGGGTCGTTTTATAGCAGGTTGGTATGTTTCGTTTTTATATACTCGTTTACAAACGCTTATACAGGTAAGTAAAAGGATAAACTCCGGGTAGCACTTCTTCTTATCTACACTTTTGTTCTGTCGATCGGAAATGACGTCTTTCCTGTTGGTTGAAATAAATTAATAACCGCCCTGCCTTAGGCCGGGTAAAAATTTTAAACCATGTACACATTAAAAAACAAAGTTCAACTCATCGGTAATTTGGGCAATGCGCCAGAAGTTAAAAACACAACAAGCGGTAAAAAGCTGGCCCGCTTTAGTATTGCCACAAACGAGATTTACCGGAACGCCAAAGGCGAAAAGGTAAAAGAAACAACCTGGCACAACCTTGTTGCCTGGGGCAAGATTGCCGATATTGTTGAAAAGTATTTAAACAAGGGAAGCGAAGTGGCCATAGAGGGCAAGCTTATCAGCCGCAGTTACACCGATAAAGAAGGCGTTAAAAAATTCATTTCCGAAGTTGAGGTAAATGAATTACTGATGCTTGGCAATAAGGCTTCTGCTTAATTTCCCTTGTTAAGATAGAAGGGCATTTGCAATGAATTGTGAAGGCCTTTCTATCTTTTTTTTAATCATCCCGAAAGCAATGCTATAAAAATCCTTTTAAATAATAAAAGAGGAAACCGCAGTTTCTAATGAGAAAAAAATCAGAAGCCCACTGGTTTATCCGGACAAATAAGCGAAGCCGGATTCTTATTATCGCCTATCTTTATTACAATGCAACCGATTGAACATAATGAGCAGTTCGACCTGGCGTTTCGTTTTGTTACCGAAACAAGCGAAAACATTTTTCTTACCGGCAAGGCAGGTACGGGTAAAACGACCTTTCTAAAATATCTAAAAGAAAATAGCACCAAACTGGTTTTGGTAGCCGCCCCAACCGGGGTTGCGGCCATAAATGCGGGCGGTGTTACATTACACAGTTTATTTCAGCTCCCTCTTCATCCTTATTTGCCAACAGCAAACAATAAAAAAGAATTGCTGGCAAAGATCCGTTACGGCAAACAAAAACAGGATCTTCTGCGAAAGATGGAGTTGCTCGTGATTGATGAAATAAGCATGGTTCGCTGCGATGTGGTAGACGCAATAGACAGCATACTTAAGAGTATTCGCAGGGTCCATCATTTGCCTTTTGGTGGCGTGCAGGTTTTATACATCGGCGACCTGCACCAGCTACCTCCTGTTGCACAAACCCAGGAATGGAATATTTTAAGCGAGTATTATGATTCGCCTTTCTTTTTTGACAGCCTTGTTGTAAAAGAACAGGCGCCCTTGTTGATTGAACTTAATAAAATATACCGGCAGAAAGAAGACGCATTTGTTGCTTTACTGAACAAGGTTCGCAATAACGATATGGCTCCCGCCGACTTTGATGAACTGCATCGTCGTTTTATTCCCGGATTCATGCCCGGGCCTGACGATAATTATATAACCCTTACATCACACAACAACCAGGCTGATCTTATAAACCAGCAACAGTTGTATAAATTAGTCATGCCTGCTTTTACATACAAAGCGGTGGTTGAGGGCGACTTTCCGGATAATCTTTTTCCTGTTGATGGAGAATTGGTCTTAAAGGAAGGAGCCCAGGTTATGTTTTTAAAGAACGACACGGTGCAAAAAAGATACTTCAATGGAAAGATCGGGTTCATTAGGTCACTGGAGAAAGAAAAGATCTCGGTTGATTGTGATGGCGTTATTATAGAGGTGCAGCAGGAAACCTGGGAAAATGTCCGATACACATTAAACAGGGCCAATGGAAAGCTGGAACAGGAAGTGCTGGGCAGTTTTAAACAATATCCTCTGCGGCTTGCATGGGCCATAACAATTCATAAAAGCCAGGGCTTAACTTTTGAAAAGGTAATGATTGATGCGGCGGCGGCCTTCAGCAGCGGACAGGTTTATGTTGCACTGAGCAGGTGTACAAGCCTGGATGGAATTGTGTTGCTTTCAAAAATACCCACGTCTGCTATTTACAGCAACAGCAGTATTGTTAAAGGTCAGCAGTTGTTATCACAAGGCGTATTACTCGCTGAAAGGTTTACGGGAGCCCGGCAGGCGTTTACACAACAATTGCTTGAAGAAATATTTTGTTTTGGGGAAACCGAACTGGCTTTTGAACGGCTGGTTTCTTCAATAAATATTCACCGCGATAAACTTAACGAAGGAGCGCCGGAATGGATTGAAAGTCTTAAGGCCGGATTTGTTTCTGATAAAGCAGTTGGGTTAAAATTTAATAGCCATATTGCTGAATTAATGAAGGCAGAGCCTGTTATCGAAAATAATCTGCCTCTCCAGAAGAGGATAAGCGATGCTGCCGGTCATTTTTTTCCCAGGTTTAACTCTCTTATGGAGAATATTAAGAAACATCCCCTTATTACTGAACACCGGGAAACGGCCTCGGTTGTGAACGATTCTTTGCAGGGCCTGTTTTTTCCGGCATATACTGCTTCGTATTTTTTAGGGTTTTGCAAAACGCCCTTCACTATAACGGGGTTTTTAAAACATAAGCTGAATCTTGTGTTGCCCCGTATTTCACTAAGCTGTTATGCAAGCAGTAAAAATGAAAATATTACTGGTGCCGCAAATCCTGAACTATACGATACGCTCAAGCGGTGGCGGGATATGGCTTGTTCAGACACCAGCTTGCCTATTTATATGGTAGCCAACCAGGCATCATTGCTGGATATCTGCACTTATTTACCGAGAAATAAGAAAGACCTGATACTGATAAATGGTTTTGGAAAAACAAAAGCGGAAAAATATGGAGACGAGATTCTTGATATTGTTGATAGCTATTGTAACAGGTACGGTTTAGAATCAAATATGTCAGAAATAAAGGCGGCTTCTAAAAGAGAAAAAATAAAAAGGCCGGGTAAAAAAGGAGAAGATACCAAAACGATTTCTTTTAATTTATTTAAAACCGGTAAAGACATCGCTTCCATAAGCAAAGAAAGAAACATATCAATAAGCACTGTTGAAAGCCATCTTTCTTATTTTATTAATGAAGGGAAAATTATTATTGATGAGTTGGTTAAACAAGAGACGCAACAAAAAATAAAAGAGGCGGCAGCAAAATATGGGTCGTCTAGTCTTAAAACATTATTTGAAAACCTGCCCGGGGGAATAAGCTATGGCGAGATCAGAATGGTTCTTGCTGCAAGCAAGGTTCAAGGAAAGGTTGACCAGTGAACATCCCGTAGCAAGTTTATCTGCCGAAATCATCTTGAACCCTTACAATATCTTCTTCATCACTCGGGTTCTTTGCGTCTGTGTGCCTCCATATTTCAGCAACCACGCCCCAGTTATCCAGACCAATCAGCCGATGGCGTTCTTCTTGTTTCAGCTGAATAATATCCCCTATGCTTAAGTATTTTGTCGCTTTTTCTTCATCCGTCTCGCTGATTGCAACGGCTGCTGTTCCAGCGATTAGCTTCCATATTTCTGCCCGGCGGTGATGATATTGCCAGCTAAGCCTTTTTTCAGGAGCTACAATTAAAATTTTAGGGCTTAGTTTTCCGGAAATACTTAGTTCTTCTTTCGAAAGATGGGGAAAATAAAGTTTAATGAATTTTTCAGATTCACTTTCCTCTAATACAAAAAAGCCTCCCCAGGGTCTTGTATTATCTTCTTTGCTAATCTTCAGTTCCTGAAGGTGCAGGTACTCTGCAATATTCTCAAATATTAATTCTCTCGGTGTGTTACTATGAAAATTAAGTTTCATTTTTTCGTTTTTTATCTCCCCATATAAACCATCAGGATCTGAACATCGCTTGGGTTTACGCCTGAAATTCTTGATGCTTGTCCCAGGGTTTTGGGTTTTATTTTTATAAATTTCTGCCGTGCTTCATTACTTAGCGAAACCAGTTTATCGTAATTAAAGTTATCAGGAATTATCAGATCTTCAAGCTGATTCATTTTTATCACAAGTTCTTTTTCCTTTTCAATATACGTTTCGTACTTTATCTGTATTTCAGACTCTTCTAACTCTTCTTTAGCAAAGCCATTCAATGCTTCTTTTATTTGGGGGATATTATCGACCATTTCCTTAAGCCCTATCATGGGTCTAAGTAAAACCTGTGATGCTTTCTGCTTAATGGCCAATGCTGAAGATTGCGCTCTTTCTAAAAACACATTCGTTTCTTCGGGTTCCAGGTTTAATGAAGCAAGTATTTCTTTTATTTTTCTGATGTTTTCGGTTTTAGTTTTCACTTTTTCCATTCTTTCTTGTGAAGCCAGCCCAAGACGATAACTTTTCTCAGTTAGCCTCAAATCTGCATTATCCTGCCTTAAAAGCGTTCTGAACTCTGCCCGGCTTGTGAACATCCGGTAAGGCTCGTCTGTTCCTTTGTTTATGAGATCGTCAATTAGCACACCTATGTATGCTTCACTTCTCTTCAAAACAAAGGCTTCTTGGTTTTTTACCTTTTGATGGGCATTTATTCCAGCAATGAGCCCTTGGCATGCAGCCTCTTCATAACCAGTTGTTCCATTTATTTGGCCTGCAAAGAACAGATTATCAATTAGTTTTGTCTCTAAACTAAATTTCAGTTGTGTAGGTGGAAAGTAGTCATATTCAATAGCATATCCAGGCCGGAACATTTTACAATTTTCAAACCCTGGAACCATTCTAAGTGCTTGATATTGAATACTTTCAGGGAGTGAAGTAGAGAATCCGTTTACATATATTTCTATGGTATTATTTCCTTCTGGCTCAACAAAAAGTTGATGCCGATCCCTTTGTGCAAACCTGCTTATTTTATCTTCAATACTTGGGCAATATCTTGGTCCCGTTCCTTGTATTCTACCCTGATACATGGGACTTTTATCAAACCCTGTTTTTAATAGTTCATGAACCTTTTCGTTCGTGTAGGTTATCCAACAGCTTTTTTGTTGGCTTGGCCCGATGTGATCAATATCTAAAAAACTAAAGCCAATTATTTCATCATCCCCTTTTTGTTCTTCCATTTTTGAATAATCCAGGCTTCGTCCGTCAATTCGGGGCGGAGTTCCGGTTTTTAACCGGGCGGTTTCGAAACCAAGGGAGGTAAGTTGCTCTGTTATGCCATCCGAGCTTTTCTCAGCTATCCGGCCACCACCAAAATTCTTTTCTCCAATATGAATAACTCCATTCAGAAAGGTCCCATTCGTTAATACGACCGCATTTGCAAGAATTTCATGTCCGAGCCCTGTTCTAACACCGTAAACAACACCATCTTTTACCAATATTCCTTTTACCGTATCTTGATAGAAATCAACATTCACGGTTTCCTCAAGCATATTCCGCCAAGTTGTAGCAAAAAGCGCCCGGTCGCTTTGAACTCTTGGGCTCCACATAGCCGGCCCTTTTGAACGATTGAGCATTCTGAATTGAATCATGCTTTTGTCGCTCACAATGCCGCTATACCCACCAAGGGCATCGATCTCTCTTACAATTTGCCCCTTTGCTATGCCACCCATTGCTGGATTGCAACTCATTTGTGCAATTGTTTGCAAGTTCATTGTCACCAATAATACCTTGCTTCCTAAATTTGCGGCAGAGGCTGCGGCTTCACAGCCGGCATGACCGGCTCCAACAACAATTAGATCGTATTTTGGAAACATGGATGCAAAGGTATGATTTCGTATTTTTTAATGGGAATAAAGGCTTGTTTCACGTGAAACAATTTAATAACCTTAGATTTATTATGGCTGGGTTACTTAAGGTAATAGGTTAGATATTCCTCTTCTTTGTTTCGCATGATTTCTATCTCCTCCTTTGTTTTATCTGAATAACCACACAAATGGAGGGCTCCATGGAAAACGACCCGACATAATTCCGTTCTTATGGGGATTTTAAGGGCCTTGGCATTATCAATCACCCTTTCAATGCTTATATATATCTCCCCCTCAACCTGGTTTCTATATTCTGACAAATCAAAGGTTATAATATCGGTGAAGTAGTCGTGTTTTAAAAATTTTTTATTTATATCCAACAGAAAATCATCCGAACAAAATACATAATTTAGGTTTTGAAGCTTTGCTTTTTCATTTTTGAATATATGCTCCAGGGCTTTCTTCAATCCTCTTATATCCTTTATTGCATATTTTCTGTCATGGAAGTAAAAATTAATCTTCTGCATTGGCTTATTTCTAAAGTCGAAATTATATAACAATATTCATTTGATAAATTTGCAGGTATACAGAATCTAATTTCTGTGGGTAGATGAAAAAAAGATTGTCAGAAATATCTATTGGGAAAACCGTAATTATCCGTGAATTTGAAAATGATGATATCTTTTTAAAACTTATGGAAATGGGGTGTATTCCCGGAGAGTCTGTAAACATTGACCAAATTGCTCCGTTGGGAGACCCTATATCAATTTTGGTGGCCGGCTACAGACTTAGTCTTCGTTTGGATGAAGCAGAAAAAATATGGGTTGAAGAAATTCCTGCAGCTAATTTAACTTAATCATTCACAAGATATTGATTATCAATAACTAATGAAAATAGGGCTTTACTTTGGTTCTTTTAATCCGGTTCATGTTGGGCACTTAATAATTGCTACTCATGTGGCCAATGAAACCGATTTGAACCAGGTTTGGTTTGTTGTTTCCCCGCAAAATCCTTTTAAACAATCGGTAACTTTATTAAATGAGCATCATAGACTTCATTTAATAAAATCTGCTATTGATGGTGAAAATAAACTAAGGGTGAGCAATATTGAATTTTCCCTGCCCAAGCCTTCTTATACATGCGATACGTTGATGTACCTGGCTGAAAAGTTTCCAAAACACGAATTCTGCCTTCTCATGGGCAGCGATGGTTTCCAAAACATAAATAAATGGAAGAACTATGATAGCATTGTAAAAAATCATTCGATTTATATTTACAAAAGACCAGGATTTGAAATTACTGAGCTATATGGTGCAAAAGTTAAAATACTAGAGGCCCCTCTTCTTGAAATCTCTTCAACTCATATCCGCAATTTGATTAAAAATAAAAAATCGATCCGGTTTCTTGTACCGGATAGCGTAAAAGAAGAAATCGAGTTGGCGGGATATTACAGAAAGTAATTAAAAAATCCATCCTAATATCAAGCAAAAAAATACTATAAATGGTGTGGGTATTTTTGAATATTTCAGGATAAAAAAAGTTCCAGCAATTACCATTAGACTAATCAGGCTGATTGAATTAAAGTAAAACAGAGATGTATTTTTCAATAAATATAATGTTGCCGCAATCATAATCCCCACCACCGCAGCATTAATTCCTTCAAGTGACCGGTATACAACCACAAACTTTTTTAGTGTTTGCCATACAGGGAAGAAGAACAACACCAACAATGCACTCGGAAGAAATATTGCAACAGATCCAATAACACATCCCAATAGCTGAATTCTTGGTCCACCCTTTTTTAATGCTACCCCCCCTGCAAAAGATGCAATGGAAAAAACAGGTCCTGGAATAGCCCTAACCATTCCTGCGCCCGTTAATAACTCCGACTGATCGATTCTAATCAGATCTGGATTTTTCTTTATTACCTTCTCTGAAGTTGGCCTAGCCACATACTGGTCAAGCATCAACGGAATTAAAACATCTCCGCCACCAAAAACAAAGCTTCCAAACCGGTAAAAATTCTCAAAAAGATTATATGGCTTTCTATTCTCCCAGTTTTGTTTCCGGGCCGTTTCACTTAAAATACCGGCAGCTATAAATATCAAAACAAATAACCAGATATTTGTCCACCCAATATGCCTTGGTTTAATTACTTCTTTTTCTGGAATCCGCTTATTACTGAAATTTGTTACTATCCCCCCGCTTATAATTAATGCAGGGATTATCCAGGGTACTTTAAAAAGAAAAAAAGTAACTATAGCAGCAACCACCATAATTATTTTAGTAATTGTATTTTTTATGCTTACTTGGAAAGCCTTGAATGCTGCATAGGCTAAAAAACCAATAGCCATAGGTTGAATAAACCTGAAGATATTTGCCTGAATTCCGGTCTTTTCAATACTTCCCACAAGAAAAGACAGGGCTCCCATTAAAAAGCAGGCAGGAAATATCCAAATAATTAACGTGATAACAGCGAGTTTAATACCCCCTCTCTTATATCCGATTAATGTAAGTGTTTGGGTAGATGATGCGCCTGGTAAAAGCTGGCAGAAAGCGATATACTCCATTAATTCCTCCTTCGTTAAATCCCGCCTTCTATCAACAAATGTTTTTAAAACCATTCCTGTATGGCCCTGAGGCCCGCCAAAGGCAGTAACACTATGGAGTAACACGGCTTTTAAAAAAGGGATATGCCTGATTAGTTTATTCAAAATAAATTAGGGGCATTAAGTATCCTCTAAGATATAATTAATTTCCGTTGTTTGGTTTTTGAGCAAACTAATAGTTTGCTTATAGAAACGTAGTTATTGAAAAGTATAAGCAGCCACGGTATTAACGATCTGTTTACCAAATTCCCTTACAGAAAACTCCTTTGCTTTTTTATAGGTAGTTACAGCCTTTAAAACACCAAGGTCTGAAATCTTATTCCATTGGTTATTCCTGTAGCTATACTTTTGCAGGGAATATTGAATACTATCCACCGAATAATTTCCTATAAACTCAACCCGTATCTTTTTATCTCCTGATTTTATTTTTTTATTACTTTCATTGATATTCTCCAAAGAGTGCATTTCTCCGGTTTGTTCTGTTACGAAATTCTGAGAAAGTATTTGTAGTTGGTTATTTTTATAAAATGCCACTTTCCCAAAAGAATTAGAGGAAAGATAATTTCCCAGGCTATCATTAAACTTTATGAATTCAATATAAAAAACACTGGTTTTTATTTTATTATTGTCAGAACACCTGCTTATTGAAAAAAAAATTACAATAAAAAAAAATATCCTGGTCAGTATTGTAATAATTCTTTTATAATCCATATTGTGCACTTATTTTTAACATTAAATCAATGGGTTTTTTTGCAGCTAGCCGTAAATCTTCATTCATATTAATCTCCGGCAGTTCATATTTCAGGCATAAATATAATTTTTCCAGCGTATTAAGTTTCATATGTGGACAATCGTTACAGGCGCAACTATTATTTGGTGGGGCCGGGATAAATACTTTATCCGGACTATTCTTCTGCATCTGGTGAAGAATACCTGTTTCGGTAGCAACAATAAACTCTACAGCATTGTCTGATTTTGTAAAATTCAATAAACCAGTTGTGCTTCCTATATAATCAGCTTCAGCCAATACAATATCTTCACATTCCGGGTGCGCTATAAACTTAGCCTTCGGGTGCCTTTTTTTTAATTTCATTATTTTTTCAAGGCTAAAAATTTCATGCACCATACATGCACCATTCCACAACACCATATTACGACCGGTCTTTTTATTAATATAAGCTCCCAGGTTTTTATCCGGTGCAAATATTATTGGTTGGTCTTCCGGTAAACTTTCCACTATTTGCTGCGCATTTGAAGAAGTACAAATAATATCGCTTAATGCTTTTATTCCCGCCGAGCAGTTTATGTAACTAATAACCTTATGATCCGGATACTTCTCCTTAAATAATTTAAATAATGCAGGGGGTGCAGAGTCACTTAAAGAACAACCCGCTTTCAGGTCGGGTAAAAGTACTTTCTTTCCGGGGTTCAGGATCTTTGCCGTTTCTGCCATAAAATGTACACCGGCGAAAACGATAATATCTGCATCTGTTCTTTCGGCCTTCTGTGCAAGACCAAGGCTATCTCCTATATAATCAGCCACATCCTGGATATCCGGCTCCTGGTAGTAATGTGCCAGAATTATTGCATTCTTTTCCTTTTTTAATTTTTCTATTTCTGCAAACAAGTCAATGGTTGGATCAACATTCATATCTAAGAATCCAACTTCAGAAATTTGCGATTTTGCAATGTTGATATCTGCCATAGTATGTATTAATACTTATTATTTATATAATCACCTATTACTACTAGGGGTGTTGATTTGTGGAAATTTAACGAGCTTAATTATTTGTAAAATTAAATTGTTTCTCTTATTAACTGTCATCCACAGGAAATTAACATTTATAAACATCAATATTTTATTTGCAGATATAATAGTAACGGGTATTATTTTATAGTTACGCATATTTAACAACAGGTGTTAATAAGATCATGCGTGGAAACAAAATTCAGGGAACTTAGCATTTTTACAGTTGATAACTAATGTATAAAAGGCAAGTTTATAACCCGGATAAGAAATCAATGTCGCCAACCAAAAGCTCTTCTCATTTTATCCATACCCCCAGCCTGAAAAAAACGGTGTTATTAACACCTGGCAGAGGATATTAACAAACCTATGTGTATATCGACAAAACCAGTATTTGAACAGCAATAAATAATGATTTTTAATAATCACACTAAAACGCAGTATATAAAGGCCTTTTTGATTGATTAATGCCAATTTGTATGGTTTTTACCCTATTTTTGCCCTCCATTTTAATTTTATATAAACATGCAAATCATTCAGGGAATTCGTGATAAAGGCGCAGCTATCGTGATAGCAGTAATAGCGTTAAGCCTTATTGGTTTTATATTAATGGACGCCAAACAACAGGGTAACCAGATTTTTGGCTCAAGATCGGAAGATATAGGAAAAGTAGACGGTTCGGTTATTGAATACAAGGAATTTAAGAAAAAAGCCGAGTTTGTTGAGCTACAGGAAGAACAACAGTCTGGTAGAAAACCCAACGCATCCCGGTTATCTCAGATCAGGGAACAGGTGTGGAACCAGATAACTTCTGAAAAGATATTTTATGCAGAAGCCGCTAAACTGGGTATCGACTTCACATCAAAAGAACTGGAAAGTATTTTAAAAAGTAACGACCCTTCTAATCCGCTGATGCAGGAAAAAGGAATGGTTGATCCGCAAACCGGCAAACTGGATATTACCAAAGTAAACCAGGCAATCGCCAACATTAAAAAAGCAAAGGATGAACAATTAGACATCCTTAATGCGCAGCTGCTGAGCCCGCAAAAGATAAGCAGCATATCCGGAAAGTATTTTGCAATGCTGAATGCCAGCGCATATTATCCTACCTGGATGCAGGAAAAGGACCAGGCAGACAAAAAGAATTTTGCCAGCATATCTTATGTAGGCATACCCTATAGCGTAATAAGCGACAGCACCATAAAGGTTACTGATACAGAGATCGAAAAGTACGTTCAATCACACAAAGACCTGTTTAAGCAAGAAGCCGGTCGGAGCATATCTTACGTAAGTTTCAGCCAGTTACCCGATGCAACAGACAGCGCAAGGATAAGAGGGGTTGTAGAGGCTTTAAAAGAGCCATTTGCAAACGAAACAAATGTGAAAAACTTCCTCGCACGAAATGCTTCTGTGATCGATTTTGATACCAATTATTATCCAAAATCAAAGGTCAACAGTATTGCCATCGATACCATCATAAAACAGGCGCCGGGTTCGGTTTATGGTCCCTATGTAGATAAGAACAGCTATGTACTCGCAAAAATTCTGGGTGTTAAATCGTTTCCCGACAGTATAAAAGCGAGACACATATTAATACCAACAAATGATCCGCAAACGGGACAACCAATCATGGAAGACAGTGTTGGAAAAAATAGAGCCGATAGCATTTTGGCTGCAATAAAAGCAGGAGCAGACTTTGCGGCAATGGCCAAACAATTTGGAACCGACGGCACAAAGGATAAAGGAGGAGACCTTGGTTTCTTTGGATACAGTGCACCAATGGTGGAAGAATTTAATAAAGCATGCTTTGGCAAACCAGTGGGCACCCTGGAAGTAATAAGAACCAGGTTTGGATACCACGTTATTGAATTAACAGCAGCGAAAGGAAGCGCCCCTGCTTACGAAATAGGCTTTATGGCAAAAGAAATACTGGCCAGCGAAGCCACTATTGAAAAAGCCAGCCTGGAAGCGACAAAACTTGCCGCACAAAAGGATCCAAAGGACTTCGAGGCATACATTCAGAAAAACGGCTTGAAGAAAGTTACATCGGCAGCATTAATCAAGGAAAATGACGCACAGGTTGGAGAGCTGCAGGAAGCCCGCCAATTGATTCGTTGGGTATTTGAAGCAAAAAAAGGAGAGATAAGCGATCCATATAATATCGGGGATATGTTTGTGGTGGCCGTAGTAGATAAAATTTTTAAAGAAGGCACCCAGGACGTAGAAACAGCCAGGCCGATGGCAGAGGGCGTAATACGGGAGCAAAAGAAGGCCGAACAGATCATAAAGAACCTGGGAACAAACCCGACGCTTGAAAAAGCCGCCGCAGCTTACAGCAAGGAAGTTCTTACAGCAGGACTTGATTCGTCCATTACATTTACCAGCCCATTAATCCAGAATGTTGGAACAGAACCTAAACTGATCGGGGCGATCTTTAATAAAGAAAACCTGAATAGAGTTGCTGCCCCGCTTGCGGGAAAAACCATGGTATATGTTTTTAAAGTGAATAGTATTGCAAGCAAAGCGCCGGATACCGAAACAGAAACTGCACAATTCAAAGCACAACAAACAACAATGCTTCGCAACCAGGCTGCCACAACCTGGTTTGAAGGGCTTCGCAAGAAGGCAACCATAAAAGACAACCGGAGTAAATTTTATTGATCTCCTGTGTTAAATACCTTTTTTCGAAAACGGCCCCCGGGATTAACGGGGGCCGTTTTCTTTATCTTTGCGGTATGGATGACGGTATCGTAAATAAGGTTTCTGAAAGCAGCCTGGTAACGCTGGACCTGGAAGATTTTTATCCAAAAGGAGAAGCAGGGGTATTTGATATGAAAGATCATTTATTCATGGGCCTTATACTAAAGGAAAAAGACTTCAGGGAGGCAATGAAGAACCTCGACCTTACCCCATATGCCGGAAAAAATATTGCCATTACCTGCTCGGCAGATGCGGTAATACCCATGTGGGCATATATGCTGGTGGTAAGCTACCTGCAACCGGTTGCCGGCGAAATTGTTTTTGGAGATGAGAACCAGCTGCAACAAACGCTGCTGCTGAAAAACATTTCAGGCATCAATACGGAAGAATACAGGGATAAAAGAGTTGTGATAAAAGGCTGTGGAGAGAAGCCTATTGCAGAATCCGCCTACGTATCCGCTACAAACCTTCTTCGCCCCGTTGCAAAAAGCATCATGTATGGAGAGCCGTGCAGCACAGTTCCCATATACAAGAAAAAGTAAACGCACTAAAACCATCCCCGCCGTTTAAATAACCTGATCATTACGATCGGGATAAAGAGCATCAGGCCAACGGAAATAAAGAAACCCCATTTATTATGCAGTAAGGGAATAGCCTCAAAGTTCATTCCGAAGATGCCCCCAATAACCGTTGCCGGGGCAAGCAGGCAGGTTACCACCGCCATTACCTTCATCACTTCGTTCATTTTCAGGTTTACATTGCTCAGGTACAGATCATGCAGGTTCATCATCATATCCCGGTAGTTTTCTACCAGGTCATTTGCCTGTAAGATATGGTCATACACATCCTTGAAATATTTCCCTGTGCGCTCCTGTATCAATTCGCTGTCGCTCCTTAATATGCCGTTTACAAGCTCCCTTACCGGCGCCACGCTTCTTTTCAGTACGATCATCTCTTTGCGCAGCAGGTTTATCTTGGCAAGACTCCGGGTGTCAGGCCGTTTAACAATATCTTCTTCAAGTTCTTCAATTTTTTCTCCCAGTTTTTCCATCACCACAAAATAATTGTCAACGATCATATCAATGAGGGAATAAAATAAAAAGTCGGCGCCGTTCTGCCGCAGTTTGGTATTGTTTATTTTTAATCGCTCTCTCAACGGATCAAAAACATCCCGGTCGGGGTCTTCCTGGAAGCTGATCACAAAATTCTTTCCCAACACAATACTGATCTGTTCATGTTCAACAGCCGAATCCTGCTCATTAAAATACAACATGTTCAGCAGGCAAAAGAGCAAACCGTTTATTTCGTCCATTTTGGCCCGCTGCCCAAGACTTAAGATGTCTTCGAGGATCAGATTATGAATACCGTAGTGGTTACAAATACTCTCCACATCATTCTTCCTTAAACCATCAACATTTATCCAGGATACCGTGGGCGACTCTATATATGGAAAACAATCCGGAACGTGATTCAACTGTCTGGATGTTATATTCACCGCATCGTAATCAAAAACAAAAACGGACGTCTCTTCGGGCTCTTTCCTTTCGGCGATCACCGGCTGGTTTACCTGCAGTACTTTTTTCGTTCGCAGCAGCTCCAGCGGATTAAGCAGGTAAGAAATATATTTCTGCGGGGCCATAAAAATTAATTAAACCACAATGGTGTTTTTAAAAAAATGAAATGAAAGTAGGATTTTTATTTTGAAAGAATAAGCAAATAAAAACCGGGGCGTTAGCCCCGGTTGTCGAATATCCTTGCCACAAGAAGGCAGCTTAGTTTTTGTTTGCTTTATACCGGGTGTTGAAGTTCCGGCTTTTTGCTTTATCAGAATTTCCGAATCCTCTTGAGCGCTTTGGAGCAGCCTTTTGCTGAGTCGCTACGGGGCGTGAAAAAGCATCCATACTCAGGGGAAAGGGATGTTCGGCAATAACCGGAATATTTTTGCCTATCAGCTTTTGAATATCTCTTAATTCATCTCTTTCTTCGGCATCGCAGAAAGAAATGGCAATACCTGTATTACCGGCCCTTCCTGTACGGCCAATGCGGTGTACATAGGTTTCGGGCACATTGGGCAGCTCAAAATTCATTACATGCGACAGGTCGTCAATATCAATTCCCCTTGCTGCAATATCGGTTGCCACAAGTACCCGGGTGTTTCCGCTTTTAAAATTACTCAGCGCATTTTGCCTTGCATTCTGCGATTTGTTTCCATGAATGGCCGCCGCGGTAATGTTGTGGCGGTGTAAAAACTTCACCACCTTATCGGCACCATGCTTTGTTCGGGTAAACACCAGCGCCGTAAGTATTTTCTCATCTTTTAATAAATGTAAAAGAAGCGAAGCCTTATCTTTCTTATCAACATAATAAAGGCTTTGCTCAATGGCATCAACCGTTGACGAGGCCGGGGTAACCTCAACCTTTGCCGGGTTTGTCAATAACACGTTTGCCAGTTTTTGAATTTCGGGAGGCATGGTAGCCGAGAAAAAAAGCGTTTGTCTTTTTACCGGTAACTTGGTGATGATCCTTTTTACGTCGTGTATAAAACCCATGTCAAGCATGCGGTCGGCCTCATCCAAAACAAATATTTTAAGATATTTCAGATCAATAAAGCCCTGGCTTATCAGGTCGAGCAAACGTCCGGGCGTAGCAACCAGGATATCAACACCACGCCTTAATATATTCGTTTGATTCAACTGTGATACACCGCCAAAAATAACCGTGTGCGTTAGGCCGGTAAATTTTCCGTAAGCAGCAAAGCTTTCATCGATCTGAATTGCCAGCTCCCTGGTGGGGGTTAAGATCAGCACTTTAATATTCCGGGGCCCACGTTCTTCCTGTTTTTGTCCGTATAAGATCTGCAGGATTGGGATTGCAAAAGCGGCTGTTTTGCCGGTTCCGGTCTGGGCACAGCCAAGCAGGTCTCTTTTTTCCAGTATCAACGGGATGGATTGTGCCTGGATAGGTGTTGGGGTAGTATACCCTTCAGCATCCAATGCCTTAAGGATAGGATCAATTAATTCTAATTTTTTAAATGCCATTAAATGGTTTATTTAGTATGGAGCTGGCAAAGACGTTGCATTTTCTGAATCAGCGGGGAAATATTTGTTTACCACATTGGCCTGCAACAGGCGTATCTTACGAAAGGAGTGGAACACAAAAGTACGCTTTTGTTTTTTAATGGCCGTTAAAGCAGAAAAGCAGCGCAGGTTCTCCATATTCCTATCCATCCAGTCCGTAAATTTGTGTACAACATTAATTTCATGTCAACCCTCACCATCAGCACCATTCAAACCAGTTTGTTATGGGAAGAAAGATCAGCCAACCTGCACATGCTGGAACAAAAAATTTCTGCCATTGAGGAAAAAACAGAGATCATTGTATTGCCGGAAATGTTCAGCACGGGGTTTAGTATGAACCCCGGCATGCTTGCCGAGAAAATGGACGGGGAAACCATACAATGGATGCGGCGGGTAAGTCACGAAAACAGCGTCATACTTACCGGGAGCGTTATCATTGAAGAGGAAGGAAAATTTTACAACCGCTTAATATGGATGTTGCCCAACGGACAATACGGCCATTACGATAAACGGCACCTGTTTGCCTATGCCGGGGAAGATGAGAAATACAGTGCCGGAAACAAGCGGCTGATCGCTTCGGTCAAAGGGTGGAAAATAAATTTACAGGTTTGCTACGACCTTCGGTTCCCGGTATGGGCAAGACAACAATCAAAGAACGGCAGTGCAGAGTATGATGTATTGATTTATGTTGCCAACTGGCCGGAGCGTCGAAGCCATGCCTGGAAAACATTATTATGTGCAAGGGCGATCGAAAACCAGTGTTTTGTAGTTGGGGTGAACAGGGTGGGAACAGATGGGAACAATATCTATCACAGCGGCAACAGCCTGGTCATTGATCCGCTCGGCCAGGTCCTGTATCATATGGCTGATGAAGAAGACGTCTTTACCATCACACTGCAAAAAGAAAAACTCGAAGAAGTAAGAGAGAAATTTCCATTCTGGAAAGACGCAGACCTGTTTAATATAGGGTAATTACTTCCGGCTATTACTTTCCCTGATCATTTGCATAACCACCACCATCTTCTTGTCAATATTTTTCATTAAAGCATTGTAGTCGGTTCCGATATAAAGATCAGGAACAACCCCCCGGCCATTTTTGGCAACATGGTTGTACTGTACAAGGCGGAACAAGGGAAGCCTTACCCGGAGATGGGTGTTGGGAAGAATGATATCGGGGATCAGGATGCCGTTGTTACCATACCACCCTCCACCGGCTTCTTCCCCAGCCAACACTACGCCGGGCTGGCCTTTTACCGCATTGCAGAAAATGGTGGACGCAGAAAACGTAGAACCATTGATGAGCACATAAAGGTTCCCTGAGAAATTATTTTTTGTTTTTGGCTTATAAACCTTCCTTTCCCAATGGCCGAAATGATACAGGCCGTCCTTATTTTTTTTGGTAAGAAAGAAAAGCCCCAGGTTCTGTATAAAACCATTCTTTACATACCGGGTATATGGACGAAGCGACCTGGCCACTGCAAAAGAAGTATCGGCAACTTTAAAATTCCGGCGGCTTACATATTTGGTGAGCAGGGTTGAAAGGTTTATTCTCCCGCCGCCGTTGCTGCGCAGGTCAAGTACCACATTGCTGATGCCCGTTTTCCTGATATACCGGAATGTTTGCCGGTAAAATTTCCGTAACCGCCCGGATGAAAATGTGTTCAGTGTAATGATGGCTGTGTTATTGGTGGTATCAACAGCAAGCGAACGCATGTCCTGCAATTGTTTTTTACGGGTTTCTTTCTTATCTCTTTTAACGGGCTCAACGGGTTTTATTTTTTTTGTGCTGTCCCTGCGTTGTTCAAAAAGAGGAACGATCGTTGTTTGTTCTTTGCCGAGACTGTCAATATACCGCACCGTATAATTTTTGCTCAGGCCGAAAATATTCCGGTGATAGTATGGAAAATTACTGCTCAGGCGGATGTAATTCACATTATTGGCGTCTCCGTCTTCCGTCATGTAGCCGAACATCGTACTCTTAAGCGCCCCGCTGTTCATCCCGTTCACAGAGGTAATGAATGTTCCTCTTTTTAAAAGAGGATCCCGCCTGTTAAGGTTAGCGGTTACCACCATGGTATCGTTCCAGAATTTCATCAGCAGGGGAAAAGAAGAGAAACGCTTATCGGCAGCCCAGTTGTTGTATGCCTTGCTCATGCCAAAACTGGTATGGCCGCAATGAATTTTATCAGTCAACGGGGCGATGATCTTCCAGCCAAACTGCTGTTCCGTCATGCTGTCTTTTATATCACTATAATATTTTTCGAAGTACATATCCATGCTGTCTTTGCTGGTGTACCAGTAAAGGGAGGGGTGCTTTTGCTCCAGGATATTACGCAGCAGCGTATAGTCTTCCCGTAATTGCTGTTGGGAATATTTTTTAGCAGGAGAATAATTTTTATTACTGGCAGCACAGGAAACTAAACACAGAACCGATAAAAAGAAAAGAATGTTATTTACAAATTTCATTTTCAGGTTTGAGACAGATTGTGTACAGTTGCAAAAGAGAACTACTTCAGGTGATTCCATCCCTGCGCCACCAGTTCATGTTTATTTCCACCACGGGTAATGATCGTTTTTCCTTCAGAAGCCTCGGTAATATACCCAATTATACTGAGGCCGTTGTTGGCGCTTATCTTTTCATAATCTGCCTGCGATACGGTGAATAGCATCTCATAATCCTCGCCGCCGCTTAATGCACAAGCCGTAGGATCAAGCTCCAGCTTATAGGCAAAATCCTTACTGTCTTCGCTGATCGGCAACTTGTCTTCATACAAAACACAACCTACATTGCTTTGTTTACAGATGTGCAGCATATCGCTGCTGAGCCCGTCGCTGATGTCCATCATACTGGTTGGGATGATCTCATGTTTGGCAAAATACTCGATCACATCTTTTCTTGCTTCGGGCTTCAGCAGCCGGCCAACAATGTAGGCCCTGTTCTCCAGGTCGGGCTGGGCGCCGGTTTCCTGGAATATCTTTTTTTCTCTTTCTAATATTGTCAAACCTAAAAATGCACCGCCCAGGTCGCCGCTCACACAAACAAGGTCGTTAACCTTGGCGCCATCCCTTTTAACATAACTGTCGGGCGCAACTTCTCCAATGGCGGTAATGCTTATTACAAAGCCGCGTTGGGAAGAGGTGGTATCACCCCCAATAAGATCAACATTATATTTTTCGCAGGCCGCATAAACCCCTTGGTAAAATTCATCCAATGCTTCCACGCTGAATTTATTGCTGATGGCAATGCTCAGTAAGATTTGTGTTGGTGTTGCATTCATTGCATAAATATCGCTGATGTTAACCACCACCGACTTGTACCCGAGGTGCTTTAATGGCGTGTACATCAGGTCAAAATGAATTCCCTCCACAAGCAGGTCGGTGCTTACTACGGTTTGCCTGCCAAAATGATCGATCACAGCAGCATCGTCACCCACACTTACAATGGTAGATGCATTTTTTGTTTCATTGTTTTTGGTCAGGTGATCGATCAGGCCAAATTCGCCCAGGGATGCTATTTCTGTTCTTTGTTCCATGTAATAATATTTTTTGCTAAGAGTTTTAAAGCGAAAAGATCCGAAAGAGAAAACCTTGTTTACCCCTTAGCCCAACTGTTTTCTATTGTGTATCACTTCGATCAGCTCATCATGTATCAGCCCGTTTGTTGCTACCAGTTTCTTTTGATAAGGCGAATATTTATTTCCATTCATATCCGTAACTTTTCCACCGGCTTCTTCCACTATCAAATAACCTGCCGCGGTATCCCAGGGGCTGAGGCTGTGTTCAAAAAATCCCTCAAATCTTCCTGCGGCCACCCAGCACAGATCAATGGCAGCACTACCCAACCTGCGCACAGGAACCCCTTTTCGTACAAACCGTTCAAATACCTGCAGTGGCCCGTTTTCCATATCCAAATAAGTATAAGGAAACCCGGTGACGAGGCAACTGTGTATCACTTCCGATTTCTTACTCACGCTTATTTTTTTATCATTCAACAAAGCTCCCTTGCCTTTTTCGGCAAAAAACAATTCGTTGATGAAGGGATTGTACACAGCGCCCAATATCATCTCCCCGTTTTTTTCAATACCAATGCTTACTGCACAAATGGGAATGCCACTCGCAAAATTGATGGTACCGTCGATGGGGTCAATGATCCACTTTACTTCACTGCCGGTTACAATTTCGCCCACCTCTTCGCTTAAAATAAAATGATCGGGGTATCCGGCCCTAATGACATCGATGATCGCCTTTTCGGCAGCATGATCGGCTTCGGTAACCCAGTTATTGATACCTTCTTTGTTGCTGATCTTCAGGTCTTCGTTATTAAAGTATCGTCTCAGCTCTTTGGCCCCGGCTTCTACGGCATTACGCAGTGTTGTTTTTAACATGGCGCAAAGATACAAAGGCTTCTTTACTATATTTGAATATGCGATTGTCGGTTATAATTGTAAACTATAACGTAAAATATTTTCTTGAGCAGTGCCTTTATTCTGTTCAAAAGGCCTGTGCAAAGCTGGACACAGAAGTTATCGTGGTTGACAACAATTCAACAGACGGAAGCTGTGCTTTTCTTGAACCCGCTTTCCCCTGGGTTAGGTTCACCTGGAACAACAGCAACGATGGTTTTGCTAAAGCCAATAACCAGGCCATTGCATTGGCAACCGGCGAATACATCCTTTTTTTAAACCCCGATACACTGGTTCCGGAAGACTGCTTTGAAAAATGCATTCAATTTCTCCAGGCACAGAAAAACGCCGGCGCCCTGGGCATAAAAATGATCGATGGAGCAGGAAAATTTTTAAAAGAAAGCAAAAGAGCTTTTCCCTCGCCATTAACATCATTATATAAACTCTCCGGACTGTCTGTTTTGTTTCCCCGGTCTAAAATATTTGCAAAATACCACCAGGGACACCTCTCCGAAAACGAAAATCACGAAGTGGATGTACTGGCCGGCGCTTTTATGATGATGCCGCGGAACATACTGACAGCGATCGGAAATTTTGATGAACGTTTTTTTATGTATGGGGAAGACGTAGACCTGAGTTACCGTATTCAGAAAGCCGGGTATAAGAATTTTTATTTTTCCGAAAGCACCATCATTCATTTTAAAGGTGAAAGCACCAAGCGGGGAAGCATGAACTATGTACGGCTGTTTTATACGGCCATGAACCTGTTTGTAAAAAAACACTACAGCGGAAGCAAGGCAAGGTTGTTTACTTTTTTGATACAGATCGGTATTCTTACAAGAGCGGTTCTTGCAGCCACCGGGAACCTTCTGAAAAAAGCCGGGCTCCCCATACTGGATGCCGGGATCATATTAACAGGGTTTTGGGCAGTAAAATATTTCTGGAGCACGTACATACGCCAGGATGTGAATTATTCACCCAATATACTGCAGATCGCTTTCCCGGTTTTTACCGCGGCATTTTTAATCGTGTCGTACTATTCGGGATTGTATGATAAAGGATACAGGCAGTCACAGCTTGTTCGCTCCACCATAATCGCCGGCCTTTTTATATTAAGCGGTTACGGCCTTTTACCGGAAAGCCTTCGCTTTTCAAGGGGCATCCTGCTTTTTGGAATAATACTGGCATTTATTATCATGAACCTGCTTCGGCAGATATTTATAAAATTCCGGCTGCTTGAAACAGACGATGAAGAGGAAGAAAAAAGACAGACAATCGTTGTATCAAACGAAAAGGACTTTGTTGTCATAAGCAACCTGATGATGAATGTTGGCATGCAGGAACGGGTGCTTGGAAGAGTAAGCACGGGGCGTAAAGAAGAAACAACAACAGCCTTGGGCATCATTGAACAGTTACCCGACCTCATAAAAAAATACCGCATACGGGAAGTGATCTTCTGCGAAGACGGCATGGGTTTAAAAGACGTGATCGGCCTGGTTGGCAAATTGCCTGCCGGTACCCGGAATAAATTTCATGCATCCGGGAGCAGGAGCATTGTTGGCAGCGATAGTAAGAACGTAAGCGGGGATTATGTTGCTGCAGCAAAAAGATATAACATAACAAGGCCCATCAGCCGGCGCAATAAACGGCTCCTTGATATTGTTGTTGCAGTAATTTTTATCGTAAGCTTTCCGGTACATTTTTTTTTGCAGCGGAAGCCGGCAGCGTTTTTCAAAAACGTTTTTTCTGTTTTGTCCGGAGAAAAAACCTGGGTAGGGTATGCATCAAACAATGGCCTGTTTCCCAGGATACGCCCTGGGGTCATTACAAGCACCGCATTACCGGTTCAGCTGAATGAACTCCCGGAAGAAAGTTTAATAAGATCCGATGAGTGGTATGCTTCAGAATATTCGGTAATGCTCGATCTGCAGAAAATAAGAAACGGGTATAAATATCTGTATTATTGATCCCGGTGAATGCCGTTAAGGAATTCTTTTAGCACAGTTTCATGATCTTCTTTCGCAAATGCGGGTTCGTTAAAAGAAAAGGACTCTGCTGTTTTTAAAACAGCAGGAAGGGAAAAATTTTCCTGTTTGATACAGCAGAACAAACTCCGTTGTGATAAATATTCCGCTAAGTATTCCTGTTCTGTCTGGCCGGGCGTGGGAACAAGAACAGCTTTTTTTTGAAGTTTCACAAGGTCCATTACTGTTGAATAGCCGCAACGGCTGATGATTAGGCCCGACTGGAGAATGAGCCTGTTCAGATCTTCTGCTCCTAAATAATCATGAATTTCCAGCAAAGGGTTATTGTATATTTTTAGCGGAATTGATTCCGGCAACCCCCTTACCAGTAAAATTCTGCCGTTAAAATGTTCAATATCTTTTAAGACCAGGTCTTCAAAAAGGGTTCGCTGTGGTTCTGGCCCGGAAAGGATAACGGCAACATCGTATTTTCTTTCAACAGGGTATTTCTCAAATCTTGATAAAGAGCCAATATATTTTACAGGAACGCCCGGCAGAACAGCCGGATGTGACAGATCTCCCGCCAGGTTTGCTTTACCATAATTGTCGGGCACCCAGCATTCATTGAATTTATTAATGAACCAGTAGTGAATTTTTTTTGCAAACCATTCTGTAAGCCTGTTGCCTGTTTTTATCTGCAACTGGTGAGTAATGTACACCGAAGGGACAGCGGCGTGAAACAAGCCCATCCGGTTATCGGAAATGATCCCAGCTATGGAATATTCCTTCACAACTTTTTTCAGCCATTTGTGTTCAGTATATATGACCGAGGCTATTTTGGGCAATTGTGCAAGCAGGGCAACCGAAAACCCCCTTCTTTTTTGACTATAATGGATATCATAGCCTTTCAGGTCAAGGCAAATCAGCCCCGGGAACTCCTTTTGAAGTAAAAGCCGGCTATTTCCCGAAGCTGCAATGATTACGTCGCATTTATACGCTAATAGTTTAGTTACTACTGGAATACAGCGGGTTGCGTGACCCAGCCCCCAATCCATTGGAGCAACCAGAATGACAGGGTTGTTAATTTTTTTCTCTTTCATTAAACGAAAACAATAAAGTTTTCTGAAAATTGTTTAACTTCAAAACCTGAAAATATGCAACAAATAAGTAAAAAGGCATTATTAGTTCTTATCATTGCTGGTTTATTGATCACTGCAGGATGCTCTTCTTCAAAAAAGGGCCAATGCGGTTGTCCGAATAAGCAGGGAATGGTTGGATACAAATAATGTTTAAATAACCCCCAAATCTATGAACAATCCGAACAGGGATTTATTGGTTTTGTTCAATCATGAGATCATGACTCAAAAAGCAATTGAGCATGAAGTAGAACAGCTTCATCAGTTGTTGTATACCATTGAGGGTATTGATAACTTAATTGTTGCCCATGAAATTTTAGACCTCAATAAATACCGGATCATAGATAATACCACACAACTCCGCAAACTTATCCGGCAAAGAGAATTAAAGCCTTTTGTCTTCCTGAATTGTAAAAACTGAACTTAGTTTAGTTTCTGAAGAGCTGTTTTAAGCATACCGAGCATTTCACCGATCTCCTCTTTTTTACAAGTACCCACGCTAAGCCTGTACCAGCTGCTGCTTCTGTCTGCACCAAATGCATAGAAAGGAACAACAGCAAGTTTTGCTTCGTCCAGGATATAAGAAGTAACATCCGCCTGCGTGGCCAGCTCTTTACCGGCAGCAGTTTTTTTACCGGCATAATTTATCTGTATGGTAAGGTAGATGGCCGCTTCGGGATAAATGGCATCCACATTAAGCCCTTCTTTTTTTAATTGCTGAAAGCCTACATAAATATTTTGCAGCCGTTCGTTTATTTCTTTTTTGAAATGAGCAAAGTATTTATTGATCGCTTCGGTTCTGTATAAAAAAACAGCCAGCGCCCTTTGTTCTGCCATGGGCGCCCAGGCGCCAACATGACTGTTGATGGAACGCATTTTTACCAACACTTCTGCAGGGCCCATTGACCAGCCAACACGAACGCCGGTTGCCGCAAATGATTTACTGATGCCGTCTACAAAAACCGTGTATGCCTTCATTTCGGGGCGGAGGGAAACGGGATTGTAATGAACCGTATCACCAAATGTAAGCGTCCAGTATATCTGGTCATACATCAGGTATAATTTTTTTTCTCCCTCTTTGCGCTTTTTATTTTCTTCTATCACCAGGTCGCAAATAGCTTCCAGCTCTGCTTTGCTGAAAGTTGTTCCGGTTGGGTTCAGCGGCGAACAAAGGGAGAGCAGCGTGGCACCGCTTATATGTTCTTTTATCTGGCCGGCAGTGAGCATGAAGTTGTTTTCTTTCTTTGCCTCTATCATCACATGCTTTGCCTCGGTGAAATGAACATAGTGATTGTTGTTCCAGCTTGGCGCCGGGTAGATCACTTTGTCTCCCTTATCAACAATTGCACGATATAATGCATAGATCAACGGCCTGCCGCCCGCTGAAATGAGAATTTCATTAGGCGCATATTGCAAACCTTCCCTTTCTGCAATAAAGGAGGCTACGGCTTCCCTGAGATCCAGGTTTCCTTCTGCAGCCGGGTAGGTGGTGCAGCCTTTTTTATAAGCCTCTATGATATCCTGTTCCAGTTCGGCAGGTATGGGAAAAATAGAAGAGTCAAAATCGCCAATGGTATAATTATAAATGCGTTCACCCTGCTTTATCTTTTCCTTGATGGTTGCTCCCAGTCGAACGATCTCTGATGCCTGTAGTGTTTCTGCAAGGTGGCTTAGTTTGGCGTTGCTCATAAGTTGACTTGTTAAAAGAACAAGAATTGTTATGTGGCAAAAGTAACCCCTTGTGCATGGAAAACAAAAAACCCGGCGGGTCTTATTTCCCACCGGGTTCATATCAAAAAAGATGAGCGACTTTTATTCGATCGGTTTATATTCCTTAAACAGGTTCAGCTTTGTTGCTTCCACCTGCTGCCGGTAATCCTTCCACTTGCCGCTGTAGAAGCTGTTAATCTTTTCCACAATGTCTTTTACAGCTTTCTCCGCATTTCCCACCAATACGTCTTCCTGTACCCCGGGCACAACCATTTTACTTCCGATCGATTGCTGTGCAGTTTGCAGTGCCGTCATTACGGTTACATCAAAAGGATTCCTCGTTATTCCCTGCTTGTCACTCGTTTTACCGTTTATGAGTTCACGCATTGCTTTTATTTCGTCCTGCATCTTGTTTGTTGCCTTTCTCAGCGAATCAACGTCTTTTCCTTCGAGGCCTTTTAGTTGCGACTGCATTTTGGTGAGCAACTCTTCACTTTCGGTAAGCTGGTCCATACCGGTAGTGAGCTTATCGGAAGATCTTCTCAGGCGGTCATACATTCTTCTTTGAGCAATTTTAATATCATTCCGGTTCCCGATCCTGGGATCATCATTCACGGTAATAAAGGTTGAGTCAGACCCGCCGGCATACGTCATCACCAGTTTGTAAGTGCCGGGCAATACCTGTAAACCGCCGGGCTCTGGCGCACCCGGCTGTGGTTTTGGTGAACCCGGCTGACGGAATCCCTTTTCTTCCATACCCCAATACATTTTATTGAATCCCGAATCAACAGCCCACCGCAATAATCTTATTTGCTCATTGTTTGCATTATATATCCGCACCGATACCGAGTCGGTCCTTCTTCCACCACCAGGCCCCCCCTGGCCACGTCCTCCACGTCCACCTCCGCCTTGTTGTCCTGGTATTGCAGCCGGAGCAGCCGGTTGTTGTTTTGCTGCAGAGTCCTGCTTTGGTTTATTGATGAAAAAAGAAACAGCAGCACCCCTTCTTCTGTTCTCTGCTTCGTACAAACCATAAGTGCTCCAGTCGTAACCCGTTGCCGACCTGTATTGCGCCTGGTAAGCATCGGGTGCTGCAAAGACCGTAACAGGATTTGTAAACTTCATTCCTTTATTTGCCGCAACTTTTCTTAATGAACGGATATCATCAAGGATCCATAAGGCCCTGCCAAAGGTTGCGATCACCAGGTCGGCTTCCCGCTCTTGTATGGCCAGGTCGTATGTTGAAACAGAAGGATAACCGTTCTTAAACTGTTCAAATGAATTACCATTATCAAAGCTTACCCACAGCCCATTCTCTGTACCAACAAAGATCAGGTTCGGTTCTGCAGGATCCTGCAAAACACACAATGCATAACCCCGTACTTTATTTTCATCTACCATCCTTGTCCATGTTTTGCCATAATCTGTTGTGCGGAAAACATAAGGCTTCATATCGCCGCGGCGGTAATCGTTTGCCACTACAAAAGCCTCACCGGCATTGTGGGCAGAGGCTTTTATCTGTGGTATCCAGCAATTCAAGGGAATTCCGGGAATTTTCCCGCGGAAGCTTGTCCATGTTTTCCCGCCATCTCTTGTCAGCTGAACATTTCCGTCATCGGTACCGGCCCATAAAAGACCCTGCTCTTTTCTCGATGGTTCGATCGTGATGATGGTGCAGTGTGTTTCTGCACCGGTAATATCCATCGTGAGCCCGCCTGTGTTTTGATAAGCTGCAATTTTTACGGAATCGTTTGTTGTAAGATCGGGGGAGATGATTTGCCAGGTAATTCCTTTATCGGTGCTTTTATAAACGAACTGGCTGCCGAAATAAATTGTTTTTTTATCAAAGGGGTCCTGCGCCAAAGCAGAGTTCCAGTTGAAACGAAGTTTTAATGAAGGATCAAGTGCCTGTGGTTTTATGAACCAGCTTTCGCCGGTCTTCCAGTTTCTTTTTCCGATAGAACCACCCTGGCTTTGGCTGTACACCCAACTGGCATCCTCTGCATCGGGCATGGCATCAAAGCCGTCGCCGCCGCCGATATTATTCCAGAAATAATTGCGGATGCCGCTGTTGATCCAGGCATAGGCCGGTCCATGCCAGCTTCCGTTATCCTGCATACCGCCCATTACGTTGTAAGGAATTTCATTGTCCACATTCACATGGTAAAACTGTCCGGCGGGAATTTTTTCATCAAAGGTCCAGTTCTTGCCACGATCGTGGGTGATGCCGATACCTCCGTCATTTCCTTCGATCATAAAATTCGGGTCCTTAGGACTGATCCACCAGGCATGGTGATCGGGATGAATGCCCGAATACGGGATCAAAGTGCTGAATGTTTTACCACCATCCTCGCTTACCTCTACCTGGTCGTGAATATTATACAAACGATTTTCATTTTTTGTATCTACCCGGATGTCCTGGAAATAAAAAGGCCGGTTGGTCACCCACCTGGCTTCGCTGTTTACCAATTCCCATTTCATTCCGCCATCATCACTTTTATACAAACCATTTTTTGTTGCTTCCACCATGGCATATACCCGGCGGGAATCATTGCTGGCAAAGGCCAATCCGATCCTTCCGAAATTTCCATCGGGCAGACCTTCTTCCTTGCCTAATTTTTTCCAGTTCTTTCCGCCATCGATTGTTATATATAATCCGCTGCCGGCTCCGCCGCTTTTAAAATCCCAGGGCGTACGGCGATGTTGCCACATACATGCAATTAACCTGTTTGGGTTAGACGGGTCCATCACAAGCTCTGCGCAGCCAGACGAATCGTTGGTATATAAGATCTTATTCCATGTTTCTCCGCCATCGGTTGTTTTAAACACCCCACGTTCGGGGTGTGAGGCAAAGGGATTTCCGATAGCCGCCGCATAGATCGTATTGGGATTAGCCGGATCAATGAGTATGCGATGAATGTTCTTTGTTTTTTCCAGGCCCATCATTTTCCATGTTTTACCGGCATCCATGCTTTTAAAAATTCCTTCACCAAGATTCAGTGAGTTGCGGGGATTACCTTCGCCCGTGCCTACCCAGACAATATTGGGGTTCGATTGCTGAACAGCTACCGAGCCGATGTTTTGTGTTGGCTGGTCATCAAATACTGCCGTCCAGGAGTTACCGCTGTTCTCAGTCTTCCAAACACCACCCGATGCAGAGCCCAGATAAATGATGTTGGGATTGTCAACAACCACATCCACCGAAGTAATACGTCCGCTCATACCGGCAGGACCAATATTACGTGGCTTTAGATTTTTAAACTGTGCAAGAGAAATTTTCTGTGAATGAATTGAACCGGAAATAAGCACCAGGCTTATAATAGCAGCAATTAGTTTTTTCATTGTAAAAAGAATTGAACAATGAAGGTGCAAAAAAAACGCCGGAGCCGCAAAAGAAATGTATAAGTGGAAGAGCCAGGTTATTTTTTCACATTACTCTTTTCTTCAAACCCCTTTGCTGCCTCTTTTGCTTTTTCAAAATCAAGGATAACCGAGTTGATACAATAACGCAAACCGGTTGGCGGCGGACCGTCTTCGAAAACATGGCCCAGGTGTGCTTTGCAGCGGCCACACATCACTTCGGTGCGTTTCATGCCATAGCTGTTGTCGGGAGCATAAATGATGCTGCCCTTGCTGATGGGTTCAAAAAAACTTGGCCAGCCGCAACTGCTTTCAAATTTTCCGTTGCTGTTAAATAAAGGATTGCCGCAGGCGGCGCAATAATATGTTCCTGCTTCTTTGTAATCCCAGTACTTTCCGGTAAAAGCCCTTTCGGTACCTTTTTCGCGGGCAATATTATAGACATCCGCCGGTAACATCTTTTTCCATTCGTCGTTGCTGATGTTCAGTTTTGCTGAATCGGTATTGGAATAAACAGGATTGGTTTTTTTTGAACTGTCCATGGTCGTTGTATTATTTTGCTTAACAGAAGAGCCGGCGCAACCGGTTAAGGCGGCCGAAAAAACAAGGATGATATAGAAAAGCTTCTTCATAATTGATTCAACAAATTTCGTGATTAATAGTTCTCTATGTACGAAAAGCCGGTATTTTAAGATTTTCAACAGATAATAAGCCTTGTTAAAGAATATTTAAACTCCGATTATTATATTTGCTATCTTCATACCGATAGCAACCAATATGTTTAACCTGATATTATTTGGCCCTCCCGGCAGTGGCAAAGGAACGCAAAGTGAAAAACTGATCGCAAAGTACGGCTTAAAACACCTGAGTACCGGCGATCTGCTGCGCAGCGAAATCAGCCAGCAAACCCCCCTGGGCAAAGAAGCACAGAATTTTATGGACAAGGGCCAACTGGTTCCCGACGAAGTGGTGATCGGCATGATCAGTTCGGCATTGGATGGCAACCCCAATGCAAAAGGTTTTTTATTTGACGGCTTTCCACGTACTGCGGCACAGGCAGAAGCATTGGACAGGTTATTGGAATTAAAAAAAGCACCCATCGCTGTAATGCTTGCCCTGGAAGTAAGCGAAGCGGAATTGATAAAGCGGTTGCTGAAGCGTGGAGAAACAAGTGGCCGAAGCGACGACAACAATGAAAACGTTATCCGTGCAAGGATCAACGAATACCATAATAAGACAGCTATTGTTGCCGATTATTACAAACAATTTGAAAAAGTTGAAATGATAAAAGGCGAAGGATCGATCGACGAGATATTCGAAAGGCTTTGCAAAGAGATCGATAAAAGGGCCTGATCTTTAAATAATTAAATTGCAGCGAAGCATCCCCCGCCGGCGGATGCTTTTTTGTTTTACATTGTGATGCAAACAGTTGCTATGGATACAGAAAAACTAAATTTTATTAAAACGGAATTCATACCCCGGATAAAAACCCTGTCGGCAGATGCTGTTGCTAAATGGGGCAAGATGAATGGCCAGCAAATGGTGGAGCATGTAACGGCATTCTTCAATGTTTCGATTGAGAAAATAAAATTTCCCCTGGTTACCCCTGCTGAACATTTACCCAGGTTCAAAGAATTTCTTTTAAGCGACAAGCAATTCCGTGAAAACACCCAGGCGCCAACAAGCGTGATTGGTGAAGATCCATTGCCGCTGCGCTATGAGAACATGGAGCAGGCGGTGGACAAGCTTGCCGATTCTGTTGCGAACTTTGAGATATATTTTAAAGACAACCCGGACAGAAAAACAATACACCCGGTTTTTGGCGAACTGAACTTTGAAGAATGGGTA
>Ga0209023_10000213_pt1 | contig 100293 bp, 93 predicted proteins | sample LakOneMetagenome_FD_187468 | JGI IMG/M metagenome (GOLD analysis project Ga0209023, IMG submission 187468) | Freshwater and sediment microbial communities from Lake Erie, Canada (SPAdes) (version 2) | ecosystem: Environmental > Aquatic > Freshwater > Lentic | place: Lake Erie, Canada...
TACGAAGGCCAGGGTCCGGAACACTCGTCGGGCCGCATCGAGCGCTTCCTGCAGCTGTGCGCGGACAACAACATGCAAGTCGTGCAGCCGACCACCGCTGCCCAGATCTTCCACCTGCTGCGCCGCCAGATGGTGCGCCCGTTCCGCAAGCCGCTGGTGATCTTCACGCCGAAGTCGCTGCTGCGTAACAAGGACGCCGGTTCGCCGCTGTCGGACCTGACCAAGGGCGGTTTCCAGACCGTGATCGGCGAGTGCGACGACAAGATCGAAGCCTCGAAGGTCAAGCGCGTGATCGTTTGCTCGGGCAAGGTGTACTACGACCTGGTCAACGCACGCAAGACCCGTGGCGTCTCGGACGTGGCGATCGTGCGTATGGAACAGATGTACCCGTTCCCGCACAAGTCCTTCGCTGCCGAACTGAAGAAGTTCAGCAACGCCACCGAGATCGTGTGGGCGCAGGACGAGCCGCAGAACCAGGGTCCGTGGTTCCAGATCCAGCACAACATCTTCGAAAACATGGACGAAGGTCAGCGCCTGGCCTACGCCGGCCGTCCGGCCTCGGCGGCTCCGGCTGTCGGCTACTCGGACAAGCACGTGGCTCAGCAGAAAGAACTGCTGGACACCGCGTTCTCGAAGCTCAAGGGCTTTATCCTGACTAAATAATCAGATGTTGAGCGCAAAAGCCGGCCGCCACGAGGCGCCCGGTTTTTGCTTCTTCGCTAGACACACACAATAATCAAACGGAGTTTTACATGGCACAAATCGAAGTCAAGGTCCCCCAGTTGTCGGAATCGGTTGCTGAAGCAACCCTGCTGTCGTGGCACAAGAAAGTCGGCGAGCCGGTCTCGCGCGACGAGAACATGATCGACATCGAAACCGACAAGGTGGTCCTGGAACTGCCAGCCCCGGGCGCAGGCGTGATCGTGCAGCTGCTGAAGGCCGACGGCGCGACCGTCGTCGCCGGCGAAGTCATCGCCATCATCGACACCGAAGCCTCGGCACAGACCAGCCCGCTGGAAGTGAAGGCGATTCCTTCGGCCGCTCCAAACGCATCGATCTCGGCGCCAGCCGCTGCCCCGGCAGCCACCAGCACCGGCAGCAAGGGCGACGTCGCCATGCCGGCTGCCGCCAAGATCCTGGCCGACAACAACATGAGCGCATCGGATGCCACCGGCACCGGCCGCGACGGCCGCGTGACCAAGGGCGATGCCCTGAGCGCTGTTGCCAACAAGCCAGCCGCGCCTGCCGCCGCACCTGCGCCAGCCGCCAAGCCAGCGCTGCAGCAAGTTTCCGCACCGGCCCCGGCCCAGCTGGGCGACCGTCCGGAAGAGCGCGTGCCGATGAGCCGCCTGCGCGCCCGTATCGCCGAGCGCCTGCTGCAGTCGCAGTCGACCAACGCGATCCTGACCACCTTCAACGAAGTCAACATGGCGCCGGTGATGGACCTGCGCGCCAAGTACAAGGACAAGTTCGAGAAAGAGCACGGCGTCAAGCTGGGCTTCATGTCCTTCTTCGTCAAGGCCGCCGTTGCCGCACTCAAGAAGTACCCGATCCTGAACGCCTCGGTCGACGGTAACGACATCGTCTACCACGGCTACTTCGACATCGGTATCGCCGTCGGTTCGCCGCGCGGCCTGGTGGTGCCGATCCTGCGCAACGCCGACCAGATGTCGATCGCCGAGATCGAGAAGAAGATCGGCGAATTCGGCCAGAAAGCCAAGGACGGCAAGCTGACCCTGGAAGACCTGACCGGCGGTACCTTCTCGATCTCGAACGGCGGCGTGTTCGGCTCGATGCTGTCGACCCCAATCATCAACCCGCCGCAGTCGGCGATCCTGGGCGTGCACGCGACCAAGGACCGCGCCGTGGTGGAAAACGGCCAGATCGTGATCCGCCCGATGAACTACCTGGCGATGTCCTACGACCACCGCATCATCGACGGCCGCGAAGCCGTGCTGGGCCTGGTGGCAATGAAGGACGCGCTGGAAGATCCGGCCCGCCTGCTGCTCGACCTGTAATTCGATACCACCGGCACGGGTGCCCAGCCTGGCGCACCGTGCAGAAGTTTGAAGGAGTAAGGCATGAACCTGTCGGACGAAATCAAGCGGCTGCACGAGCTGCACCAGGCCGGCGCGCTGAGCGACGCCGAATTCGAACAGGCCAAGGCGCGGGTGCTGTCCTCGGCATCCGCGACCGACGGCCCGCGCGTGAACCTGAACAAGGGCGACGGCACCCTGACCGGCGAACTCGGTTCGCTGCGCCGTTCGCGCTCCGACCGCTGGCTCGGTGGCGTGTGCGGCGGACTGGCGGTACCGTCGGGCGTCGAGTCCTGGATCTGGCGCCTGATGTTCGTGCTGTTCACGCTGACCTTCGGCTTCGGTATCGCGGTGTACCTGCTGTTGTGGATTTTCGTTCCTGAAGAATAAACACGTCGGTCTGGAGCGGCGGCTCCGGTCTTGGTACCACCAGCCCGAAGACCGTCATTCCCGCGAAGGCGGGAATCCAAGTTTGCTGGATAGTCGCTAGCGCGAAGCGTTAGCTCGATGCGACGAACTTGGGTCCCCGCCTGCGCGGGGACGACGGCTCGAAGGGCGCGGGTGACTGGAAACGCACCATGTGCGCCAAGCCACCAGACCGACCCAACTAGGAAAAAACATGAGTGACAAACAATTTGACGTCGTCGTGATCGGCGGCGGCCCTGGCGGCTACATCGCCGCCATCCGTGCAGCACAGCTGGGCTTCAAGACCGCCTGCATCGACGAGTGGAGCAACGCGGCCGGCAAACCGGCCCCGGGCGGCACCTGCACCAACGTCGGCTGCATCCCGTCGAAAGCCCTGCTCCAATCGTCGGAGCACTTCGAGCACGCCGGCCACGCCTTTGCCGACCACGGCATCAAGGTCGGCGGCCTGGAACTCGACCTGCCGACCATGCTCAAGCGTAAGGACACCATCGTCAAGCAGAACAACGACGGCATCCTGTTCCTGTTCAAGAAGAACAAGGTCACCTTCTTCCACGGCCGCGGCGCGTTCGCCGGCAAGGTCGAAGGTGGCTACACCATCAACGTGACCGGCCCGACGGTCGACACCCTCACCGCCAAGAACGTCATCGTGGCGACCGGTTCGAACGCACGCCAGCTGCCGGGCGCGGAATTCGACGAGAAGATCATCCTGTCGAATGCCGGCGCGCTGGCGATCGACGCCGTCCCGTCGAAACTCGGCGTGATCGGCGCCGGCGTCATCGGCCTGGAAATGGGTTCGGTGTGGCGCCGTGTTGGCGCCGACGTCACGGTGCTGGAAGGCCTGCCGACCTTCCTGGGCGCGGTCGACGAGCAGATCGCCAAGGAAGCGCACAAGCTGTTCACCAAGCAGGGCTTGAGAATCAACCTGGGCTGCAAGATCGGCACCATTACCAAGGGCGCGAACGACGTCACCGTCGACTACGTCGACGCGACCGGCGCCGAGCAGAAGGCCACCTTCGATCGCCTGATCATCTCGATCGGCCGCGTACCGAACACCAACGGCCTCGGCATCGAAACCGTCGGCCTGCAGCTCGACGAGCGCGGCTTCGTGGTCGTGGACGACGAGTGCCGCACCAGCCTGCCGGGCGTGTGGGCGGTGGGCGACGTCGTGCGCGGCCCGATGCTGGCGCACAAGGCGGAAGAAGAGGGCGTCGCGGTTGCCGAGCGCATCGCCGGCCAGCACGGCCACGTCAACTTCAACACCATCCCCTGGGTTATCTACACCTCGCCGGAAATCGCCTGGGTCGGCAAGACCGAGCAGCAGCTGAAGGCCGAAGGCGTGGCGTACAAGGCCGGCACCTTCCCGTTCATGGCCAACGGCCGTGCGCGCGCGCTGGGCGATACCTCGGGCATGGTGAAGTTCCTGGCCGACGCCACCACCGATGAAATCCTGGGCGTGCACATTGTCGGCCCGGTTGCTTCGGAGCTGATCTCGGAAGCCGTGGTCGCGATGGAATTCAAGGCCTCGTCGGAAGACATCGCCCGCATCTGCCACGCGCACCCGTCGCTGTCGGAAGCCGTGAAGGAAGCGGCGCTGGCGGTGGACAAGCGTTCGCTGAACTTCTAAGTAACTGAGGCGTTTCGCCTTGGTAGGGTGGGCGGGTTCCCCGCCCGCGCGTTCAACTCCCGGTTGAATGGCCACGGAGCGGGCCGGGATGCGTGATTTGAACGCGCGGGCGGGAGACCCGCCCACCCTACGTTAACAGCGGCATGCACGTGGCGCCACAGCCCGCCCATGCCACGTAAGATCACGATCATGAACGTCCAAGAGTATTACCAACACGCGCTGACCGAGCGCGGCTTCAAGTCCGACCCCGCGCAGGCCGCCGCGGTGGACCGCCTCCAGCAGGCGTACGACGACTGGGTCCAGTACAAGGCCCAGCGGTCGTCCGCTTTCAAGCGCCTCATCAACCGTCCCGACGTGCCCAAGGGCGTGTACATGTGGGGCGGGGTGGGGCGCGGCAAGTCCTTCCTGATGGACTCCTTCTATTCGGTGGTGCCGGTGGTGCGCAAGACGCGCCTGCACTTCCACGAGTTCATGCGCGCCGTGCACGGCCAACTGGACGAGCTGAAAGGGGTGGCCGATCCGCTCGACGAAGTGGCCAAACGCATCGCGAAAAAATACCGCCTGATCTGCTTCGACGAGTTCCACGTCTCGGACATCGCCGACGCGATGATCCTGTATAACCTGCTCAAGGCCCTGTTCGACAACGGCGTGAGCTTCGTGATGACCTCGAACTACGAGCCGTCCACCCTGTATCCGGACGGCCTGCACCGCGACCGCATGCTGCCCACCATCGCGCTGCTCCAGGACAAGCTCGACATCCTCAACGTCGATGCCGGCAACGACTACCGCAAGCGCGCGCTGGAACAGGTGCAGGCGTATTACATGCCGCTCGACGCCAAGTCCGACCACATGCTGCGCGAAGCCTATGCCAAGGTGGCCGATACCGCCGACGAGAGCCCGATCGTGCACATCGAGAACCGCGAGATCCGCGCGCTGCGGCGCGCCGGCGGCGTGATCTGGTTCGACTTCGCGACCCTGTGCGGCGGGCCGCGTTCGCAGAACGACTACCTGGAACTGGCCTCGCGCTTCCATACGGTGATCCTGTCGGGCATCCCGGCCATGTCGGCCGGACAGTCGTCGGAAGCGCGCCGCTTCACCTGGCTGATCGACGTGTTCTATGACCACAAGGTCAAGCTGATCATGTCGGCGGCGGTGGAGCCGGAAGAGCTCTACACCCAGGGTATGCTCGCGAACGAATTCCACCGCACCGTCTCGCGTATCATTGAAATGCAGTCGCGCGAATACATGCTCGCCGAGCGCCGCGGTGCGGCGGACGCCATCGCTTGAACCGAAAGGAAACCATGACGAGTCACCCAGTACCCCGCGCCCTCGCGGCAGTCTTGATCGCAGCGGCCGTGTCGGCCTGCGCCAGCGTCGAGCCGGGCCCGTCGGTGGAAGCGGTCGACCCGACCACCTCGGTCGAGCAGGCCGACCAGCGCCTGGCGGCGGTCGCCCGCGAGCGCGCCGCGATCGAGGCACGCTACGCCGAGCGCGAAGCGGTCTGCTACGAGAAATTTTTTGTGAACCACTGCCTGGACGATGCGAAAGAGCGGCGCCGGGTGGCGCTGGTAGCCCAGCGCAACATCGAGATCGAAGCCGAGCGCTTCAAGCGCCGTACCAAGGTCGAAGAGCGCGATCGCGAGCTCGCCGCCGCCGAAGCCGCGTACAAGGCCGAGGAAGCACGCCTGGCAACCGAACCTCCGCCGCCGCCACGCGACACCACCGACCTGCCGCCGCCCAAGCCGTCGCCCGCCGCATCGCGCATGGCGCGCCGCAACGCCCGGGCTGCCGAAGAAGCCGCCCGCGCCCCCCAGGAGGCGGCGAAGGCGGCGGCCAATGCGCGCGAGTTCGAGGAACGCAAGCGCAAGGCGGAGCAGAAGCAGCGCGACGTGGCGGAGCGGGTGGCCGAGCGCGAGGCGAAAGCGGCCGCGCGCCGGGCGGAGGAAGCGAAGAAGGCGCAGGAGGCCAAGGCGGCTGCGCCGGCGGGGAAGTAATGGACTAGATGGACGGGGCGCAATGCAGGCTTGCGTCACGTTCTAGCCGTTTTGGCTGTTAGCTTAAAAACCGTCATTCCCGCGTAGGCGGGAATCCAAGTTCATTGCGTACCGACCAAGTTTGAGGCTGGCGTACGGCACGCAAAATTGGATTCCGGCCTACGCCGGAATGACGGTTTTTAGGCTAAAGGTAACAAGGGCGCCGGCAAGACTCCCACGGCACTTAAACTACCCTTCCGACCTTCGCCCCCAACCCATCCTGCGCCGGCTTCACCAGCTTCACGATCGCCATCGAGCAATTCCCACCCTTGCCCTGCGACCGTTCGCCCGCCTTGTTGATCAGCATCTCCGACGCCTGGCGCGGCGTCGCCTTGACGGTGACCGCCGCCAGTTCCGCATCGGTAAAGAAATGCCACAAGCCGTCCGAACACAGCAGGAACCCATCGCCCGGCCCCAGGTCCGTGTGGCTGCCGACCGTGACGAACGGATCCTTGCGGCTGTTGCCCAGGACGTTGAGCAGGAGTTTCGACTTGCGGTGGTTCCTGGCAGCATCGATCGGCAGCCGGTCGCTGGACACCAGGTGCTCGATGTAGGCCGCGTCGCCGGTGCGGGCGGCGCACTTGCCGCTTGCGAAGCGGTACAGGCGCGAATCGCCCACGTGGGCCCAGACCGCCTCGGCGTGCGGCGTCAGGACCAGGCCGACGAAGCTGGCGTGGGCCTCGACCTGGGTGGCGACGGCGTTTATCTTCATCACCATGTGGGTTTCGCTGACGATTTCGCGCAGCAGGTCGCCCAGGCGTTCCAGGCTCGGGTGGTCGCCCGGCTTGAATTCGTCGAAGACCTGGCGCGCCGTGTGCAGGACCTGGTCCGAACCGGCCGACCCGGCGATGCCGTCCGATAGCACGGCCAGCACGTAACCGGGGGCGCGGGCGCCGGTCAGCAGGGCGACGCGGTCGTTCTGCTGGGGGCGGTTCCCGATGTGCTGCGCGGTCCCGGCTTCGATCTTATATGTTGTCATAAACCTTGATTTCCGTAGCGCCTGCGCCAATCTTTGTTGGCGGCAACCTCAGCGTAGATTAAACTATGCACCGAGAAGCCGTGGTGTTGCAAGCCGAACACTGCCGGCTACCGCGCACCGCGCCTATGCCCACGCTCCCCACAACGCCTTGAACCGAACTGTTTGGAACAGCAGCCATGACCGACGTCCAGGACATCCAGCGCCGCATCATTGAACTCGACGTGGAACACCGCGACCTCGATGCCGTCATCTCGATGCTGGCCGCCGACGGCCACGCCGACCAGCTCCAGCTGCGCCGTTTGAAAAAGCGTAAGCTGCAGCTCAAGGATCATATTACGCTGCTGAAGATGCAGCTGGTGCCCGATATCCCGGCCTGAGACAGTACGCTGCAGACCCCATCAACGGCCTTAAAGAAACAAACATTTTGACCGACCACCTTCCCGCCACCGTCGCGGATGTCGGCGCCGTTGCCGCGCCGGATGCGCCGGCAGCGACTCCCGCAGCCGACGTCGTCCCGGCCGCAGCCCGTCCCGCCGGCAAATACGACGAAGAGCTCGACCGCCTGTTCGGTCCGGGCGGCCCGCTCGCGCCCGCGGTCGGCACCTTCAAGCCGCGCCAGTCGCAGACCGAAATGGCCAAGGCCATCGCCGACGCGATCGCCGGACAGAAAGTCCTGATGGCCGAGGCCGGCACCGGTACCGGCAAGACCTTCGCCTACCTCGTCCCCGCGCTGCTGTGGGGCGGCAAGACCATCATCTCGACCGGGACCAAGAACCTGCAGGACCAGCTGTTCCTGCGCGACATCCCGACCATCCGCGCCGCCCTGCGCGCGCCGGTCTCGGTAGCCCTGCTCAAGGGCCGTTCGAACTACGTCTGCCACTTCCACCTGGAACGCACGCTGAACAACGGCCGCCTGACCTCGCGCGACGACGTCGGCCACCTGCGCGAAATCTCGCGCTTCATCAAGATGACGAATTCCGGCGACAAGGCCGAGCTGGCCAAGGTGCCGGAAACGGCCACGGTCTGGAACCTCGTCACCTCGACCCGCGACAGCTGCATGGGCGCCGAGTGCCAGTATTACCAGGACTGCTTCGTCATGAAGGCGCGCAGGGAAGCGCAACAGGCCGACGTGGTGGTGGTCAACCACCACCTGTTCTTCGCCGACGTGGCCTTGAAGGACACCGGCGTGGCCGAACTGCTGCCGTCCGCCAACACCATCATCTTCGACGAAGCGCACCAGTTGCCGGACACCGCGACCCTGTTCTTCGGCCAGTCGGTCTCGACCTCGCAGGTGCTGGAACTGTGCCGCGACGTGCTGGCCGAGGGACTGGCGCATGCGCGCGGTCCGGACTGGGCCAAGGTCGTCACGGTGGTCGAAAAGGCGGCGCGCGACCTGCGCCTGACCTTCCCGGAAGGCGGCACCCGCCTGTCGCTGCCGCAGATCTTGCCGACCTCCGCTTTCTTCCCGGCGCTGGAAAAGCTCAAGGAAGAGCTGTCCGGCATGATCACCGTGCTGGAAGAACACGCCGCCCGCGCCGAGACCGTCGAAGCCTGCCGCATCCGCGCCCAGGAACTGGCGGCATCCATCGAGGGCTGGAAGCCGGATACCAGGAAAGGCAAGGCGGTCCAGGGTGACGACGCCGCCGTGCTGTGGGTCGAGGCTTTCAATTCCTCGCTGCAGTTGCACAAGACGCCGCTGTCGATCGCGCCGATCTTCTCCGGCCAGCGCGAAGGTACGCCGCGCAGCTGGATCTTTACCTCGGCGACCTTGGCCGTAAAGAACGACTTCAAGCACTTCTCCGACCAGATGGGCCTGACCGGCGAGCCGGCCATGACCTGGCCGAGCCCGTTCAACTACGGCGAGCAGGGCATCCTCTACGTGCCGACCGGCTTGCCGGAACCGAATTCCTTCCAGTACACCGACGCCTGCGTGGACCTTGCGCTGCCGGTGATCGAAGCGGCCGGCGGGCGTACTTTCTTCCTGTGCACGACCATCCGCGCCGTGAACAAGGTGGCCGAGCGCCTGCGCGAAGAGTTCGCGGCGCGCGGGCTCGACTTCCCGCTGTTCGTGCAGGGCGAGCGCGGACGCACCGAATTGCTCGATTCCTTCCGCAACGCCGGCAATGCCGTGCTGGTCGGCAGCCAGAGTTTCTGGGAGGGCGTGGACGTGCGCGGCGATGCGCTGTCGCTCGTCATCATCGACAAGCTGCCTTTCGCCCCGCCGGACGACCCGGTGCTGGCGGCGCGCATCGAGGTCATGGAAAAGCAGGGGCTGAACGGCTTCATGCACCACCAGCTGCCGGAAGCGATCATCACGCTCAAGCAGGGGGCGGGGCGCCTGATCCGCGACGTGGACGACCGTGGGGTGCTGATGATCTGCGATCCGCGCCTGATTACCAAACCGTATGGTCGGCGCATCTGGCAGAGTTTGCCGCCGTTTAAGCGGACGCGGGTGCAGGCGGATGTGATCGAGTTTTTCAGGCCGGGGACGATGGCGAAGGCGGCGGATCTCAACGCGTAGGGTGGTCGGCTTCGCCGACCGCGCGTTCAAATCACGTATCTCGGCCCGCTCCCCAGCTGTTCATATGCTAGTTGAACGCGCGTCCGGCGGAGCCGGACACCCTACTACGGGGTGATGACAATTTTGCCGGTCACCTTGCGCGCCGCCATATCATTCAACGCCTGCGCCGTCTCCTCCAGTTTATAGCGCGCCGACACCAGCGGCGTGAGCTTGCCTTCCGCCATCCACCCGAGCATCTGCCGCATCGCCGCCAGGTTCGCCTTCGGCTCGCGCCGCACGAAGTCGCCCCAGAACACGCCCACCACCGACGCGCCCTTGAGCAGCATCAGGTTCCACGGCAGCTTCGGAATCTCGCCCGCCGCGAAGCCCACCACCAGGTGCCGGCCGCGCCAGGCGATCGAGCGCAGGGCCGGTTCGCTGTAGGGGCCGCCGACCGGATCGTAGATCACGTCCGGGCCACGCCCACCGGTCGCCGCCTTGAGCGCCTCGCGCAAGTCTTCCGTCTCGTAATTGATCAGGACATCGGCCCCGTGTTGGCGGCAGATCTCCAGTTTTTCGATGCTGGACGCCGCCGCGATCACACGCGCACCCAGGGCCTTGCCGATCTCGATCGCCGCCAGCCCGACGCCGCCGGCCGCGCCCAGCACCAGCATGGTTTCGCCCGGCTGCAGGGCGGCGCGGTCCACCACCGCGTGGTGCGAGGTGCCGTAGGTGAGGGTGATGGCGGCCGCGGTGTCGAAGTCCATACCGGGCGGCATCGGCGTCAAGGCCTCGGCTGGCGCCACTGCCTGTTGCGCAAATGCGCCAGTGCGCGTGAAACCGATCACCGCCTGCCCCGGCGCGAAGCCGCTCACGCCCGCACCGACGGCGCGTACCGTGCCCGCGAATTCATTCCCCGGCGTGAAGGGGAGGTCCGGACGCACCTGGTATTTGCCCTGCACCGTCAGCACGTCGGGGAAATTCACCCCGGCCGCTTTCACGTCGACGACGACCTCGCCCGCGGCGGGCACCAGGTCGGGCAGGTCCTCGATCACGAGGCTGTCGATCGGGCCCCAATCCTTGCATCGCACGGCTTTCATTTCCTTCTCCTTCACGTTTTTTGGACGGCGGAATTATGCCTGAAGAGCTGGCGCAGCTTGTATAGCCGAGTCCGCCAGCACGCTTGTGCGCCCGCAAAATGGCTGGGGTCGCCGGCGCTAGAGTCGAAGGACGCCACCAGTATTCAATGAGATGGGGAGGGGCAGCATGGCGATCCGCTACGGATGTTTCTTCAGCTACGCACACGGCAGGCATGGCCTGATGAACAGGTTCAAGACCGCCCTGGCCGACGCGCTGCGCTGCTACCTCGAACCCCACTTCGACAACGAAGACGAACTGTTTATCGACACCGAGCAGCTGGGCGGCGGCGACGATCTCGACCACAAGATCGCGCGCGCCATGTGCGAGAGCGTGTGCATGATCCTCATCTACACGCCGAAGTACGAAGCGCATGCCTACACCCGGCGCGAGTACGCCGCCATGCGCCTGCTCGAGCGCGAGCGCGCCACCTGGTATCCGCTGCCGAGCCGCCTGATCATCCCCGTCATCATGACGCGGCACCCCGATTCGCTGCCGCTGGAAATTACCGAAGGCAGTTTTTACGTCGACTTCTCGCATTTCACGATGGCGACGGGCGAGCTCGCATCGAATCCCGACTTCCTGCCCGACATCCACAAGATGGTCGAGCGCATCGCCCGGCATTACCAGGAACAAAAAAAGCATACGCCGCCTGGCCATGACTGCAACCAATTCGTGCTCCCCGATGTCCCACCCGAATGGCGCGCGCTACCTGATCCGACCTTTCCAAAAAAATGAGGAGCCACATGGACCAACATCGAATGTCGCTTCCCGCAAAACATTTACCCTTGAACACGCCGGGCACGGTGACGACGTTTTACGCCTACGAAGGCGGACCCGCCCGCAACGCCTTGCTGGCGGCCATGGCGCTGCAACTGGCTGCCGACCCGGCCCAGGCGCCGGTGCTGGTGATCGACTGGGACCTCGAATCGCCATCGCTGCACGGCTGGTTCGGCGAACCGCAGGACGACGAAGAAGCCTGCGGCCTGGTCGACTACGTCGATGCCCTGCGCGAGGCGCTGTTGCGCCAGCGCGGCAGGCCGGGCCACGAGCACCTCGACGCCGCGGCCGACGCCGTGCTGGACGCGGTCGACTGGCGCGCTTACCTGTCGCGTGCCGACGGCCGCCACCCGCTCTACCTGATGTCCGCCGGACGTTTCGACGCCGGCTATGCCGAGCGCGCCGGCCGGCTCGACTGGGACGCCCTGTTCGATGCCTGCCCGGCCCTGCTGCGCCGCTTCGCCGCGCGCATGGCGCGCCATTTCCGCCACGTGCTGGTGGCCTGCCGCAGCGGCCGCTCGGCGGCGGTGAGCGCCTGCACCACGCTGGTGCCCGACCGGCTGGTGGGCCTGTTCACGCCGGCGCCCGGCAGCCTCGACGGCCTCGCGGGCGTGGTCGAGCGGGCCGTCGACTACCGCTGCACCCACGAGGACGAGCAGCGGCCGCTGCTGGTGTACCCGGTCGCCTGCTCGGCCGACGGCATGCGCGGCGATCCCGGCCAGCGCTGGCGTCGCGGCGACGCGGCGGGCGAGGGCTACCAGGCGCGTGTCGAGGCCCTGCTCGGTCGTGCCTATGGGCTGTCGCAACTGCGGCTAGAACATTGGTTCGACGAAGTCCACCTGCCGCTGTGCGTTACCGTGGCGATCGCGCCCTGGGATGCGGGCCGGCGCGGGCTGGCGCATCCGGCGGCCTGCCTGCTGAGCTGGTTCACGCGCGGCGGCTTTCCCTGGCATTCGCCGGAAGAGGTGCGCCTGCGCGAGGCGATCGCGCGCCTGCGGCTGCAGGGCGACAGCGCCGCCCAGCTGGCCGCCCACCTGGCGCGGCTGGGAAGCCTGTGCCGGGAAGAAGAGCGCGCCGTCGAAGCCGAAGCCTTGCTGCGCGACAGCCTGGCGCTGCACGGCGCCGCGCTCGGCCCGGACCATCCCGACACCCGCGCCACCCTGGCCGCGCTGGCGGCGCTGCATCTGGGCGGGGATGCGGAAGACGACGACGGGCAGCACGGGGAGCAGATGCACAAGGCCCGGCTGGACGAGGCGCGCCGCGCCTTCGAGGCGCTGGTCCAGTCCTGCGCCCGCAGCGTGGGCGCCGAACACGCCGAGACGCTGGCCGCGCGATCCAGCCTGGCCTGCACCCTCGGCCGCCTGGGCGAGCGCGAGCGCGCGCTGGCGCTGCACGAACAGGTCGTCGCCACCTGCGAGCGGTTGTGGGGCGAGGCCCATCCCGCCACCCTGGACAGCCTGGAAGACCTCGCCGTCACGCTCGGCCGGCAGCAGGAGAAGGAACGGGCGCGGGTCCTGCTCGAGCGCGTGCTGGAGGGGCGCCGCAGCCTGCAGGGCAGGGAACACCAGGACAGCCTGCGCTGCGCCCGGCGCCTGGCGCTGTTGCTGGCTGAAATGGGCGAGCTCGGCAATGCGCGGCGCCTGCTGGAGGCCGTGCTGCGCGCCTGCGAACGCCAGGAAGGGCCCTATGCCCTGCCCACGCAGCGGGTGCGGGCCGCGCTGGCCGAGGTGTTCGCGGCCCAGGGCGACATGGCGGCCCTCAGGGGCATCGGCATGGGCCAGGCCGCGGCACTGGCGCCGCCGCATGCCGAGCCCGACGTGTCGGTGCTGGACGACCTGCAGGGGCGCTGCGCCCAGTTGCAGGAGCTGATCGACCGCGACAGCCAGCGCGAGGCGCGGGTACTGGCCGACAACATTCGGGACACACTTCCCTGGTCGAGTGTGGCACATTCGCTACGCAAGCGGGCCGCGGCCATGATCGAGCAGGTCTATCTGCAGGATGGCGACATGGACGCAGTGCTGGCCTTGAACAAGGACCTGGTGTCTTCACTCGAAGGGGCCCTGTCGCGCAGCCGGCGCCACCCGCCGCCGGCATTGCCCGGGCGATAAGGAGCAGGCGCGGCAACACTCGCGCCTGCCGTAAGAATCGCCGCCTGGAAACAAAAATCCGGCCGGCGGCGAGCGATCCGGACGTTGCTTCAGGTAAAATCGCAGACATGCGAATTCTTATCAGTAACGATGATGGCTACCTGGCGCCTGGACTCAGCGCGCTGGCCGATGCCTTGTCCGCGATCGCGGAGGTCGTGGTGGTCGCGCCCGACAGCAACCGCTCGGGCGCGTCGAATTCGCTGACCCTGGACCGCCCGCTGACGGTCCAGAAGGCGGCAAACGGTTTTCATTTTGTCAACGGCACGCCAACGGATTGCGTTCACATCGCGCTCACCGCGATGGGCGATGCGCCGCCGGACCTGGTCGTTTCCGGCATCAACAACGGCCAGAACATGGGCGACGATACCCTGTATTCGGGCACCGTCGCCGCCGCCACCGAAGCCTACCTGTTCGGCATTCCCGCGATCGCCTTCTCACAGGTGCATGCCGGCTGGGCCCACGTCGACGCCGCGGCGCGGGTGGCGCGCGAGATCGTCGAACGCCGTTTCGACAAGCTCGACCTGCCTTTCCTGTTGAATGTGAACATCCCGAACCTGCCGTACGAAGAGATCGGTCCGCTGACGCCCTCGCGCCTGGGACGGCGCCACCAGGCCGAGCCGGTGATCCGGTCGCAGGACCCGCGCGGCCGCGAGATCTACTGGATCGGCGCGCCCGGCGCCTGCCGCGATGCGGGCGAGGGCACCGATTTCCACACCACGGCCCAGGGCAAGGTCTCGATCACGCCGCTGCAGATCGACCTGACCCACAAGGCCCAGCTGGAACTGTTGAAGGGACTGGTCGGGGTGTCCCCATGAGCGACAAGCGCAGCACCTTCCCGCTGCCGCTGTCCTCGGTGACCGGCGGCGCCACCCGCAAGCCGGGTGCGCCGGCCCCGGTCGCCACGCCCCAGACCGCCACCCGCAATGCCAGCAGCGCCGCCAGCACCGGCACGCGCGCCGCGTTCGCCCCGGCGCAGCCGGCGCCGTCGCCGCGTCCGCCGGGCTATGCCCAAGGGAATACCCCGAGCGCGCCGGTAGCCCAGCGCTCCGACCTGATGGCGTCGGAAGCGGTGCGGCGCGCCATGGTGGCGCGCGTGGCGAAACAGGGCGTCAAGGATGGCGTGGTGCTGGGCGCGATGGAAGCGGTGCCGCGCCACCTGTTCATCGAACCGGCCCTGTCGGCCCAGGCGTACATCGACGCCTCGCTGCCGATCGGGCACAACCAGACCATTTCGCAGCCCTATATCGTGGCGCGCATGATCGAAGCGATGCGCGCGTCGCTGGCCGCCGGCGGGCAGCTCGGCCGGGTGCTCGAGATCGGCACCGGTTGCGGCTACCAGGCCGCGGTGCTGTCTTTCGTCGCGCGCGAAGTGTATTCGATCGAGCGCATCAAGCCGCTGCACGAACTGGCCAAGACCAACCTGCGTCCGCTGAGGATTTCGAACCTGCGTTTGCAATACGGCGATGGTATGCTAGGCTTGCCGCAGGTTGCGCCCTTCGACGGCATCATCCTGGCGGCCGCGGGACTCGAAGTGCCGCGCGCCCTGCTCGAACAACTGGCCATCGGCGCGCACCTGGTCGCTCCGGTCGGCGCCCAGGTCCAGCGCCTGGAACGCATTACCCGCATCGGCAAGAGCGAATGGGCCAGCGAAACGCTGGAAGCCTGCCATTTCGTGCCGCTGCGTCCCGGTACCGTCTAACGTCGCGCCGCAGCGATGCCTCGCGTCGCGCGGCCTGCCTGGTGCCACCACTGCCGGGTCAACGCTACAAGCGCTATTTGCGTTGAATAGCAGAAAGCATGGCTATCCGCCCGGCGCGTCCCGCCCCCTGCAGTGCCGGGGCGGCGCCACAGAATAGGAAAGAAAACAGAACGACAATGAACCAAGCCACCCATTTGCCCCGTCTTGCAGTGCTCACCCTCGCACTCGGCCTGCTTGCCGGCTGTAATTCCCTGACGCGCCAGGCCCCGGTCGTCGAACGCACCACGCTGCCGACCGTCGAGCGTCCACGGCCGCTCCCGGCCCAGCGCGCCGAGGAGCCGGAGAAAAAGGACGAGAAGGGCATGTACACCGTTCGCCGCGGCGACACCCTGCTGCGCATCGCGCTGGACAACGGCCAGAACTACCGCGACCTCGTCACATGGAACAACCTGCGCGATCCGGACGACATCAAGGTCGGCCAGACCCTGCGGGTGGCGCCGCCGGAGCGCGGCGAGCGCACCGCCAACATGCAGACCCAGCCGGTGCCGGTCCCGCCGCCGGCCGCCACGCCGCCGCGCAAGACCGCGCCGCGCGCCGACAAGCAGCCCTACAACGAGAACGTCGCTTCGCAGCCGGAATCGGGCGCGCGCGCCGACACCGTGCGCCCGGCCGCTCCGGTCACGGCCCCGGCCCCGGCCGCCCCGGCGCCCGCGCCGGCACCCAGCGTCGCCAGCGCGAACGACGAGGACAGCAAGCTGAGCTGGATGTGGCCGGCCGACGGCCGCGTGGTTGCCTCCTTCGACGAGCGCAACAAGGGTATCGACATCGCCGGCCGTCCGGGACAGCAGGTCGTTGCTGCGGGCGCCGGGAAGGTAATGTACGCTGGCAGTGGCATCCGGGGTTATGGTAACCTCGTCATCGTCAAGCACAACAACAGCTTGCTGTCGGCATACGCGCACAACCGCAAGATCGTCGTCAAGGAAGGCGACAACGTGGCCAAGGGCCAGATGATCGCGGAAATGGGCGATTCGGATGCCGATTCGGTGAAATTGCATTTCGAGATACGCCAACAGGGCAAACCGGTCGATCCGTCGAGGTTCCTGCCCGGCCGTTAAAGCGTGTGAAAAACGGCCAGGGGCGATCCATGGCCGTTTTTCATAGAATCGCAGGGATGTATGACGCAGCCGCCGCACTCGCTGGACCAGCAGGAAAGCGACGAATTTCCGGACGAACCGGAACACGGCGCTGCGCCTGCGACCGACGGCGAGGAGGTCCTGTCCGGCCCCGAGGTCGACACGGTCGACGAGCTGCGCAAGGTCTTGCAGGCCGAGCTCGCCACCGACACCACCCAGCACTACCTCAACCAGATCGGCACCCGGCCGCTGCTCTCCGCGCCTGAAGAAGCCCGCGTCGCCACCCTGGCCAAGGCCGGCGACTTCGCGGCGCGCCAGAAGATGATCGAGCATAACCTGCGCCTGGTCGTCTCGATCGCCAAGCACTACATCAACCGCGGCGTGGTGCTGCTCGACCTCATCGAGGAGGGCAACATCGGCCTGATGCGGGCGATCGACAAGTTCGAGCCCGAGCGCGGCTTTCGTTTCTCCACCTACGCCACCTGGTGGATCCGCCAGAGCATCGAACGCGCCATCATGAACCAGGCGCGCACGGTGCGCCTGCCGGTGCACATGGTGCGCGAACTGAACGCCGTCCTGCGCGCCAAGTACCACCTGGAGGCGCAAAAGCACGACGGCAAGGAAGCCTCGATCGAAGACATCGCCAGCCTGGTCGGGCGGCCGGTGGAGGAGGTGCAGGACATCCTCGCCCTGTCCGAACACGCCGCCTCGCTCGACGCCCCGCTCGACAACGACCCCACCTCCAGCCTGATGGACATGCTGCCGGACGACGGCGACACCGGTCCCGACGCACGCGCCGAGCAGCACGAGATGACCGGCCTGGTGCGCGACTGGCTGGCGCGACTGCCGGACAAGCAGCGCCTGGTGGTCACGCGGCGCTTCGGGCTGGACAATGACGATCCGGCCACGCTGGAGACCCTGGCCGAGGAGATGGGCGTCACGCGCGAGCGGGTCAGGCAGATCCAGCAGGAGGCCTTGATCAAATTGAAACGGGCGATGGCGGCGCGCGGGGTGGTGCGGGATTCGTTGCTGTAGTGGCTTCGTTCGAAATTGGATCCCGGCCTGCGCCGGGATGACGTTGATGAGTTGCGTTGGTCGAGCTGCGTCAGCACTTCATTTACCGTTATCCGCCAAACCGTCGCTCCGGCGAAGGCCGGAGCCCATCTCAACCAGCCGCGGAGTTGTCGCACCACGATTCAAGCCGGCAACCAAAAAAAGCCCCCCGTAGCGCCCACCCCATTTCCTTGCTATCATCCCGCCCGGGCTGCATCAGCCCATTTTTTATTTGCGACCTCCCCGCACGGCTAGTCCCGCGCCCACTCCCTATTTGCTTTTGACCACCATGCAAGAAATTTTCATCGACATCAAATCCCTGGATGCGGACGCGCGCGGCGTCGGCCATCTCGAGAATGAAGACGGCAGTCCGGGCAAGGTGATCTTCGTCGAAGGCGCGTTGCCGGGCGAGCGCGTCAGCTTTGAAACCCTGCGCAAGAAGAAGAACTGGGAGTCGGGCCGCATGGTCACGCTGCAGCGCGCCTCGTCGATGCGCGTGGAGCCGAAGTGCCGGCACTTCGGCTACTGCGGCGGCTGTTCGATGCAGCACCTGGAACCGTCGGCCCAGGTGGCGATGAAGCAGCGCGTCCTCGAAGACAACCTCTGGCACCTCGGCAAAGTGAAAGCCGAAAACATTATGCGCCCACTGTACGGTCCGACCTGGGACTACCGCTACCGCGCTCGCCTGTCGGTGCGCCACGTGGCCAAGAAGGGCGGGGTGCTGGTGGGCTTCCACGAGCGCGCTTCGTCCTACGTGGCGGACATCACCTACTGCGAGATCCTGCCGGACCACGTCGCGCGCCTGATCGTGCCGCTGCGCGAATTCGTCGGCCAGCTGTCGATCTACAACCAGATGCCGCAAATCGAAGTGGCGATCGGCGAGGAAGTCACGGTGCTGGTGCTGCGCATCATGGCGCCGCTCAGCGCGGCCGACGAGAAGCTGGCGAAGGCGTTTGCCGACAAGTGGGACATCCAGTGGTGGCTGCAGCCGAAGGGCCCGGACACGGCCTACCCGTTCTACCCGATCGGCAAGGAGCTGTACTACACGCTGCCGGAGTTCGGCATCCGCATGCCGTTCAAGCCGACCGACTTCACCCAGGTGAACCACCAGATCAACCGCGTGCTGGTCTCGAAAGCGCTGCGCCTGCTGGATGTTCAGCCGGGCGAACGCGTGGCCGACCTGTTCTGCGGCCTGGGCAACTTCACCCTGCCGCTGGCGACCCAGGCGCGCGAGGTGGTGGGCATCGAAGGCAGCACCGCGCTGACCACGCGCGCGCTGGAGAATGCCCAGGCCAACGGCCTGGCCGCCAGGACCGCGTTCTCGACCCGCAACCTGTTCGAAGTGAGCAAGGACGACCTGGTCGCCCTCGGCCGTTTCGACCGCATGCTGGTCGACCCGCCGCGCGACGGCGCCATGGCCCTGTCGCTGGCGCTGGCCGACCTGCGCCAGACCCACGAAGAGCTGATGCCGCAGCGGATCGTGTACGTGTCGTGCAGCCCGTCGACCCTGGCGCGGGATGCTGGGATCCTGGTGCACAAGGCGGGCTATGTGCTGAAGAAGGCAGGGGTGTGCAATATGTTCCCGCATACCTCGCATGTGGAATCGATTGCGGTGTTCGAGCTTGGCGAAAAGCCGGCCGCGGCTGCCGCCTTCGAAGTCCCTTCTACAGTGGAATAACCTAGGGTGGTCGGGTCCTCCGACCGCGCGTTCAGCTCCGGCTTGCATTGCAGCCGCGCGTCTGTTTGTTGGCCATGCGGTCGGCCAAGCCGACCACTCTACAAACCCCCAAAGAAAAAGCCGACCACCTGGTCGGCTTTGTTGTTGAAGCAGGGCCTGATCAGTCGTCGCCGCCAAAGATCCCCAGCAGGCGCAGCAGGCTGGTGAAGATGTTGTACACGTCCAGGTAGATCGACAGCGTGGCGCTGATGTAGTTGGTTTCGCCGCCGTTGACGATGCGCTGCACGTCGAACAGGATGAAGGTCGAGAAAATGCCGATGGCCATCAGCGAGACGACGATCGTCAGGGCCGTCATCTGCAGGAAGATGTTGGCGATCGCGGCCAGGATCAGGATGATTACGCCGGCCATCAGCCAGCTGCCCATGCCCGAGAAGTCGCGCTTGGTGGTGGTGGCGATGCTGGCCATCACGGCGAACACGCAGGCGGTGCCGCCGAAAGCGGTCATGATCAGGGTGGCGCCGTTCGAATAGCCCAGGGTGTGCTGCAACAGCGGGGTCAGCATCAGGCCCATGACGAAGGTGAAGGCCAGCAGCAGGCCCAGGCCAACGGCCGAGTCCTTGAACTTCTGGATCGCGAAGATGAAGCCGAACACGACGAGCATGAGGCCGAGGAAGCCGAGGCCGCCGATGGAAGCCATCAGGTTGAACGAGACGCCGATGTATGCGCCCAGCACGGTCGGGATCATCGACAGCGCCAGCAGCCAGTAGGTATTGCGCAGGACATTGTTGCGAACCGCCTGCCCGCGGCCAGCCTTGGTCAGGTCGATCGTACTGCGTGGTTGCGAATGAGGGAACATGGTGCCTCCGGTTGGTGGATGAGCGTCACTGAAAACCATACAAGCCGATGCTTAGCAGAGTCTTAAACCAGGACAGTTTTGCCCCGCAACTCTACCACTTCGCTTGCCAGTGCGGCAATATCGGATATATGAGGGAGCTGTGGTAAAATTAAAGGTTGATTGAGTTCCAAATTTTAATCAAGTTCTCGATTTAAACCCTTCTTTTTATTGGAGTTTTTACATGGCAATCGAACGCACCCTGAGCATCATCAAGCCTGACGCAGTCGCAAAGAACGTGATCGGCCAGATCTACACCCGTTTTGAAAACGCCGGCCTGAAGATCGTCGCTGCCCGCATGACCCAGCTGACCCGCGAACAGGCCGAAGGCTTCTACGCTGCCCACAAGGAGCGCGGCTTCTTCAACGACCTGGTCACCTTCATGGTGTCGGGTCCGGTCATGATCCAGGTCCTGGAAGGCGAGAACGCCGTCCTGGCGCACCGCGACCTGATGGGCGCGACCGATCCGAAGAAGGCCGAGAAAGGCACCATCCGCGCCGACTTCGCTGATTCGATCGATGCCAACGCCGTGCACGGTTCGGACGCTGTCGAAGCTGCCAAAGTTGAAATCGCTTACTTCTTCCCAGAACTGAAGTAATCGGTTTATCGCATCAAGAACCGCTCGCCCGCGGCCCCGGGCCGGCGCGAGTGGTTTCAAGAAATAAAGGATTTTGCCATGACGACTCTCACCAACCTGCTGGACTTCGATCCCGCGCAACTCGTTGCGTACTGCGCCGAGCTGGGTGAGAAGCCGTTCCGCGCCAAGCAGCTCCAACGCTGGATCCACCAGTTCGGCGCGTCGAACTTCGACGAGATGACCGACCTGGCCAAATCTTTACGCGAAAAGCTCAAGACCCGCGCCGAGATCCGTGCGCCGGGCATCATCAGCGACCACACCTCGCTTGATGGCACCCGCAAGTGGCTGGTCGACGTCGGCAACGGCAATGCCGTGGAAACCGTGTTCATTCCGGAAGAAAATCGCGGCACCCTGTGCATCTCGACCCAGGCCGGCTGCGCTGTCAACTGCCGCTTCTGCTCGACCGGCAAGCAGGGCTTCAACCGCAACCTCACCGTGGCCGAAATCATCGGCCAGCTGTGGATGGCCGAGTTCGAGCTGCGCCGTACCAAAGGCATCGAGCCGGGCCCGAAGGGCGAGCGCCAGATCACCAACGTGGTCATGATGGGCATGGGCGAGCCGCTGCTCAACTACGAGCCGACCGTTACCGCGCTGAAGATGATGCTGGACGATAACGCCTACGGCCTGTCGCGCCGCCGCGTGACCTTGTCGACCTCGGGCGTGGTGCCGAACATCGACAAGCTGGCGCAGGACGTGCCGGTGGCCCTGGCCGTGTCGCTGCACGCGTCGAACGACGCCCTGCGCGATGTGTTAGTCCCGCTGAACAGGAAATACCCGCTGCGCGAGCTGCTGGCCGCGTGCAAGCGCTACCTGGAATTCGCCCCGCGCGACTTCATCACTTTTGAATACTGCATGCTCGACGGCTTCAACGACAGCGACGAGCACGCGCGTGAACTGATCGCCCTGGTGAACGACCCGGTGGTCGGCGTGAACTGCAAGTTCAACCTGATCCCGTTCAACCCGTTCCCGGAATCGGGCCTGACCCGTTCCAAGAACCCGCGCATCAAGGCCTTCGCCCAGGTGCTGATGGACGCCGGCATCGTCACCACCGTGCGCAAGACGCGCGGCGACGACATCGACGCCGCCTGCGGCCAGCTGGCCGGCGAGGTGCAGGACCGCACCCGCGTGGCCCAGCGCATGGAGAAGATGGCCGAATACCAGAAGAAGTTCGGCGCCGACTTCGGACGCATCGTGGAGATCCCGTCCTGATGGACAGCCAAGCCGGTCGCGCCGCTGCCGCCGTCCTGACCGTCCTGGTCGCCCTGGCGCTGCTGGGCGGTTGCGCCAGCAATGGCGGCGCCGAACTGAAGACCGCGTCCGACGTCACCGCGGCGGAAAAGCGCGCCGCGCTGCGCCTGCAGCTGGCGGTCGGCTACTACCAGAACGCCCAGTACGAGACCGCGCTGGACGAGGTCAAGCAGGCGATCGCCGCCGACCCGAACAATGCCGAGGCGTATGGCCTGCGCGCCCTGGTCTATACCGCGCTGGGCCAGCTGGCGCTGGCGGACGAGAACTACCAGCACGCCCTGCGCCTCAAGCCGGGCAGCCCCGATTTGTCGAACAACTACGGCTCCTTCCTGTGCCAGTCGCTGAACAAGCCGGCCCAGGCCATGCCTTACTTCGACGCGGCGCTGCGCAACCGCGCCTACCAGACGCCGGTGAGCGCGCTGGTCAATGCCGGCGTGTGCAGCATCCGCAGCCAGAATTTCCAGGCCGGCGAGCGCTACCTGCTCGAGGCCCTGCGACACAACCCCGACCTGCAGGCCACGAACGCCGGCCTGGCACGGATCTACTACGAGCGGCGCGATTACCAGCGCGCCGGTTTTTTCATTAACCGCCTGATCGAGTCCTCGAAACTCGACACGCTGTCGGCCGACGCGCTCTGGCTGGCGCTGCGCGTGCAGCGCAAGCTGGGCGACCGGACGATCGAGCCGAGCCTGGCAGCCCAGCTGCGCCGGCGCTTCCCCGGCTCGCCGGAGTACGCGGCCTTCGAGCGCGGCGCATTTGATGAGTGAGACTGAATCCATGAACGAGCATGCAGACCAGCCCGCGACGCCGGGCAATGACGCAGGCATTCCCGGCAAGACCCTGCAGGCCCAGCGCGAAGCGATGGGCTGGAGCGTGGAGCAGGTGGCCGACCAGCTGAAGCTGGCCCCGCGCCAGGTGGTGGCGCTGGAAGCGGGCGACTACGCCGCGCTCCCGAGCCCGGCCGTCACGCGCGGCTTCGTGCGCGCCTACGCCAAGCTGCTGCGCATCGACGCCGCCCCGCTGGTGGCCAAGATCGAGATGAACATGCCGCCCGAAGCCCAGGCCGGCGCCACCGCTTCGATCCCGCGTCGCGAACAGCGCCCGGCCTCGTTCTCGCAGAGCCGCTTCCCGATCGGCGGCAAGCGCAACAAGGTGCCGGTCGGCCTGATCGCCGGCGCCGTCGCCGTGATCGCCGCCGGTGCCGCCCTGTGGCACTTCGGCCTGATTCCGGGCAGCCGTCCTCAGTCGGAACCCGATAACGGCGCCGTGATCGAAACCCCGGTGGCGCCGTCGACCACCGGCGCCGCGCCGGCGCCGGCGACCACGCCGGAATCGCTGCAGAATCCGTCGGTGCCGCTGATCTCGGTGCCGGCGCCGGCAGCCACGCCGGGTGCCGCGCCGGCCGCCACGCCGCCGGCCGGCGCTGCCACGACGCCGGCAGCAACCACGCCTGCCGTGCCGGCCGCCACTACCCAGGCGGCGCCGGTCGTCGCCGTGCCGGCGGCTGCGGCCGCCGCCGCCGGCGGCAATGCGCTGGTGCTGAACGTACGCGAAGACGCCTGGATCGGCGTGGTCGTGGGCGGCAAGCGCGTCCTGTGGCGCGAGGTCAAGGCCGGCTCGCTTGAGACCATCGACGTCACCGGTCCGGGCATGCTGACCGTCGGTAATCCGGGCGCCGTGACGGCGACCCTGCGCGGTGCGGCCGTCAACCTGGAACAGGCGCCGGGCAAGAAGTTCGCGCAAGTGTCGTTGAAGTAAGCAATGGAACAGAACATGAACCAACCCTGCATTGGAGAGCCGATCCCGTCCGGTCCGCTCGCACGCCGGACCAGCCGGAAGGTAGCCGTCTCGCATGGCGCGCGCACCGTCTGGGTCGGCGGCGACGCCCCGGTCGTGGTGCAGTCGATGACCAACACCGACACCGCCGACGCGATCGGCACCGCGATCCAGGTCAAGGAACTGGCGCGCGCCGGCTCGGAGATCGTGCGCATCACCGTCGATACCCCGGCGGCCGCCGCGGCGGTGCCGGCGATCCGCGAACAGCTCGATCGCATGGAGATCGACACCCCACTGGTGGGCGACTTCCACTACAACGGCCACCTGCTGCTGCGCGACTATCCGGAATGCGCGCAGGCGCTGTCGAAGTACCGCATCAACCCGGGCAACGTGGGGCAGGGCGCCAAGCGCGACACCCAGTTCGCGCAGATGATCGAGATCGCCGCCAAATACGACAAACCGGTGCGCATCGGCGTCAACTGGGGCTCGCTGGACCAGTCGCTGCTCGCACGCATCATGGACGAGAACGCGGCCCGCGCCACGCCCTGGAGCGCCCAGGCCGTGATGTACGAAGCGCTCATCACCTCGGCGATCGAGAACGCCGTGCGCGCCGAAGAAGTCGGCCTGGCGCGCGACAAGATCATCCTGAGCTGCAAGGTGTCGGGCGTGCAGGACCTGATCGCGGTCTACCGCGAGCTCGCCCGCCGCTGCGACTATCCGCTGCACCTGGGCCTGACCGAGGCCGGCATGGGCAGCAAGGGCATCGTCGCCTCGACCGCGGCGCTGTCGGTGCTACTGCAGGAAGGCATCGGCGACACCATCCGCATTTCGCTGACCCCGGAACCGGGCGGCGATCGCAGCAAGGAAGTCGTGGTCGGCCAGGAGATCCTGCAAACCATGGGCCTGCGCAAGTTCACCCCGATGGTGATCGCCTGCCCGGGCTGCGGCCGCACGACCTCGACCGTGTTCCAGGAGCTGGCGGACAACATCCAGACTTTCCTGCGCGAGCAGATGCCGGAGTGGAAGAAGACCTATCCGGGCGTGGAAGCGATGAACGTGGCCGTGATGGGTTGCATCGTGAACGGCCCGGGCGAATCGAAGCACGCCAACATCGGCATCAGCCTGCCGGGCACGGGCGAATCGCCGGCGGCGCCGGTGTTCGTCGACGGGCAGAAGTTCGCCACCTTGCGCGGCGAGCGCATCGTGGAGGAGTTCAAGACCATCGTGTTGAATTACGTGCAGAAGAACTACAGCCGCCAAGCAGCGGTGACGGAATAACCGTAGGGTGGTCGGCTCCGCCGACCGCGCGTTCAACGCACGGATGCGTCGTGTCAGAGCATGCCGGAGTTGAACGCGCGATCGGGAAACCCGACCACCCTAGAGAAAGAAGACCATGTCCAAACCAGAAAAAATCGTCGCCGTCAAAGGCATGAACGACATCCTCCCGCAAGACGCACCGATGTGGGAGCTGTTCGAGAACACCGCCGAGACCATCCTCAAGAGCTACGGCTACCAGAAGATCGTCACCCCGATCGTGGAAGACACGAGCCTGTTCGCGCGCGCCATCGGCGCCGTCACCGACATCGTCGAGAAGGAGATGTATTCCTTCGAAGACTCGATGAACGGCGACCAGCTGACCCTGCGTCCGGAAGGCACGGCCGGCGCCGTGCGCGCCGTCATCGAGCACAACCTCGTCTACGACGGCCCCAAGCGCCTGTGGTACAAGGGCCCGATGTTCCGCCACGAGCGTCCGCAGCGCGGCCGCTACCGCCAGTTCTTCCAGTTCGGCGCCGAAGCGGTGGGCTTTTCGGGTCCGGACATCGACGCCGAGCTGATCATGCTGTGCCGCCGCCTGTGGGACGACCTGGGACTGCAGAACGTGCGCCTGGAGCTGAATTCGATCGGCAACGCCGACGAGCGCCTGCGCCACCGCGCCGACCTGATCGCCTACTTCGAGAAGAACGAAGCGGTGCTGGACGCGGAGGCCAAACGCCGCCTGCACAGCAACCCGCTGCGCATCCTCGACACCAAGAACCCGGCCATGCAGGAAATGGTCAACAGCGCGCCCATGCTGCTGGACTACCTGGGCGAGGAATCGCTGGCCCACCTCAACGGCCTGCGCAGGATCCTGGACCGCAATGCGGTGCAGTACACGATCAACCCGCGCCTGGTGCGCGGCCTGGACTACTACAACCGCACCGTGTTCGAATGGGTCACCGACGAGCTGGGCTCGCAGGGCACGATCTGCGCGGGCGGCCGCTACGATCCGCTGATCGAGCAGTTCGGCGGCAAGGCCACGCCCGGGGTCGGTTTCGCGATGGGCATCGAGCGCATCATCGAGCTGATGAAGGGCCTGGGCGAAACGCAAACCCCGAGCCAGTGCGACGTCTACCTGGTGCACCAGGGCGAGGACGCGCAGATGCAGGCCTTCATCCTGGGCGAGCGCCTGCGGGATGCCGGCCTGGATGTTGTGTTACATTGCGCAACGCCGGCCGGCGCGGGCAGCTTCAAGAGCCAGATGAAGAAGGCCGACGGCAGCGGCGCGTCGTTTGCCGTGATCATCGGCGAGGACGAGATCGCCTCCGGCGAAGCCGTCGTGAAAGCGATGCGCGCAGACGTTGACAAAGCGGCCGGGGAGCAGCAACAGGCCAAGGTCGCCTTCGAGAACGTGGTCGACTACGTGGTCGACCAGATCGTCGGCGGTGGCGGCCATGACTGCGTCGATGAGAATTGCAACGAGCACGGGCATCACCACCACTGATTCAGCCAGTTTCGAACCACTCCACAACCACAATAACCAGCAACAGAGCAGACCATGGCATACGACCTCGAAGAACAGGAACAGATAGCGAATTTCAAGGCCTTCTGGGCCCGATTCGGCAACCTCATCATGGGCGTGCTGATCGTCGCGCTGCTGTCCTACGCCGGCTATAACTTCTGGAATTCGCACAAGCGCACCCAGGCCGTCGAAGCCTCGGCGCTGTACGACGAACTGCAGGCGGCGCTGGCGGCGAACGACAACGCCAAGACCCAGCGCATCGCCGGCGACATGCAGAAGAAGTACGACGGCACGGTCTACGCGCAGATGGCCGCGCTGGGCGCCGCCAAGACCGCCTTCGAGGCGAACGACCTGAAAACCGCCAAGGCCCAGCTGCAGTGGGTGGTGGACAAGGGCAGCGACGAGTATGCGGCGGTGGCCAAGCTGCGCCTGGCCGGCGTGCTGCTGGACGAGAAGTCGTATGACGCCGCGCTCAAGCTGCTGAACGATAAGTTCCCCGAGCAGTTCAGCGCCGAAGTGGCGGACCGCAAGGGCGACGTGCTGGTCGCGCAGAACAAGCTGGCCGAAGCCCGCCAGGCCTACGTGGCCGCGCTGGCCGCGATGCACAAGGATAATCCGGGCCGCCAGCTGGTCACGGTGAAACTCGAAGCCATCGGCGGCACCGCGCCGGCCGAGGCGAACAATGCAAAAGACGCGAACGCAGCCGCGTAAGCACCAAGAATGACAGGCCCGCCCAAGCTGATGAAGCCTGGGCGGGCTTTGCGTCCTCTATAGACTGAAACAAGGTTAAAGAATATGCGTATCAGCAGCAAACTTGTTGGTGTTGGTGTCCTGGCCCTGGTCGCGGGTTGCTCGAGCCTGAGCCCGTCCAGCGCGATCAATAAACTCAGCTCGCTCAACCCCTTCGCCTCGAAGTCGAAGACCGACCAGCCGGCCCCGCTCGTCGAGCTGAAGGCCAGCATGGCCGTGCGCACCGCGTGGAAACTCGACATCGGCCAGGCCGGCGCCTACACCTTCTCGCCCGCGCTGGCCGGCAACACCGTGATCGTGGCCGGCAACGGCGGCGACATCGCCCGCGTCGAAGCGGAGAGCGGCAAGCTGCTGTGGCGCACCAAGGCGGGCACCGAGCTGTCCAGCGGCGTCGGCACCGACGGCAACCTGATCGTGGTCGGCGGCGCCAAGGGCACCGTGCTCGCCTTCGACATGGACGGCAAGAAGCTGTGGAGCAGCCAGCTGTCGAGCGAGATCCTGTCCGCGCCGGTGGTCGGCCAGGGCATCGTCGTCGCGCGCAGCCTGGACAACCGCATCGTCGGCCTGGACGCCAAGACCGGCGAAAAGAAGTGGACCGTGCAGCGCCCGACCCCGGCGCTCACCCTGCGCACCTCGCCCGGCATGATCGTCCACAAGAGCGACGTCATCATCGCCCAGCCGGCCGGCCGCCTGTCCTCGATGATCCTGGCCACCGGCGCGCCGCGCTGGGACGTGGAAGTGGGCGTGGCGCGCGGCGCCACCGAACTCGAGCGCGTGACCGACATCGGCGGCACCCCGGTGGTGTTCGAGACCGACGTCTGCGCCGTCTCCTACCAGGGCCGCGTGGCCTGCTTCGACGCCGCCGCCGGTTCGCCCAAGTGGACCCGCGACCTGTCGTCGGAAGTCGGCGTCGCCGTCGACCAGCGCTTCGTCTTTGCCCCGAGCGACAAGGGTGAGCTGTTCGCCTATAACCGCGACACCGGCTCGAACGCCTGGAAGAACGACAAGCTGGCCTTCCGCCGCCTGTCGACCCCGGTCTCCTACGGCCGCACCGTGGCGGTGGGCGACTACCAGGGCTACGTGCACTTCCTGTCGCGCGAGGACGGGTCTTTCCTGGCCCGCGCCGCCCTTGATGGCAGCGCCGTCATCGGCAACCCGCTGGTGGCTGGCTCGCACCTGATTTTTCAAACACAAAATGGAACTGTGACCGCTATCGCGGTCGAATAGAATAACTACATGAAGCCGGTAATCGCACTCGTAGGTCGCCCCAACGTCGGGAAGTCGACCCTGTTCAATCGCCTGACCCGTTCGCGGGACGCGCTGGTGGCCGATCTCCCCGGCCTGACCCGCGACCGCCACTATGGCGAAGGCCGGATCGGCGAACGCCCGTTCCTGGTCATCGACACCGGCGGTTTCGAACCGGTGGCCAAAGAGGGCATCATGCACGAGATGGCGCTGCAGACGCGCCAGGCGGTGGCGGAAGCCGACGTCGTCGTGTTCATCGTCGACGGCCGCCAGGGCCTGACCCCGCACGACAAGACCATCACCGATTACCTGCGCAAGACGGGCCGTAAGGTCATGCTCGTAGTCAACAAGTCCGAGGGCATGAAGTACACCTCGGTCACCGCCGACTTCTACGAGCTCGGCATGGGCGACCCGTACGTCATTTCCGCCGCCCATGGCGACGGCGTGCACGACCTGGTCAACGAAGCGCTCGACTTCGCCTTCGCCAACCGTGCCGACGAAGAAGACGAGCCGGAGCACCCCGACCACGGCATCAAGATCGCCATCGTCGGTCGCCCCAACGTCGGCAAGTCGACCCTGATCAACACCCTGGTCGGCGAACAGCGCGTGATCGCCTTCGACATGCCGGGCACCACCCGCGACTCGATCGAGGTGCCCTTCGAGCGCGAAGGCAAGAAATACACGCTGATCGACACCGCCGGCATCCGCCGCCGCGGCAAGATCTTCGAGGCCATCGAGAAGTTTTCGGTCATCAAGACCATGCAATCGATCTCGGACGCCAACGTGATCATCCTGCTGCTCGACGCCCAGCAGGACATCTCCGAGCAGGACGCCCACATCGCCGGCTTCATCCTGGAGTCGGGCAGGGCGCTGGTGGTGGCGGTGAATAAATGGGACGGCCTGCAGACGGACCAGCGCGACCAGGTCAAGACGGACCTGGACCGCAAGCTCGACTTCCTGTCGTTCGCCAAGACCCACTTCATCTCGGCCCTGAAGGGCACCGGCATCAGCCAGCTGATGAAATCGGTGGACGCGGCCTATGCGGCGGCGACCGCCAACCTGTCGACCCCGCGCCTGACGCGCGCGCTGCAGGAAGCGATCGAGAAGCAGGAGCCGAAGCGCAAGGGCAGCACCCGTCCCAAGCTGCGCTACGCCCACCAGGGCGGCCAGAACCCGCCGATCATCGTCATCCACGGCAACGCGCTGGAAGCCGTCAGCGACCCGTACAAGCGCTACCTGGAAAAGCATTTCCGCGATACGTTCAACCTGGTCGGCACTCCGGTGCGGATCGAGTTCAAGTCCGGTAAGAATCCTTTTGCCAAGGAGCAGAATTAAGCCTAGCAGTACGACAAAATGTGGCGAAACAGGTTACAGTAGCTCAGGGCTTTCATTCGCTATAGCGGAATGTAGCCCGGGCACTTGAAATTCGGCAAATCGCCACAATTTTTAAACTACAACAACATTACGGAGCTGTTATGAGCAACAAAGGGCAACTGTTACAAGACCCATTCCTGAACGCTTTGCGCAAGGAGCACGTCCCCGTCTCCATTTACCTGGTCAACGGCATCAAGCTGCAAGGCCATATCGAATCCTTCGACCAGTACGTCGTCCTGCTTCGTAATACCGTGACCCAGATGGTCTACAAGCATGCCATTTCCACCGTCGTCCCGGCCCGTGCCGTCAACCTTAACCTCGACTCCGAAGCCGAGTAAGGCCGATGGCTGACGCCCCCGGCAACACCTCCACGCGCGCAGCGCTGGTCGGCATCGATTTCGGTACTGGCGACTTTTCTGCCAGCCTGGAAGAGCTGTCGCTGCTTGCGCGCTCCGCCGGCGCCGAACCGATCACCACGATCACGGCCAAGCGCAGCAGTCCCGATCCCGCCCACTTCGTCGGCAGCGGCAAGGCCGACGAAATCAAGATGGCCTGCAAGGTCGAAGGGATCGACCTCGTCATCTTCAACCACGCCCTGTCGCCCGCCCAACAGCGTAACCTCGAGCGCAGGCTGGAAGTGCGCGTGGTCGATCGTACCAGCCTGATCCTCGACATCTTCGCCCAGCGCGCCCAGAGTCACGAGGGCAAACTGCAGGTGGAGCTGGCCCAGCTGCAGCACCTGGCCACGCGCCTGATCCGCGGCTGGACCCACCTGGAACGTCAAAAGGGCGGTATCGGCCTGCGCGGTCCCGGCGAAACCCAGCTCGAGACCGACCGCCGCCTGATCGGCGAGCGCGTCAAGCAATTGCGCATCCGGCTCACCAAGCTGCGCAAGCAGCACGAGACCCAGCGCCGCCAGCGCGGACGCAACCAGACCTTCTCGGTGTCGCTGGTCGGCTATACCAACGCCGGCAAGTCGACCCTGTTCAACACCCTGACCAAGGCCGGGGTGTACGTGGCGAACCAGCTGTTCGCGACCCTGGACACCACCAGCCGCCGCCTCTACCTCGGCGACGAAGTGGGCAGCGTGGTGATTTCCGACACCGTCGGCTTCGTGCGCGAACTGCCGCACCAGCTGGTGGCGGCGTTCCGCGCCACCCTGGAAGAAACCATCCATGCCGACCTGCTGCTGCACGTGGTCGACGGCAACTCGCCGGTACGCATGGAGCAGATCGAACAAGTCAACGAAGTCCTGCGCGAGATTGGCGCCGATCATGTTCCCCAAATTTTGGTATGGAACAAGATCGATGCGGCCGGGCTGGAGCCTGGGGTCGAGCGTGATGAGTATGATAAGATCAGCCGCGTTTTCATCAGCGCCCACAGCGGGGCAGGCCTGGACCTGCTGCGCGAAGCCATCGTCGAGTCGGCGAAGGCGGCGCGTGGTGACGTAGACGATGGCGCGCGGGAAGGGGAAGAACCGGCGGTGGGCGGCTCCCTGGGCAATCCCGCGGACAACAATATGACAACCCCTACCCATCTCGGGCCACATTAGCCTATGCTCGTTTCTTTACTCAAGCGTTGCGGCATCAAACTGTCGCTCAACGACCCTCGTTGGGGACATAAACCCCAGCGTGACCCCAAGGCCCAGGAGGGCCGCCGGCCGGGCGAAGGCCCGCCCGACCTCGATCAACTCTGGCGCGACTTCAATGCCCGCCTCAACCGCATCTTCGGCGGCCGCAACAACGGCGACGGCGGCGGCCCCTCCGGCCGCGGCGACATGCGCGGCGCCAGCGTCACCGCCGGCGTGGTGGCGGTCATCGTCGGCCTGATCTGGCTGGCGAGCGGCGCCTTCATCGTGCAGGAAGGCCAGGTCGGCGTCGTCACGACCTTCGGCAAGCTCAGCCACAAGACCGGCGCCGGCTTCAACTGGCGCTGGCCGTACCCGATCCAGGCCCACGAGACCGTCAACGTCTCGCAGATCCGCACCGCCGAGATCGGCTACCGCGCCAACGTGCGCAACAAGCAGCCGCAGGAAGCCCTGATGCTGACCGATGACGAGAACATCATCGACATCCAGTTCGCGGTGCAGTACACCCTCAAGGACCCGGTCCAGTGGCTGTTCAACAACCGCGACCAGGACGACACCGTGCGCCAGGTCGCCGAGACCGCGATCCGCGAAGTGGTCGGCCGCAGCAAGATGGACTTCGTGCTCTACGAAGGCCGCGAGAAGGTGGCCGTCGACGTGCACCAGATGATGCAGCAGATCGTCGACCGCTATGCGCTCGGCGCCCTGATCACCAACGTCACCATGCAGGCGGTGCAGCCGCCGGAGCAGGTGCAGGAAGCCTTCGACGACGCCGTCAAGGCCGGCCAGGACCGCGCCCGCGCCCGCAACGAAGGTGAAGCGTATGCCAACCAGGTGATCCCGCAGGCGCGCGGCCAGGCCTTCCGCCTGCAGCAGGACGCCGAAGCCTACCGCTCGATGGTGGTCGAGAACGCGACGGGCAACGCCTCGCGCTTCGACCAGGTGGTGGCGGCCTATTCGAAGGCTCCCGGCGTGACCCGCGACCGCATGTACATCGACACCATGCAGCAGATCTTCTCCAGCACCAGCAAGGTGATGGTCGATTCACGCGCGGCCAACCCGATGATCTACCTGCCGCTCGACAAGCTGGTCCAGCAGGGCGCCGGCAGCGAGAACGTCGGCAACCGTTCGGGCCCGGTGCAGGTGCCGGTGCCGCAGTCGAACGCGCCGCACGACGTCATGCAAGCCATGGATTCGGTGCGCCAGCGCGACAGCCGAAGCCGCGATTCCTCACGTGATCGGGAGAGCCGTTAATGAACCGCCTTGTAACGTTATTTGTGGCGGGCTTCATTGCCCTGATGCTGCTGTCCTCGACCGTGTTCGTGGTGGACCAGCGCCGCTTCGCCATCGTGTTCGCCCTGGGCCAGGTGCGCGACGTGATCACCCAGCCGGGCCTGCACTTCAAGCTGCCGCCGCCGTTCCAGAACGTGATCTACCTGGACAAGCGCATCCTGACCCTCGACACGCCCGACGCCGACCGTTTCATCACGGCCGAGAAGAAGAACATCCTGGTGGATGCCTTCGTCAAATGGCGCATCGTCGACCCGCGCCTGTATTTCGTCAGCTTCAGCGGCGACGAAAACCGCGCCAGGGACCGCATGTCGCAGATCATCAAGGCGGCCCTGAACGACGAAATCACCAAGCGCACCGTGCGCGAAGTGATCTCGGGCGAGCGCGGCCGCGTGATGGAAGCGGTGAAGGAAAAGGTCGTGGCCGAGGCCAAGGAGATCGGCGTCGGCGTGGTGGACGTGCGCCTCAAGCGCGTCGACTACATCGAGCAGATCAATAACTCGGTGTACGAACGCATGAAGGCCGAGCGCGTGCGCGTGGCCAACGAGCTGCGTTCGACCGGCGCGGCCGAGTCCGAGCAGATCCGCGCCGATGCGGACCGCCAGCGCACCGTGATCATTGCCGAGGCCTTCCGTGAGGCCGAGAAGATCAAGGGCGAGGGCGATGCCAAGGCGACCGCGATCTATGCCGACAGCTTTGGCAAGAATCCGGAGTTCGCCAAGTTCTACCGTTCGCTGGAAGCGTATCGCGCGACCTTCAAGAACCGCGGGGACGTGATGGTGGTGGATCCGAATTCGGAGTTCCTCAAGTATTTCAGGCAGCCGGGCGGGAAGTAATTCTGCTGGGGCCGGCGTGATGCCGGCAAGATTGGTCGAGATGATGCCAGCGGCATCATCTCGACCTTCGCGGGACCGAGGTTGTTTTAGTGGGTGGAAGAGTTGAGTTGTCGACTCCGGAGATCACCAGCCTGAAAACCGTCGTTCCCGCGCAGGCGGGAACCCAATTTTGTTTGCACACCACCAACTCATCAGTATAGACAACCGTCGCACAGTGGCACTTTGGCAACCCTAAAAGGCTGTCAAACCAACATCCCCGTCCTACGCCTCCCCATTTTCGGGTAAAATTGCCGATTCGGCGCTCGCACCGTGCGCCCGCACGCCTGTGCCCCGAACGTCGCTCTTGACCACAACCCGTTAGCTGTCTGCCCATGCCGAACTGGCTTTTGCCCGAGAATATCGCCGATGTCTTGCCGTCCGAGGCGCGCAAGATCGAGGATCTGCGCCGCAAGATGCTCGATACCTTCCGCCTGTACGGCTATGAACTGGTGATGCCGCCGCTGCTCGAATACGTCGAGTCGCTGCTGGCAGGCGCAGGGCAGGACACCGAACTGCGCACCTTCAAGGTGGTCGACCAGCTGTCCGGCCGCCTGCTCGGCCTGCGCGCCGACATGACCACGCAGGTCGCCCGCATCGACGCGCACCTGTTGAACCGGGACAGCGTCACCCGGCTGTGCTACGCCGGCAGCGTGCTGCACACCCGTCCCTCGGGCCTGCACGCCACCCGCGAACCGATCCAGATCGGCTGCGAGATCTACGGCCACGCCGGCCTGGAAGCCGACGCCGAAATCCAGGAGCTGGCCCTGTGCGCGCTGGCGCTGGCCGGTTTCGATAGCGTGCGCCTCGACCTGTGCCACGTCGGCATCCTGCGCGCGCTGCTCGCCGAAGACCCGGCCGCGCGCCGCGACGAAGCCCAGCTCATCGCCCTGCTGCGCGCCAAGGATGCGCCGGCCCTGGACGAGTTCACCCAGAATTACCTGCCGGAGACGCGCAAGGCCCTGTTGGCCCTGCCGCACCTGTACGGCGACGTCGACGTGCTGGCGCGCGCCAAGGAAGAACTGCCGGCGCTGCCGGGCATTACCCGCGCGCTGGCCGAACTGGCCGCGCTCGCCGCCGGCGGATTCAAGCACGCCGAAGTGGCGATCGACCTGGCCGACCTGCGCGGCTACCAGTACGAAAGCGGCGCCATGTTCGCGCTCTACGTGCCGGGCCTGCCGAACGCGGTGGCGCGCGGCGGCCGCTACGATCATGTCGGCGAGGCCTTCGGACGCGCGCGTCCGGCGACCGGCTTCTCGCTCGACCTGCGCGAACTGGCGCGCCTGCTGCCGACGGCCGAACGCAAGCACTCCATCCGCGCGCCGTGGGGCAATGCCCCCGAGCTGAAGGAAAAAATCGCTGACCTGCGCAAGGCAGGCGAAGTCGTGATCCAGTCCATGCCGGGTCACGAGAATGTTCAGGACGAGTTCGAGTGCGACCGCGCGCTCGTGCTCGAAAATGGAAATTGGATTCTCAAAAACTTAGGTTAAGTGATGTCAAATACTACCGTGGCAAAGAACGTCGTCGTCATCGGCACCCAGTGGGGCGATGAGGGCAAGGGCAAGATCGTCGACTGGCTGACCGACCATGCGGCCGGCGTGGTGCGCTTCCAGGGCGGCCATAACGCCGGTCACACCCTCGTGATCAAGGGCCAGAAGACCGCGCTGCAGCTGATCCCGTCGGGCATCATGCGCGAAGGCGTGGCCTGCTACATTGGCAACGGCGTCGTGGTCTCGGTGCCCGACGTCATGCGCGAGATCGACAAGCTGCAGGCCGCCGGCATCGAAGTCGTGTCGCGCCTGAAGATCTCGGAAGCCTGCCCGGTCATCCTGCCTTACCACGTCGCCATCGACAAGGCGCGCGAAGCCAAGCGCGGCGAGAACAAGATCGGCACCACCGGCAAGGGCATCGGCCCGGCCTACGAAGACAAGGTGGCGCGCCGCGCGATCCGCATCGCCGACCTGCTCAACGAAGAGCGCTTCGCCGAAAAGCTGCGTGAAAACCTCGAGTACCACAACCACGTGCTGGTGAACTACCTGGGCGCCGATCCGATCGACTTCCAGCAGACCTACGACGATGCGATGGCCCTGGTACCGCGCCTGCGTCCGATGGTGGGCGACGTCTCGTCGCAGCTGTACGCCGCCCACAAGGCCGGCGGCAGCCTGCTGTTCGAAGGCGCACAGGGTTCGCTGCTCGACGTCGACCACGGCACCTATCCGTTCGTCACCTCGTCGAACTGCGTGGCCGGCAACGCCGCTGCCGGCGCCGGCGTCGGTCCGGGCATGCTGCACTACATCCTCGGCATCACCAAGGCCTACACCACCCGCGTCGGTTCGGGCCCGTTCCCGGCCGAACTGCCGACCGACGCAGGCGTGGGCGAGCACCTGTCGCGCGTGGGCCACGAGTTCGGCACCGTGACCGGCCGCGCCCGCCGCTGTGGCTGGTTCGACGCCGCGCTGCTGCGCCGCTCGGTGCAGATTAACGGCGTGTCGGGCATGTGCCTGACCAAGCTGGACGTGCTGGACGGTATCGAGTCGCTGAAGCTGTGCACCGGCTACAAGATCGACGGTCGCAACGTCGACATCTTCCCGGTCGGCGCCGAAGAAGCCGCGCTGTGCGAGCCGGTCTACGAAGAGATGCCTGGCTGGACCGAATCGACCGTCGGCGCCAAGTCGATGGAAGAGCTGCCGGCCAACGCCCGCGCCTACATCAAGCGCATCGAAGAACTGGTGGGCGTGCCGATCGACATGGTGTCGACCGGTCCGGACCGCGAAGAAACCATCGTGCTGCGTCACCCGTTTGCAGCCTGATTCATACAAAAATAGAAGATAGGAACGACCTGAAATGAACACCCCTGCATCCACCGACAAGGACCTCTGGGTTTCGTGGGACGATTACAACCGCCTGGTCGAGCGCCTCGCGCTGCAAGTGTATGAATCGAACTGGAAGTTCGACATGGTGCTGTGCCTGGCGCGCGGCGGCGTGCGTCCTGGCGACGTGATCTCGCGCATCTTCGACGTGCCGCTGGCGATCCTGTCGACCAGCTCCTACCGCGAAGAAGCCGGCACCAAGCAGGGCAACCTGGACATCGCCAAGTACATGACGATGACCAAGGGCCCGCTGGCCGGCCGCATCCTGCTGGTCGACGACCTGGCCGACACCGGCGTCACCCTGCAGAAGGTGGGCGAGCACCTGAAGGAAAACTATGCCGACGTGACCGAAGTGCGTTCGGCCGTCATCTGGGTCAAGGGCACCTCGTCGTTCAAGCCGGACTACCACCTGGAAGACCTGCCGCACAATCCGTGGATCCACCAGCCGTTCGAAGACTACGACGGCCTGCGTCCGCACCAGCTGTCGGCGTGGATGAAGAAGTTCGAGAAGTAATCCGCCAGGCCTGACAAGGCAAGGCGAACGGGGAGGAAAAGCGCAAGCCTTTCCTCCCCGTTCTGCTTTGTGGCGGCCTCTCTCGTGAAGGGGCGTCCGCGGCGCGCGATGCAACTCCGGTCGTGGCGGAGGTTCAGGGCGGCGCGGGAATTCCTCGATAAAGTCCCTCCATCGTAGTCCCCGGACGCTGGAATGTGCTTCTATAGTTTTCCGATTTTGCGTGAATTGTGGGAGAATCTCCTGTCATTTGAGTAAACAATAGGAGATTCTTTACTATGGCGACGAAACCGGAAATGAAGGGCCACAAACTCGACGAGATCGACCGCAAGATCCTGCGCATCCTGCGCGTTGAGGGCCGCATCAGCAACCAGAAGCTGGCCGACAGCGTCCACCTGTCGCCGACGCCGTGCTGGAACCGCGTCCGGGCACTGGAGGAGGGCGGCTACATCGAGCACTATGCGGCCATCCTGTCGCAACGTGCGCTGGGCCTGCCCGACACCGTCATCATCGAAGTCACCCTGGAACGCCACGACGAGGACATGCTGGAGCGCTTCGGCGCCGCCCTCGCCGAGCTGCCGGAGGTGATGGAAGCGAGCCTGCTCACCGGCGACTACGACTACCTGATCAAGGTAGCGGTGGCCGGCACCGAGGGCTACGAGCGCTTTCTGCGCCAGCGCCTGTACAAGATCCCGGGCATCCGCCACAGCCGCTCGACCTTTGTCCTGCGTACCCTGAAGCGCACCCATTCGGTCGAGCCGTGATACGAAGCGGAGGCTGGCGTCCGGTGCCAATCTGTTAAGATGCGGCTTGCCTGTCTTCGATTGCCAACAATAACAATCAGAAACCGATGACCCAAAGCTTCTTCCAGACTTTCATCCTCCTCATCCTCGTTACTGATCCGTTCGGAAACGTCCCCCTGTTTGTCGCCGCCCTGAAGGAAGTGCCGGTCGAGCGCCGCGCCCGCATCGTGGTGCGCGAATGCGCCATCGCCTTCCTGCTGCTGCTGGTGTTCATGTTCTTCGGCCAGCACTTCCTCGAAGCGCTGCACTTGAGCCCGGTTGCGCTGCGCATCGGCGGCGCCGTGATTCTCTTGATCATCGCGATCCGCATGATCTTCCCGCACCCGGATGGGGTGCTGGGCCGCAACGAAGGCGGCGAGCCCTTCATCGTGCCGCTGGCGATTCCGGCGTTGGCCGGCCCGTCGGCGCTGGCCACTGTGCTGCTGTTCAGCTCGGACAGCCTGGCCGAGACCATGGTGCACGTGGCGGCGCTGGCGGCGGTCGGCGTGGTGTGGCTGGCGGTGTTCCTCAGCGCCGAACGGCTGCAGCAGAAGCTCGGCCCGCAGGTCATGACCGCTTTCGAACGCCTGATGGGCCTGATCCTGACGGCGATGTCGGTCGAAATGCTGCTCGGCGGTATCCGCGATTTCGTGAAGACCTTGTGATGGCTAGGGTGTGGGGGCAACGCGTGCTTTTCTGGCACACTTCCGGGAATATCTTCAGTACGGTACACCGCAACTAAAACAGAATGAAACCCGAACACGAAACCCCATTGGAATGGCTGCCTTTCCTCAGCGGAGGCGGGCATATGGGGGCGATGATGCGGGCCCACGACTGGTCGGCCTCGCCGCTCGGGCACCCGCGCAACTGGCCACAGGCCCTGCGCACGACGGTCGGCCTGATGCTCAACTCGAAGTTTCCGATGTTCGTGGCCTGGGGGCCGGAGCTCGGTTTCCTGTACAACGATTCCTATGTGCCGATCCTGGGTGAGAAGCACCCGACGGCGCTGGGCGACCGCTTCCACGATATCTGGCGCGAGATCTGGAGCGACATCCACCCGCTGATCGTGCGCGCCCTCAAGGGCGAAGCCACCTACATGGATCGCATGCCGCTGCGCATGAAGCGACATGGCTACGACGAGGATACCTGGTTCCGTTTCTCGTACTCGCCGGTGCGCGACGAGGACGGGACGGTCGCCGGCATGTACTGCGCCTGCGTCGAGATGACCGGCGAGGTGCTGGCCGAGCGCTATCGCGAACAGGAGAACCAGCGCCTGATGACCCTGTTCGAGCAGGCGCCCGGCATCCTGGCCGTGCTGCGCGGCCCGGACCACGTGTTCGAGATCACCAATGCTTCGTACCTGCAACTGATCGGCCGGCGCGAACTGATCGGCAAGTCGGCACGCGAAGCGCTGCCTGAAGTGGCCGGGCAGGGCTTCTTCGAGCTGCTCGATCAGGTCTACCAATCCGGCCAGCCTTTCGTCGGCCACGCGGTGCCGATACGCGTGCAGCGCGAAGCCAACGGCCCGCTGGAAGAACGCTTTGTCGACTTCGTCTACCAGCCGATCCATGGGCCGGCGGGCGACGTCGAGGGCATTTTCGTGGAAGGCAGCGACGTCACCATGCGCAAGCGCGTGGAGGACGAACTGCGCGCTGCCAACCGCCAGAAGGACCAGTTCCTGGCCATGCTGGCGCACGAACTGCGCAACCCGCTGGCGCCGATCACTACCGCCGCCCAGCTGCTGCAACGCGGCACCCTCGACCCGCAGCGCGCGCGCCACGCCAGCGACATCATCGTGCGCCAGGCCGAGCACATGACCGACCTGGTGAACGACCTGCTGGACGTCTCGCGCGTCACCCGCGGCCTGGCCGAGATCGAGAAGGAAGACCTGGAGGTGGCGGCCATCGTGAACGGCGCCATCGAGCAGGTCAAGCCGCTGCTGGACATGAAGCGCCACGAGCTCAAACTGGACCTGCCGGCCCAGCCGCTGCACGTGTCGGGCGACCGCACGCGCCTGGTGCAGGTGGTCTCCAACATCCTCAACAACGCCGCCAAGTACACGCCGCCGGCCGGCCGCATCCTGGTCCGTGTAACGCGCGACGAAGGCGAGGCCGTCGTCGCCGTGTGCGACAACGGCCAGGGCATCGAACCGCAGGTGCTGCCCTATATCTTCGACCTGTTCACCCAGGCCGAGCGCACGCCCGACCGCTCGCAGGGCGGCCTCGGGATCGGCCTGGCGCTCGTGAAAAGCCTGGTGGCCCTGCACGGCGGCCGGGTGGCGGCCCACAGCGAGGGCTTGAACAAGGGCAGCGAGTTCGTGATCCGCCTGCCGCTGCTGCAGGACAGCCAGGACCAGGGCGAAGAGCGGCAGGCCGCGCAGGCCGAGGGCGGCCCGGTGCAGGTGCTGGTGGTCGACGACAACGCCGATGCGGCCCAGATGCTGGCGACCTTGCTGCAAGCCCACGGCCACGCCGTCAGCGTCGAATACGACGGCACGGGCGGCCTGGCGCGCGCGCTGCGCGAACGGCCCGAGGTCATGCTGCTCGACATCGGCCTGCCCGACATGGACGGCCACGAACTGGCGCGCCGCCTGCGCGCCTCGCCCGATACCGCCAACGCCCTCCTGATCGCGCTCACCGGCTACGGCCAGAGCGAAGACCGCGAACGCGCACGCCAGGCCGGCTTCGATCGCCACCTGGTGAAACCGGCCGACCTGTCGGAACTGCTGCGCATCCTGGCCGAAGTGCGCCATCCGGCCGACTGATTGCTGTCCCATTTGTGCGCAGTCCGCCTGTGGCACCGGTGTATGCTGGGAGTGAGGCACGAACGGAGGGACAAGCTTGATGAGAACCTGGAGAATCGCGGAGGAAGACGTGGCGCTCGACCGCAGCTGCGAAGGCGCGCGCAAGAGCGGTGGGCACTGGCACGAAGAGGGCTGCGCGGCGCTGTACACGGCCATGACGGTGGAGCTGGCGGTGCTGGAGAAATTCGTGCACACCGAAGGTGACGAGCCGGGGCTGGTGCTGGTGGCGGTGGACTTGCCGGACGATCCGGAACTGGGCATCGACGTGTCGCGCGAGGAGCTGCCCGAGGGCTGGGACGACCTGGACGACGGCGGCAGCGCGACGCGGTTCGGCACGGCGTTTCTGGAGAAATGCCATCACCTTTACATGAGAGTGCCGTCGGCGATCGTGGGGGAAGGTATGAACCTGATCATCAATCCGGAGCATCCGGCGTATGCGGATGTGAAGCTCAGTATTGCGCGGTCGTACAGGTTTGATCCGAGGATGTTTGATCGGCCGGTGAAGGCGAAAGAAGGGAAGTAGGCGTTGAGCCAAAAGGCGCTCGCCGGCTACCTGTCTGCTTCATTCGTTAGCCTCAAAACCGTCATTCCGGCGTAGGCCGGAATCCAATTCCTCTGACCAGTGACAGCTCAGGCTTTTGCCTATGTCTCGACTGACCACGAGCTGGTTGAACTTGGATCCCGGCCTGCGCCGGGATGACGGTCTCAGGGCTGTCGGTGACAAGCACCGTAGCGAAATGCGGACGTCGAAGCAGGCTTACTTACCCAGCATCGACACCACATTATCCGCCCCCGGCGCCCCAAATGCCTGCTGCTTCAGCACATGCAGCTGATCCCGCACCTGCGCCGCCTTCTCGAACTCGAGGTTCTTGGCGTGGTCGACCATGAGCTTCTCGAGGCGCTTGATCTCTTTCGAAATCTGCTTCTCGCTCATTGACTCGACCTTGGCCGTGGCCTCGTCCTCGCGCACGCCCTCGACCATGGCACGCTGGGCGGCGTTGCTGTAGACGCCGTCGATCATGTCCTTGATCTTCTTGTTCACGCCCTTCGGCGTGATGCCGTTCGCTTCGTTGAAGGCGATCTGCTTGGCGCGGCGGCGCTCGGTCTCGTCGATCGCGCGCTTCATCGAGTCGGTCATCTGGTCGGCGTAGAGGATCGCCACGCCGTTCAGGTTACGCGCCGCGCGGCCGATGGTCTGGATCAGCGAACGCTCGGAACGGAGAAAACCTTCCTTGTCCGCGTCCAGCACCGCCACCAGCGACACTTCGGGCAAGTCCAGGCCCTCGCGCAGCAGGTTGATGCCGACCACCACGTCGAAGGTGCCCAGGCGCAGGTCGCGCAGGATCTCCACGCGCTCCACCGTTTCGATGTCGCTGTGCAGGTAGCGCACCTTGATGCCGTGATCGCTCAGGTATTCGGTGAGCTGCTCGGCCATGCGCTTGGTCAGCGTGGTCACCAGCACGCGCTCGTCCTTGGCGATGCGGTCGGTGATCTCGCTCATCAGGTCTTCGACCTGCGAGCGCGCCGGCTTGACGATGACCTTCGGGTCGACCAGGCCGGTCGGACGCACCACCTGTTCCACCACGTTGTCGGCCTTCTGCTGCTCGTACTCGGCCGGCGTCGCCGACACGAACACGGTCTGGCGCATCTTGCCCTCGAACTCCTGGAACTTGAGCGGCCGGTTGTCCAGCGCCGACGGCAGGCGGAAGCCATAGTCGACCAGGTTCACCTTGCGCGAACGGTCGCCGTTATACATCGCGTTGAGCTGGCCGATCATTACGTGCGACTCGTCCATGAACATCAGCGCGTCCTTCGGCAGGTAGTCGATCAGGGTCGGCGGCGGTTCGCCCGGCATCGAGCCGGACAAATGGCGCGAGTAGTTCTCGATGCCCTTCGTAAAACCGATCTCGGCCAGCATCTCGAGGTCGAAACGGGTGCGCTGCTCCAGGCGTTGTTCTTCGATCAGCTTGTTCTCGTTGCGGAAGTACTCGAGGCGGTCGCGCAGCTCGGCCTTGATCGACTCGACCGCGCGCAGCACGGTCGAGCGCGGGGTCACGTAGTGCGAGCCCGGATACACGGTGAAGCGCGGGATCTTCTGGCGCACGCGGCCCGTCAGCGGGTCGAACAGCTGGAGCGATTCGATCTCGTCGTCGAACATCTCGACGCGGATCGCGAGTTCCGCGTGCTCCGCCGGGAAGATGTCGATGGTGTCGCCGCGCACACGGAAGGAACCGCGCGCGAAGTCCATCTCGTTGCGCGTGTACTGCATCTGGATCAGGCGCGCGATGATGTCGCGCTGCGCCACTTTGTCCTTGTGGCGCAGGGTCAGGATCATCTTGTGGTATTCGTTCGGATTACCGATACCGTAGATGGCCGACACGGTGGCCACGATGACCACGTCGCGCCGCTCCATCAGCGACTTGGTGCATGACAGGCGCATCTGCTCGATGTGCTCGTTGATCGACGAGTCCTTTTCGATGAACAGGTCGCGCTGCGGCACATAGGCTTCCGGCTGGTAGTAGTCGTAGTAGGAGACGAAATACTCGACCGCGTTCTGCGGGAAGAATTCGCGGAACTCCGCATACAGCTGGGCCGCCAGCGTCTTGTTGGGAGCGAAGACGATGGCCGGACGCCCCGCTTGCGCGATCACGTTCGCCATCGTGTACGTCTTGCCGGAACCGGTCACCCCGAGCAGGGTCTGGTACATCAGGCCGTCGTTGATGCCCTCGATCAGGCCCGCGATCGCGGTCGGCTGGTCGCCGGCCGGCGGGAAAGGCTGGTGCAGCTTGAAGGGCGAGCCGGGGAAGGTAAGGACCGTCGGTTCCGGGGCATTTGCGATGGATAGTTCTGCCATACTTTCAGACCTTTGCTAGAATGGGTGTCCGCTTGCGGCACTGCAGCATGACTATACAAGCAGTGTCGTTCTCTACAATCGCTGCGAACCCACCGACGAATTTAGTTTATCACGATGACTTCCACAGCCTCCGCCAGCCTTTTCGGCGCCATCGACATGGCGCCCCGCGACCCGATCCTGGGCATTACCGAAGCATTCAACGCCGATACCAACCCGGCCAAGATCAACCTGGGTGTCGGCGTCTACTATGACGATAATGGCAAGGTTCCTTTGCTGCAGTGCGTGCAGAAGGCAGAAGCGAAACTGATGGAGCAGCCGGCGCCGCGTACCTACCTGCCGATCGAGGGCCTGGCAGCGTACGACAAAGCCGTGCAAGAGTTGGTATTTGGGGCCGACAGCGCCGTAATTCAAGAGAAGCGTGCGATCACCGTGCAGGCCCTGGGCGGCACCGGCGCGCTCAAGCTGGGCGCCGATTTCCTCAAGCGTTTCGCGCCCGAGTCCGATGTCTACATCAGCGACCCGAGCTGGGAAAACCACCGCGCGCTGTTCGAAGGCGCCGGCTTCGTCGTCCACAACTACACTTATTACGACCCAAGCACCCACGGCGTGAATTTCGACGGCATGCTGGCTTCCTTGAAGTCGATGCCGCGCGGCTCCATCGTCGTGCTGCATGCCTGCTGCCACAACCCGACCGGCGCCGACCTGAGCCAGGACCAGTGGAGCCAGGTGATCGAAGCGGTCGTATCGAACGGCCTGGTGCCTTTCCTCGACATGGCCTACCAGGGCTTCGGCGCCGGTATCGCGGAAGACGGCGCCGTGGTGCGCCGCTTCGCCGAGACCGGCATCCCGCTGCTGGTGTCGAACTCGTTCTCGAAGTCGTTCTCGCTGTACGGCGAGCGCGCCGGCGCGCTGTCGATCGTCGCCACCAGCAGCGAAGAAGCCGCGCGCGTGCTGTCGCAACTCAAGCGCGTCATCCGCACTAACTACTCGAACCCGCCGACCCACACCGCCAAGGTGGTGGCGATGGTGCTGTCGACCCCGGAACTGCGCCAGTTGTGGGAAGAGGAACTGGCCGGCATGCGCGTGCGCATCAAGGAAATGCGCAACCTGATGGTCGAGAAGCTCAAAGAGAAAGCCCCGGGCCGCGACTTCGAGTTCGTGCGCGAGCAGGTCGGCATGTTCTCGTACTCGGGCTTGACCAAGCAGCAAGTGGGCAAGCTGCGCGAGGGGTCGATCTATGCCGTGGATACCGGCCGCATCTGCGTCGCCGCCCTGAACTCGACCAACCTCGACCGCGTCGTTGACGCCGTGGCGAAGGTGCTTTAAAATCTTGGCTCTTCGGAACTGCAGCAGCTTTTAGTTCCGGAGAGCAGCAAAAGTGGCTGCGCGACACGGATCGAATTTGACACCGTGTCACCGCAAACATATAATGCTGTCATCAATTCCCTGATAGCTCAGTCGGTAGAGCGACGGACTGTTAATCCGCAGGTCCCTGGTTCGAGTCCAGGTCGGGGAGCCAGAATTCGACAAAAGGCCACATCTTGCGATGTGGCCTTTTTGTTTTTCCGCGGCTTTGTCTTCCAGTGTTTGCATTTCGCCATGTACACGGGGTAGGCTGGCAACATCAAACCCATCAGGAATCAATGTGAAGCATCTCCCATCGAGCAAACGCATCGCGATCGGCGGACAGGTGCTCCGTTTTTCGATGTCGGGGCAGGGTAGTCCGACCATCGTCATGCTCGCAGGCAGCGGCGGCCCGCTCGAGAGCTGGCACAAGTTGTTTCCCGAAATCGAAAAGCTGGGCACCGTGGTGAGCTACGACCGGCCGGGCGTGGGCGGCAGCGGCCGTCCGCGCGAAGCGCAGATGGGCACCACCGCCGTCCTGCAACTGCGCGCGCTGCTGCGCGAGATCGGCGCCAGGCCGCCGTTCCTGCTGGTCGGGCATTCCTTCGGCGGCCTGCACGCCAATTTGTTCGCGCGCGTCTATCCGGAAGAGACCTGCGGCGTGCTGTTCCTGGAGGCGACGGCGCCGGATGACGTCCTCAACATGAAGCGCTACCGCTCCGGGTTGCAGCGCGCCGTCACCGGCTTGCTCGACCGCGTCTCGCCTCCGGATCCGAACGACGAGGTCAGCAACGAAGGCGAGACGGTGGCCGAGATCATGGAGGCGCCGGCCTTTCCGCAGATTCCCGTCACCGTGCTGTCGGGCGGCAAGGGGCTGCCGCGCTGGATGGTATCAAGGGCGGCGCAACAGGAGCGGGCGCGCAACCAGCAGGGACTGGTGCAGCTGTCGCCGCTGGGCGAGCGCGTCATTGCAAAGCGCAGCACGCATTTCCCGCAGATGTCGGAGCCGAGGGTGGTGCTGGACGCCTTGGCGGCGCTGATGCGGCGGGTGCGCACATAGAAATCTTGCCTTTCGATAGCGCGGGGCTTCGCGATTTTTGAAAGCGCTGCTATAATACGGCCTCTAATCCCTGATAGCTCAGTCGGTAGAGCGACGGACTGTTAATCCGCAGGTCCCTGGTTCGAGTCCAGGTCGGGGAGCCAGAATTCGAAGGGCCGCATGCAGATGTGGCCCTTTTTGTTTGCTGCGGCGCGATCGCGCCCTACATGTAATCCTGCTCGGCCGCCTTCGCCTTGGTGACATATTGCTGATATGTAGGAATCGCGATCGCCGCGACGATCCCGATGAGCATCACCGAAAACAGGATCCCAAAAACGATCAGCAAGATTCTGCTGACGCCGCCGCTTTTCGCAACTGCCTCCATTTGACCGGCCTCATCCTGCAGTCCCACGGTTGCCTTTGCCGCTGCAATTTTTTGCCTGCAGTGGCGATGATAAAGCGCGTCGCCGAAGAGTGGAGGGAGCACGAATATGGTCGCCAACATGAGGAAATATGCCATGCCGACCGTGCTTTCCCCGAAGCCGATGAGTGTACCGACGAACGCGACGGTGAACATGATGAGGTATGGCAGTACGAAGTAAGCCAGGGCGTTCAACCACATTTTCCGGTAGAGCAGCCAATAGAAGGTCAGGAAAAAAGCGCCCCAATTCCATGACAGGCGTGCGCCTCCCTGGTCGAAGCGCAAGAATTTTCTCAAGTAGCGGTCCTGGTTCTGCGGTCCGATCGCTGCCCTGTAAAACTGCTCGGGTGTTGGCGGGTCGGCCGCAACAGGCGGGCGTGCGGCGTCGATCGTGTGATTGTCTTCATTCGAAGCGGTGGATGTGTCGTTCGGTGTCAAAGCATGTCCGCACTTGAAACAAAATTTAGTCGCGACGTTGTTGGAACTTCCGCAATTAGAGCAATACATTTTTATTTGTTGTAAAGAGTGATCGTAGAGGCCAGTTGGCGCGACCAGGTATGGACATGCAATCTGTCGCGTTTCTTCAGGGTAGTGATTATTTCGTCCCGAAAGTTCACTCTTTGTCACGGTTTGTTAACCGCTGGTCACGCGAATCCGGCAATGCGCTCCAGGATCGTCTGCTGGTCGCCCGGGTCCTTGGGCGCATCCTTGGGGGACATCTCTACTTAGCGGAGAGGGGACATTACTACTTAGCGCTAACACAATTAACGTAAAGCACTGGTCAAACCCGAAACGGGTCGTTATAATGCGGCCTCTTTTCCCTGATAGCTCAGTCGGTAGAGCGACGGACTGTTAATCCGCAGGTCCCTGGTTCGAGTCCAGGTCGGGGAGCCAGAATACGAAGGGCCGCGTGGGAACGCGGCCCTTTTTGTTTTTACGCCAGAAGGCGGCGCCCAAGCATGAATCGCCTGCTGCGTTAAACCGTCGTATGCGCCACTGGGGCATACGACTTCCGGCGCAGGCCGGAACCCAAGTTCGATGCATGTCGCTGGCGCTTCGCGGACGCACTGCTGGCGTGCGCGGGAAATTGGATCCCGGCCTGCGCCGGGATGACGTTGTTTAGGGTTGATGGCGATTCAGGCGTTCACGGCTTCGGCCTTGTTTCTTGTCGAAGCGTGCTCGCGCGTCATCGCTGCCAACCGCTCAAACCACGGCTGCGCGCCCTCCAGCTGATGCGCGAGCTGCAGCAGCCGGTCTTCGCGCCCGAACGGCGCCACGAACTGCACCCCCAGCGGCAGCCCATCCGCAGTCCAATGCAAGGGCACCGACATCGACGGCGTCCCCGTCAGGTTCGACAGCTGGGTGAACGGCACGTAGCGCAGGTTGTCGCGGGCGATCTGTTCCACCGTGCTGTCGAGCAGCCCGAGACGCGCCAGCAGCCCGAGCAAGCCGGTGCGCTGCAGGAAGCCCAGCAGGCTCTGCTGCGCCGGCGGCAGGTCGCCCGTGCCATGCTTGACCGGCGGATGCGCCAGCGTCGGCGTGAGCAGCAGGTCGTAGCGCTGGTGAAAACGCCCCAGCGCCCGCGCGAAGGTGTTCCATTGCGCCAGCTGGGTGGTAAGCGCCGGCGCCCCGATGGCGCTGCCGAGCGTCACCAGCAAGCGCGTCATCAGCTCAGGTTCGCCGCGGCTCGCCCCCTGCGCCCGCATGCGCGCCACCAGCGACGGCACTTGGCCGAAGTAGACGTGCAGGTAGCTCGTGGCCAGCGCCGCGCCGTCGATCTCGGGCGCCGCTTCCTCGACCTCGTGCCCCAGGCCTTGCAGCAGCCCGGCCGCGTGGCGCACCGCCGCTACCGCCTCCGGGTGCACTTCGGTGCCGATCGGCGAGGCGGTGGTGAAGCCGATGCGCAGCCGGCCGGGGGCGCGCCGCATCAGTTCCTCGTACGGTCCGGCGGGCGGCGCGATGACGAAGGGATCGCCCGGCTCGGCGCCGGCCAGCACGTCGAGCGCGCGCGCCGAGTCGCGCACGCTGCGCGACAGCACGCCTTCGCTCGAGGCGCCGAACCAGACTTCACCGACGTCCGGCCCGGCCGACACCCGCCCCCGCGACGGCCGCAGCCCGAACAGGCCGCAGCAGGCGGCGGGAATGCGGATCGAGCCGCCGCCGTCGTTCCCGGCCGCCATCGGCACGATGCCGGCGGCCACCGCCGCGGCCGCGCCACCGCTCGAGCCGCCCGGCGTGTGCGCCAGGTTCCACGGATTGTTCGTGCGCCCGAAGAGGGCGGGATCGGTGACGCCCTTGAGCGCGAACTCGGGCAGGTTGGTCTTGCCGAAGACGACCAGGCCGGCTTCCAGGTAGCGCCGCACCACGGCCGCGTGCCGGGTCGGCACGTACTCCTGCATCGCGCGGCTGGCGTTGGTGATGGGCAGGCCGGCATAGTCCTGCAAGGTGTCCTTGAGCAGGAAGGGCACGCCGGCGAACGGTCCTTGCAAGGGGCCTTGCAGCTGGCGCCGCGCCTCGTTCTCCATCAGCCGCACCACCGCGTTGACGCGGCCATGGATCGCCCGCTGGCGCGCCAGCGCCACGTCGAGCAGTTCGCCGGGCGTGACCTCGCCGCGGGCGACGAGGGTCGCAAGGGAGGTAGCGTCGTGGCGCAGGTAGTCGTGGAAATCCATGCGGCTAGTGTAAGCGCTCAGGCCACCTGCTGCTCGGGTCGCAGCTTGAGCGCGGTCCGGTTGCGGCCGGCCGCCTTGGCGGCATACAAGGCCTGGTCGGCGCGCTCGATCACGTCGTCGATGTCCTCGCCGGGCACGTAGCGCGTGAGGCCGCTCGAAAAAGCGAGGCGCAGGTGAGGCGCCGCCCGGCTCGCCTCGGTTGCCGCCAGCGCGCCGCGCAGGCGCTCGATGCCGATGTTGGGGTCGCCCGGCGGGGACTCGGGCAGGATGATCAGGAACTCTTCGCCGCCCCAGCGGCCCACGATGTCGGTGCTGCGCAGGTGGAGCCTGGCCTGCCGGGCGAAGCAGTTCAGGGCCTGGTCGCCGACCCGGTGGCCGAAGCTGTCGTTGACGTGCTTGAAGTGGTCCATGTCGACGAGCGCGATCATGAAGTCGTGTCCGCCGCGCGCATGCCGCTCCACGTGCTCGGCGAGCAGGGTCAGCATGTGGCGCCGGTTGGGCAGGCCGGTCAGCTCGTCGTGGGTGGCGGCGCGGCGGATCTGGTGCAGCGCAGATTCCAGCTCGGCCTTCTGCACGCGCAGCCGCTCGCGCATCTGGCGCAGCTGGATCGACAGCGAGGAGATGGACGGCAGCACGGTTGCGGTAAGGACGAAAAAGATCCACTGCAGCCGGGCCGGGTAGGTCAGCGGATCGCCGTGCGCGCGCCAGGCCATGACCACGCCGATCGCCGCGATGCTGTACGCCATCAGCTTCCACACGTTCGCGGTGTTCATTTCGAACATGCCGAAGACCATCACGGTCGCCAGCAGGATCAGGGTCGCGGGGTGGACAGGGCCGCTGAAGGCATAGGCGGCCGCGATCAGGGTCTGGGCGCAGAGCGCCTGGGGCAGGGCCAGCGTGGGCTTGGCGAAGCGCAGGTTGAACCCGCTGCGGATGAGCGCGAAGAACACGCAGGGCGTGGCGACGCACGCCAGCGCCAGCATGGTCGCGCCACGCGCGGGAAACAGGCCGCTTGCGGCGCCGTACAGGAGGATGGCAGTACAGATCAGGTAGACGCAGGCTGTCATCAGGACGACCGTGATTCGCCGGCGCTGGCGGAAGTCTTCGGTCAGCACCAGCGACGCCAGGCGCTGCCAACCCCCGTGGTCCCCATCCGGCGCCATTGTCGCTCCTGTCTCCCGCATGTTCATCGTTTGTCTCCCGCAATCGACGAGTGCTGTCCGCCATGTATTGGCGTGTATTGATCAGGAGATATTACACGTAAACACTTATAAGAATGCAAAATTGCAACTTATGTGAAGAATATGCAACAGCTGCGGCTAGCGGTTCTTTTTCTTGTTCGAGGTATAGGTGCGGGTATAAAAGTCGGGTGGCTTCTTTGCCACCCAATCGATGAAAGTGCGGATGTCGTCATGACCGCGCAGCGCTTCCCAGGTATGGTAGGTCTGCAGCAGTTCGCGCTCGGTGAAGGCCGAATGGATCTTGCGATGGCAGATCTTATGGATCGGGAACTGTTCCTTGCCCTTGAAGGTCTTCGGAATCAGGTGGTGGCGGTCGATGTTGGCGCTGCCCAGCACGCGGCCGCACAGGGGACAGTGCGCGTCCGGCACAGGGGCGTCATCGATTGGCAGGGAACGGCGCTTCGGCATGCTTGTCAGATGGCGGCGACTTCGTCATCCTGCAAGGCGTGGTGCATGGCATGCCGCGCACGAATCGGACGCACCACTTGCGTGCGCATTTCAGATAATGTAGTAGAATCAATGCTTACCTTTTTGCAAGATCGTAACTTGTCTTGAGCCCCGCTGCAATGATCGACGATCGTCTCGAATGCTCCGTTCTGCTCATCGACGATGAGCCTTTTGCCCAGGACATCATCGCGCACGGTCTGCAGGGTTGCACGGGTCACACCCTGTGCTACGAATCGAGCGCCGCGCGTGCGGTCGAGGTGGCGCGCGAGGTCAAGGCCACGGTCGTGCTGGTCGACCTGCGCATGCCCGACCTCGACGGCTTCGATGTCACCGCGCGCCTGCGCGCCGATCCCGAGACCGAAGACGTGCCCGTCATCGTCCTGTCGTCCGAAGACGACCCCGAGATCAAGGCGCGCGCCTTTGCCGTCGGCGCCAACGACTACCTGGTGAAATGGCCCGATGCGCGCGAGCTGGTGGCGCGCGTGCGCTACCACAGCGGCGCCTGCATCGCCAGGCGCCAGCGCGACGCCGCCTTTGTGTCGCTGCGCGTGAGCCAGGAACAGCTCGCGGCCAGCCAGTCAGCCCTGCACCAGGCCCAGAAGATGGAGGCGATCGGCCAGCTCACCGGCGGCGTCGCCCACGACTTCAACAACGTCCTGCAGATTATCGGCGGCAACCTGCAATTGCTCAAGCTGGTCGGGAACCTGAGCGACAGCGCCAAGGCGCGGGTCGAGATGGCGCTCGCCGGCGTCGAGCGGGGCGCCAAGCTGGCGGCCCACCTGCTGGCCTTCGCGCGGCGCCAGCCGCTGCAGTCGGTGGTGGTGGATCCCGGCCACCTGCTGCGCGAGATGGACGACATGATGCGCCGCGTGCTGGGACCGAGCGCGCGCGTGGTCACCGAGATCGAGCCCGGCCTGGGCAGCACCATGGTCGACCCGAACCAGCTCAACAACGTGCTGCTGAACCTGGCCATCAATGCGCGCGACGCCATGGCCGGCAGCGGCACCCTGACCATCCGCGCATGCAATGCGGGGCCCGAAGACGAGCTGCCGCCCGAGATCCCGCAAGGGAAATTCGTCATGATCGAGGTGGCGGATACCGGCAAGGGCATGCCGCAAGAGGTCTTGCTGCGCGCCTTCGAACCCTTCTTCACGACCAAGCCGACCGGGCAGGGCACGGGCCTGGGCCTGTCGATGGCCTACGGCTTCGTCAAGCAGTCGGGCGGCGAGATCGTGCTGCGCAGCGAAGTGGAGCAGGGCACCAGCGTACGCATCTACCTGCCGCGCAGCGACGCCGCACCTGCCGCCGTGGAGGCGGCGCATAGCGGGCCGCTGCCCGGCGGCCTGGAGACCATCCTGGTGGTCGAGGACGAGCCCGACGTGCGCGACTCGACCTGCGGCATCCTGTCGGCCCTGGGCTACGAGGTCCTGGCGGCGGCCGACGCCGCGCAAGCGGTGGAGATCGTCGAGAGCGGCCGTCACATCGACCTGGTGTTTTCCGACGTGATCATGCCGGGGCCGGTGAGCAGCCTGCAGCTGGGCGAGATCGTGCGTTCACGCCTGCCGTATGCCCAGGTGCTGTACACCTCGGGCTATGCCGAAGGCGTGCTGACCCACGAGGGCAAGCTGGACGCTTCGGTGCACCTGCTGCAGAAACCCTACCATCCGGATGCGCTCAGCGCGCGCATCCGCCACCTGCTGCGCCGCGCCAGGCGTGCGCAGCATGGGCGCGAAAGCGCCTCAGGCCTGCAGCCGGCGTCCAGCGATCACTTCGGCTTGACGTAGCGGCGCGAGCCCGGCGGCGGTTCGTTCAGGACCGCCCAGAAGATGCCGAGGTCGGCGATAGCGCGCACGAACTCCGTGAAGTCGACCGGCTTGACCACGTAGGCGTTCACGCCCAGCTCATAGCTGCGCAACACGTCCTGCTCTTCCTTCGACGAGGTCAGCATCACCACCGGGATGCTCTTGAGCGTCTCGGTATCGCGGATGATCTTCAGCACTTCCAGTCCGTCCACCTTCGGCAGCTTCAGATCGAGCAGGATGACGGCCGGGTTGCCGGCCGTGCGTTCGGCGAATTCGCCCTGGCGGCGCAGGTAGTCGAGGGCTTCGGCGCCGTCGCGCACGACGACCACTTCGTTGGCCAGCTGGCTCTTGGCCAGCGCGATCAAGGTCAGTTCGAGGTCGTTCGGGTTATCTTCAACGAGAAGAATGGGCTTGAGCATCGTTGGCCTCGGCGGAGTGGTGTTTCGGGATACTGAAGGAGAAGGTCGCGCCCTCGCCCGGTACGGAGCTGGCCCAGACACGGCCGTTGTGGCGCTCGACGATGCGGCGCACGTTGGCCAGGCCGATGCCGGTGCCCTGGAAGTCTTCCATGCGGTGCAGGCGCTGGAACACGCCGAACAGCTTGTGCACGTATTCCATGTTGAAGCCGGCGCCGTTGTCGGCGATGTGGAAGACCGTGAACTCGCCGTCTTCCTCGGACGCGATGGTGATGACGGCCGGGTCGCGCCCGGCGGTGAACTTCACCGCGTTCGACAGCAGGTTGAATACCGCCAGGTGCAGGAAGGTCGGATCGGCCCAGATCTGCGGCAGCGCTTCAATGTGCCAGTCGACGTTACGGTTCTGCATTTCGATGCCGAGCTTGTCGATGCAGGCGGCCACCAGGTCGTTCATGTCGACCCTGGTCGGACGCAGCGCCGCGCGGCCCATCTGCGAGAACGACAGCAGGTCGTCCACCAGCTTGCCGGCCAGGCGCGCCGATTCCTTGATGTTCTTCAGGAAGCGCTGGCGCCGCTCGGGATCCTCGGCGCCGGCGGATTCCAGCAGCAGGTCGGAAAATCCGACGATGTGGCGCAGCGGCGCGCGCAGATCGTGCGAGACCGAGTACGAGAAGGCCTCGAGCTCCTTGTTGGCCCGGCCCAGCTCCTCGGCCAGTTCGGCCATCTGTTCGGCGCGCTCGAGCGCGATGCCGAGCAGCGCGCTGCGAAATTCGACCGTGAGCTCGATCTCGGCCGGGTGCCAGGGCAGGCTGCGGCCGTGGATGGTCTCGCGCCAGGCGTCGAAGGAGAGGCGCGGGGTGAGCTGGGTCGGGTCGTTGGGCGAAGCCTGCTTGCCGCGCGGGTTGCCGGCCCACTCGATGGTCTGCACCACCTCCGGGCGGAACCACAGCAGGTAATGCTGGTGGATGCGCGAGATCGGCAGCGCCAGCAGGCCGCTGGCATTGCGCACCATCTCGCTGCCGGCCGGGTAGACGTCCTTCAGATGGTCGGTATGGAACACTTCGGTGTGACCGTGCAGCGAGAGCCAGTCTGCCAGGGCGCGGATCTGCGGCTCGTCCGGAGTATCGCCATAGGTCAGCACGCGGTTGTCGACCACGATCGCGACCCCGCCCGCGCGCCCGAAGCGCAGCAGCTCGGGGAACACGCCGCTCATGTTCTCGAGCAGGTCGGCGCCCTTGGTCAGGTGGCCCAGAAGTTCGACCATGATGCGGCGCACCTCGAGACGGAACTGCAGTTCGGTGGCGTCTTCGCGCGATTCGATGCACAGGGCGAGTATCTGGCCCAGCTGCTCGCAGGCGGTGCGCTTCTCGACCGTGACCGGGCAGGGCTCGGCGTTGTGGCAGGAGATCAGGCCCCACAGCTTGCCCTTGACGATCAGCGAGACCGACATCGAAGCCAGGGTACCCATGTTGCGCATGTACTGCAGGTGCACCGGCGAGACGCTGCGCAGGGCCGCGAAGGAGAGATCGTTGCGCTGCCTGGTAACCGGGTTCAGTTCCGGCACCAGCGGTGCCGGCACGTAGTTGGCGTCCTGGATCAAGCGGATCGGCGACAGCGTGTACAGGGCGCGCGCCTGGGCTGGCACATCGCTGGCCGGGAAGTGCTGGCCGAGGTAGGAGTCGTAGCCATCTTCCTTCGACTCGGCCAGTACCCGGCCGTGGCCGTCGGCGTCGAACTGGTAAACCAGCACGCGGCCGTAGCCGGTCACTTCGCGCACGCGGCGCGCGGCCAATTCCGACATTTCGGGAATCGAGGCCGGCTGGTTGACCTTGACCAGGAAGTCGCCGATCAGCGGGTACAGGTGGCGGAAGTCGGCGGCGCGGCGCCGCTCGACACGCTCGAACTCCATGATCAGCAGGCTGTCCCAGGCGTGCACGAGCACGTCGAAATGGGCGCCGTTAGGGGTAGTCACCGTGCCGACGTAGGCCGGGCGGGCCACCGGCGCCTTGGCAGCGGCCTCGGCCAGGATGCGCTCGGCCGCGGTGTCGCCGACTACCCGGGCCAGCGACAGGCCGGCGGCTTCGCGGGCCGGCATGCCGATCCAGTCTTCCAGGTTGGCACTGGCCTGTTGCACCACGGGTTCCGGCGTCGCCGACAGCGTGAGCATGAAGCCATGCGGCTGGATGCTGCCGGGGATGCGGATCGGCTCGTCCGCGCAGCGGCTGAGGTCGAGGGTGTGGGTGGGAGCCTGGGTCATGGGCAAGCAGAAGGCTGCTGAAGATACAATGGAGTATTGTAACGTCAAATCCGGCAGATCCGTCCCGGCAGTGCGTACTATTTCACATGCACATTTGTCTATACAGGTCAAATGCGTGTCAAACGGGCGTACGGTATTGCTCAGTAGCGATATGATAGGATTTTTGCCGCTAACGGAAGCGCCTCGGGCTCATGACTACGCAACACCCATCCAAGCCGCCCTTAACCGACGAACAACGGTTTCAATACCTGATCGCCGGTATCAGCGACTACGCCATCTACATGCTCGATCCGTCCGGCCACATCGCCAGCTGGAACGCGGGTGCGCAGCGCTTCAAGGGCTATCAGACGCACGAGATCCTGCGCGAGCACTTCTCGCGCTTCTACACGCTGGAAGACCGCGAATCGGGCATGCCGGCGCGTGCACTGGCGCACGCACTCGAACACGGCAAATACGAGGCCGAGGGCTGGCGCGTGCGCAAGGACGGCACCCGCTTCTGGGCTCACGTGGTGATCGATCCCATCTACGACGAGCACGGCAACCACCTGGGCTATGCCAAGATCACCCGCGACGTCACCCAGCGCAAGCTGGCCGAGGACGCGCTGCGCGAAAGCGAGCAGCGCTTCCGCCTGCTGGTGCAGGGCGTGACCGACTATGCGATCTACATGCTCTCGCCCGAGGGCCTGGTGACCAACTGGAACGTGGGCGCGGAGCGCATCAAGGGCTATTCGCTGGGCGAGATCGTCGGCAGCCATTTTTCGCGCTTCTACACCGACGAAGACCGCGCCTGCAACATGCCCCAGCACGCGCTCGGCACGGCCGCGCGCGTGGGCCGCTACGAGGCCGAAGGCTGGCGCCAGCGCAAGGACGGCACCCGCTTCTGGGCCCACGTGATCATCGACGCCATCCATGACGAGCACGGCGACCTGCTGGGCTTTGCCAAGATCACGCGCGACCTGACCGAGAAAAAGCAGGCCGAGCAGGCCTTGGAACAGGCCCAGCTGGCGCTGTTCCAGTCGCAGAAGATGGAATCGATCGGCCAGCTCACCGGCGGGGTGGCGCACGACTTCAACAACCTGCTGTCGGTGCTGGCCAGCGGCCTCGAGGTGCTGAGCCTGAGCCGCCAGGGCACCGCCGATGCCAAGACCCTGGACAGCATGCGGCGCGCGATCGACCGCGGCGCCACGCTCACCCAGCAGCTGCTCGCCTTTGCGCGCCAGCAGCCGCTGCAGCCGGAGACGCGCAGCATCAACCGCCTGATCTCGGGCTTCGAGTCGGTGCTGCGGCGTGCCGGGCATTCCGGCATCGAGTTCGAATTCAACCTCGACCCGCAGGCCGGCAGCGCGGTGGTCGATGCGGCCCGCTTCGAGTCGGCCCTGCTGAACCTGGTCGTGAACGCGCGCGACGCCATGCCCGAGGGCGGCCGGCTGGTGCTGGACACGGCGCCGGTCACCTTGCGCGAAAACGAGGTGGCCACCCTGGCGCCGGGTGACTACGTGTGCGTGTCGGTGACCGACACCGGCACCGGCATGTCGCCCGAGACCGTGCAGCGCGCCTTCGAACCCTTCTACACGACCAAGGAAACCGGCAAGGGCACGGGCCTGGGGCTGTCGCAGGTGTACGGTTTCATCAAGCAGTCGGGCGGCGATGTGGTGATCCAGAGCCAGCTGGGCGAGGGCACCACGATCGCGATCTACCTGCCCTCGGTGAGCGACCAGGACCGCGAGGCCGTGCGCGGCGACACCGAGACGGTGCTGATCGTCGAGGACGAACCGGACCTGCTGGACGTGGCATCAAGCCTGTTCATGAGCATGGGCTATGACGTGACGACGGCCGCCAGCGGCCAGGAAGCCATGAACGTGCTGGCCAGCCGCGACGTCGACATCCTGTTCACCGACATCGTCATGCCGAATGGCGTGAACGGCATCGAGCTGGCCGAGTACACGCGCGAGAACTACCCGAACATCAAGGTCATGCTGGCGTCGGGGTATCCGCAGCCGGCGCTCAAGCTGGAACAGTATCGGTTGGGGGACTTTACGTTCGTGAGCAAGCCGTACCGGTTGTCGGATCTGGCGCGGGGGCTGCGCAGCGTGCGTTAAGGACTTGTCGGCACGCGTGCCAGCAGCTTTCATTACAACCGTTAGCCTTTGAACCGTCATTCGGGCGTAGGCCGGGATGACGGTCTTGAGGTGAGTGGTTCATGGTGGCCTCGGTGGTTGCTCGGGCCGATCCAGCACCATCTCGGCGTCACAAATCAAAAATGATATCGCTGATCCGCTCATACACCGGATTCGCCGACGGCCCCGGATTCGGCCAGTTCAGCACGTCGAAATGGTCGTAGCCTTTCAGGTTCCCCAGGAAGTTCCAGGCCCCCTTCACCGATTTGCCGTCGTAGTCCCGCACCGGATGCCCGTTCGGCGCGCGCATGCTCACCGTGTTGACCACCCCGTCGTTGGCGAACCAGTCGCTGTCCACGCCGACCCGTCCGGCGGTCTGCTGCGTGTAGCCGCCCAGGCCATGTTGCAGCACCGAAGGCACGATCCATTCGCCGGCGGTGGCCTTGAAGCCGGGGATCATGTCCGTGCGCGGGTACTGGTAAAAGGTGGTCTGGATCGGGGCGACCACGCGATCGGTGCCGTTGCAGCACCAGGCGCCGGCCTCGGTCGCCACCGTGCCGATCGAGTAGTAATAGATGTGCGGCGAGGTGCGCGCCCACCGGTTGAAGTCGCGCGCGCCGTCGGGCGACAGTTCCCACCTGGCCCAGCGGTGCTTGAGCAGTTCGCCCAGCGGCGTCCGCAGCGGCGGGATCACGGTCAGCACGGCGTCGGCGAAGGTGGTGCCGTTGTGGGGCGTGGAGATGGTGGTCACGCTGCGCACCCAGCCCACCTTGCCGCCCCGGTACAGTTCGTGGCCGCCTTCGTCGTCGGGCGAGCCGTGTTCGAGCAGCTCGACCAGGGCGCGGATGGTGGTGCCGCCCTGGCTGTGGCCGATGAAGTGGATCGGGTGATCGGCGTCCCAGGCGGGATACAGCGCCAGCGGGTAGTTCTCGGGATTGTTCCTGGGGTTGGCGGCCCAGCACTTGCCGGCGGGTTTTTGTTGCTGGCCCTGCACGCCGACCTTGCGCACGTGGGCGGCGCCGTAGTCGACGCAGCCGCCCTTGATCTGGGCGTACAGGTCGGCCGCCCGGTCCCAGTTGGAACTGACCGGCCCCACCACGGCCGCGAACACGGTGCGCGGGCCGCGGTAGACCTGCATGTGCGAGGCGATGTCGCCGTAGCCGCCCCAGTAGTTGAAGCCGCTGTGCTCGAAGGTGTCCGGGCCGAAGCCGAGGAAGCCGTGGACCAGGATTACCGGATAATTGTTGCTGGCGGCGGCGGGCACGCAGGTGCACAGCGCGGCCAGCGCCAGCAGGGCGTGAATGATGCGAAACATGCAAGTCTCCGAATAGGCGTCAGGGCCATTGTCGGAGTTGCGGGCGGGGCGCGGTTTGCGCTGGGTCGTACCTCGGGCGGCTGTCGGGTTTAACGCACAGAAACAGTGCGCTGGCCGGTTGACAGAAAAATGGCCGGCAGTGCCGGCCATGGGATCAGTTGGTTGCCTTGTTGGAGCCGATCGAGGTGGTCGTTTCCGACGCCGCCGCGTCCGCCGCCGGTGTCGGTACCGGCATGCTGGAGGCCGTGCGCGACGCTTTCTCTGCCGCGTCGATGTCGCCGCTCCAGACCACGTAGTCGTCCACCGAGTACAGGCGGCACGGCTCGGTGCTCTTGGCGGTGCAGGTGGCCAGGGCGCGGCCGTCCGGATCTTCGCCTTCCTCGGCCCAGGTCCAGGCGCCGCTCGGCGACACCGCGAAGGCGCGCGGCGTCATCTTGGTCAGGTATTCCTGGTAGGCGCGGCGGCCGTTCTCGGACAGGTAGGGCACGGCCTCGACGTCGTCCACCTTCGCATAATCGGTACGCGTCGGGCTCGGCGGCGGCGGCACGTCGAGCACGACCTCCGTCGGCATGCCGATCCGGGCCAGGAAGCGCATGGTGTCGTCCAGCCAGACCTTTTCGCCGTCGCGGCTGGCCAGCATGCCGTGCGAGTCGCGCTTGAAGGGCTCGAACTCGACCAGGCGGCCGCGGCCGCCGGCTCCTTCGAAGGCGGCGTACATGCGCTGCGCCAGTTCCGGGCCGAACAGCGAATCGTTCTGGCCGTACATCCACAGGGTCGGCAGCTTCGTTTTCGCGCCATACTCGGCAAACGCCGAGACCAGGGCCGAGCGCCAGGCGCAGCGGTCGCTGTCGTCGCGCAGGCCGCCGGCGAAGTTGATCAGGCCGCGCACGCCGGGCTGGTCCTGGGTGCCGAGGGCGATGGTCGCCAGGCCGCCGTAGGACTGGCCGGCGACGACGATGCGGTCGGCGTCGACCCAGCGCTGCTGGCGCGCGTAGGCGAGGGTGGCGGCGATGTCTTCGGCCTGGGCGTAACCGTTGGCGGTCATGTTGCAGCCGTAGTCGCGGTAGCGGCCGGTCGAATTGGCGAAGCCCTGGCGCATCGGCACCATCACGGCATAGCCGCGCTTCACGAAGGCGGTGGCCATGTAATAGAAGCGGTCGCGCGGCTGCAGGTTGGGGCGGCCGGGATCCTTGCCGTGGTTGATGATGATGAGCGGGAAGGGACCGGGACCGTTCGGCTGGAACACGGTGGTCTCGAGCATGGCGCGGCCGTTGGGGCCGGCGGGCACCTGCTCGATGTGCTCGTTCATCCGATGATCAAGTTGCAACTCCTGCTGCACGGCGATGCCCGGGGTCAATGCGGCTGCCGCGAGGGCGGCAGCGAAGAGCGTGCGGAGCGTGGTACGTGGAACCATTGTTGACTCTGTCTCGACTGCGTGCGTTACGGAACAATTTCCGCTTGGCATAAGTTGATTCTAGGTACGCAGAAAATTCAGAGCAATATCCAACTTACCAATTCCGAAGGTAAATTTTTGTGGCATGTAAAAACGGCTACAGCTTTTGCCCGCTCTGGCGCGGACATGGTGTCCGCCGCGCTTCTCCATGAGCGGCTATCATGCGAAGGTGACAACGGTGGAGAAGGAATAGCGGATGAGCAAGTACGCGCCGCGCGAGTGGGCGCCCGACGAGAAACCGATGCTCCCGGGTTCCCCTTCCACGCCCGCCCATCCCACGCCGCTGCGTTTCGCCTACCTGTTCGTTGGTATCCTGATCACGATTACCGGCGGCCTCGGCAACGCGCTGGTCGCGGTCAACCTGATCAACCTGCAAGGCACCCTCGGCGCCTATTCCACCGAAACCACCTGGCTGCCGGCGGCCTATGTGATGGCCAACGCCTCCATGAACCTGCTGCTGGTGAAGTTCCGCCAGCAGTTCGGGCTGCGCCTGTTCACGGAATTCTTCCTGGTGCTGTACGCGCTGGTTACCTTCGCCCACCTGTTCGTGAACGACCTCGGCTCGGCCATCGCGGTGCGGGCGGCGCACGGGATGCTGGCGGCGGCGGTGTCGCCGCTGGGCCTGTACTACGTGCTGCAGGCCTTCAAGAAGGAGTGGCGCCTGCGTGGCGTGGCGCTGGCGATGGGCTGCGCCCAGCTGGCGCTGCCGCTGGCTTACATTTTTTCCAACGACCTGCTGCAGATCGCCGAGTGGCGCGGCCTGTACATGTTCGAGCTGGGCCTGGCCGTGGTCTCGCTGGCGGCGGTCCTGATGCTCAAGCTGCCGCCGGGCGACCGCTTTCGCGCTTTCCGGCCGATGGACTTCGTCACCTTCGCGCTGTTCGCGCCGGGCATGGCGCTGCTGTGCGCGGCGGTGAGCTTCGGGCGCGTGCTGTGGTGGTTCGAACAGCCCTGGATCGGGATGGCGCTGGCGGCCTCCGTGCTGCTGCTGACGGCCGCCATCTGCGTCGAGCACAACCGCACCAACCCGCTGCTGAACATCCGCTTTTTCACGAACGCCAACATCGCGCGCCTGGCGCTGTCGATGGTCCTGGTGCGCATCGTGCTGTCCGAGCAGAGCGTGGGCGCGGTCGGCTTCCTGCGCATGGTCGGCCTGGACAACGACCAGCTGCAGACCCTGTACGGCATCGTGCTGTGCGCGACCATCGCCGGCATCGTGACGTCGGCGCTGACGATCAATGTCAATCACTTGATGGCGCCCCAGGTGATCTCGCTCCTGATCATGGCGCTCGGCGCCTGGATCGACGCCCACGCCACCAACCAGACCCGCCCCGAGCAGATGTACCTGAGCCAGAGCCTGCTCGCCTTCGGCGGCACGCTGTTCCTGGGACCGCTGGTGATATCGCTGATCGGCACCGTGATCGCCAACCCGGCCAACCTGATCAGCTTCTCGGTGCTGTTCGGCCTGACGCAGAACCTGGGCGGCCTGCTCGGCTCCGCCATCGTCGGCACTTTCCAGGTGCTGCGCGAGAAATACCATTCCTCGATCATCGCCGAACACCTCAGCAGCCTCGACCCGCTGGTGGCCGGCCGCATCCAGTCCGGCGCCGCCGCGCTGGCGCGGACGATCGCCGACCCGGCCGCGCGCACGCGCCAGGGCGTGGCCTCGCTGGCCTCCAGCGCCACGCGCGAAGCCAACATCCTGGCCTACAACGACGTCTTCCTCGTGCTGTCCGTGCTCGCAGCAAGCGCCGCCGTGTGGATCTTCATCCACGCGCTATGGCTGCACTACTTCCCCGCTCCCAAGGCCGTGCCGGCGCCGCCCAAGCCGGGCACGCCGCCGCCACCCGAACCCGTGACCGACTGAATCTGGACCGACAATGCCCGAACCCTCCACCGCACCTGCCAACAAACGCTCGCGCCGCATCCTGCTGAGCGCACTCGCCTTCGGCGCCGTCGCCCTGGCCGGCGTCCTGCTCGTGCTCTATGCCTGGAAGCTCCCGCCTTTCCGTACCGCCCTGCAGAGCACCGAGAACGCGCTCGTCCGAGGCCAGGTGACCATCATCAGTCCGCAGCTCTCCGGCTACGTGGTCGAGGTGCTGGTGCAGGACTTCCAGGCGGTGCGCCAGGGCGAGCTCCTGATGCGCATCGACGACCGCATCCCGTCCCAGCGCCTCGAGCAGGCGCGCGCCGAACTGGCCACGCGCCGCGCCGCGCTCGAGAACTACGCCCAGACCAACCGCAGCGCCCAGGCCACCATCGAACAGAGCCAGGCGACCCTGGCGTCAAGCGAAGCACAGGCGCGGCGTGCCGAGGCCGACCTGCGCCGGGTGGAAGAGCTGGCGGCCGACGGTTCGCTGTCGGCGCGCGAACGCGACGCCGCCCGCGCCGCCCGCGCCCAGGCGGTGGCCGGCCGCGACCAGGCGCGCGCAAGCCTCGAGATCGCGCGCCAGAACCTGCGTTCGGTGGGCGTCAGCCGCGCCTCGCTGGAGGCGGCGGTGGCCAACGCCGAGGCACAGGTGCGCCTGGCCGAGATCGACCTGTCGAACACCCGCATCCTCGCGCCGCGCGACGGCCAGCTGGGACAGGTGACGGTGCGCCAGGGCGCGTTCGTCAACGCCGGCGCCCAGCTCACGGCCCTGGTGCCGAACACGCTGTGGGTGATCGCCAACATGAAGGAAACGCAAATGGCCAACGTGCGCCTCGGCCAGCCGGTGCGCTTCACGGTGGATGCACTGAACAACGCCGAGCTGCGCGGCCACGTCGAACGCATCGCGCCGGCCACCGGTTCCGAGTTCTCGGTGATCACGCCGGACAACGCCACCGGCAACTTCGTCAAGATCGCCCAGCGCATCCCGGTGCGCATCAGCATCGACCCGAACCAGCCGCTGGCGCAGCACCTGCGGCCGGGGATGTCGGTGGTGGCGACCGTCGACACCGCGTCCGCTGCAAAGGAAACCCGATGAGGGCGCGACGCTGTGCGGGACTCTCAATGCTGGTGCTGCTGGCCGGCTGCGCGATGGCGCCCCAGCCGGCGCCGGCGCCGACATTGCAGGTCCCCGCAAGCTGGCGCAGCGCGTTCGCGCTTGATGTTGCGCTCACGCGCGACTGGTGGCGCGCCTTCGGCGACCCGCAACTGGACGCGCTGGTGCGGCGCGCGCTGGCCAACAACGGCGACCTGCGCATCGCCCGCTCCCGCCTGCAGGAATACCAGGCGCGCGTGCGCGTGGCCTCCAGCGCCCAGCTGCCCGCGCTGACCCTGGCGTTCGCGCCCACCCGCGCCCGCGCCATCGGGCCGCTCGGCCAGCCGGTGGAGGTGACGTCGCTGGTCGGCTCGGTGCAGGCGGGCTACGAGCTCGACCTGTTCGGGCGCCTGCGCAGCCTGACTGCAGCAGCGCGTTTCGAAGCGCTGTCGCAGGAAGCCGCGCTCGATGCCGCCGTGCTGTCGGTGGCGGCGAACACGGCGTCCGGCTACCTCAACCTGCTCGGCCTGGACGCCCAGCTGGCGCTGGCGCGCGCCACCCTGGCCTCGCGCGAGCGTTCGTTCGCGCTGGCCCGCCACCAGTTCGAGGTCGGCTACAGCTCGCGCCTGGAGATGTCGCAGGCGGAGGCCGAGCTGCACGCGACCGCCGCCGTGGTGCCGCAACTGGAGCGCGCCATCGCGCAGCAGGAGCAGGCGCTCAACCTGCTGGTCGGCGCCAGCCCGGGCCCAGTCCTCCGCGGGCTGCCGCTGCTGTCGCTGCACGCGCCGACCCCCGCGCCCGGCCTGCCGTCCGAGCTGCTGCGGCGCCGTCCCGACATCGCCCAGGCCGAGCGCACGGTGGCGGCGGCCGACGCCAGCCTGGCAGCCGCGCGCGACCAGCTGCTGCCGTCGATCCGCCTCACGGCGTCGCTGGGGGCGCAGGGCTCCGACCTGCCGGGCCTGCTGAGCGACCCGGTCGCGCTGTGGAGCATCGGCGGCAGCATCCTCGCGCCCCTGTTCGACGCCGGCCGCCTGCGCGCCCAGGCCGAGATCGCGGGCACCGTGCGCGACCGCGCCGTGTTCGCGTATGAAAACGTGGTGCGCGGCGCCTTTGCCGAAACGGAGAATGCACTGGCCGGGATCGACGGCCTGCGCCGCCAGCTGACCGAGGCCGAGGCGCGCCGCACGGCCGCCAACGAAGTGCTGCGGGTGGCGCATAACCGCTACGCGAACGGCTACGCGTCCTATCTCGAAGAGCTGGACGCCCAGCGCAACGCCTTCAGCGCCGAGAACACCGTCCTGCAGCTGCGCGCCAGCCTGCTGGCGGCCCACGTCGACCTGTATCGCGCGCTGGGTGGTGGATGGACGCCTGCACGATGAGTGACTTGTCGACGAAGCGCGCGCGCTGCGCGACCTGCCTGCGTGCGCAGTCGGCCTGCATCTGCCGCTGGACCGCGCCGGTCGAGGCGCGCGCGGCGCTGCTGGTGCTGCAGCATCCGCTGGAGGTGGCAAACGCCAAGAACAGCGCGCGCCTGCTGCACCTGAGCGTAACGGGGAGCAGGCTGGCGGTGGGCGAGACCTTCGACGCGGACGAGCTGGACGCGCTGCTGCATGCGGACGGTCGAACGCCGGTGCTGCTGTATCCCGACACGCCGGGCGATGCGACCGCGCCGCCGCCTTTCGTGCAGGCGGCGCCGGAGCAGCTGCGACTGGTGGTGCTCGACGCCACCTGGCGCAAGAGCCGCAAGATGCTCTACCTGAACCCGGCCCTGCAGCGTTTGCCGCGCCTGGCCCTGCGCGAGGTGGCGCCGTCGAACTACCGCATCCGCAAGGCGCATGCGCCGCACCAGCTGTCGTCGTTGGAAGCGGCGGCGCTGGCGCTTGGTCAGCTGGAAGGCGACAACGCGACGTTCGAGCCCTTGTTGCACGCGTTTGCGGGGTTTGTAGAGCAGCAGGCGGCTTACGTTCCGTCGCCGTAGGGTGCTCGGCTACGCCGAGCGCGGGTACAGCTTCGGCACGCAATGCGACAGCTCATCCGTTAGTCGAACGCGCGGTCGGCAAGCCGACCACCCTACGGGACATCTTGAAAGCGTCCGGCACGAGGCGTACAATACTGTATAAATATACAGTATGGAGCCAGCGTGCCCGACCGCCACTCACCCGAACAGCGCCAGCCCGTGGACGAGCAGCCAATGCTCAGCCCGCGGCCGCTCGTCGCGCGCAAAGGGCGGGGCGCGGTGTCGAACCTGCAGGGGCGCTACGAGGTCAACGGCCGCGAAGAATTCGACGACGGCTGGAAGCGCGACGAAGAGGAAGCGGCGAACGTGCGCACCGTGGTCACCGACGAAGTCGCCAAGACCATCCTCACGCGTAACGCCTCGCCGGACATTCCCTTCAACGTCTCGCTGAATCCTTATCGCGGTTGCGAGCACGGCTGCATCTACTGCTTCGCCCGGCCCACGCACAGCTACCTCGGCCTGTCGCCGGGGCTGGACTTCGAAACCCGGTTGTTCGCCAAGGTCAACGCCGCCGAACTGCTGCGGCGCGAGCTGGCCAAGCCCGGCTACCTGCCCGAGCATATCGCGCTCGGCGTCAACACCGACGCCTACCAACCCTGCGAGCGCGAGCGGCGCCTGACGCGCCAGGTGCTGGAGGTGCTGCACGAGTGCCGGCATCCGGTCGGCCTGATCACCAAGTCCTCGCTGATCGAGCGCGACATCGACCTGCTGGCCCCGATGGCCGAGGCGCGCCAGGCCTGCGCCGCGATCACCCTGACCACGCTCGACCCGGCCATCTCGCGCACCTTGGAGCCGCGCGCGGCCGCGCCTGCGCGCCGCCTGCGCACCATCCGCACGCTGACCGAGGCGGGTATTCCGGTCAGCGTGAGCGTGGCGCCCATCATCCCCTTTGTCACCGACCACGAGATCGAACACATCCTGGAGGCGGTGCGCGACGCCGGCGCCGTCGGCGCCCACTACACGGTGCTGCGCCTGCCCTGGGAAGTCAATCCGCTGTTCCAGGAATGGCTGCAGGCCCATTTCCCGGACCGCGCCCAGCGCGTGATGAACCGCATTCGCGATCTGCGCGGCGGCAAGGAGTACGACAGCGAATTCGGCAAGCGCATGCAGGGGGAGGGCATCTGGGCGGACCTGATCCGCCAGCGTTTTTCGAAGGCGGTCGACCGGCTTGGACTCGGGGAGTTACGTGGGCGTTTCGGCCGGCTGGACGGCTCGCAGTTCCGCAAGCCGCTGGTGGTGCCGGCCAGGACTGCGCCCGTGTCAGGCCAAGGGGCGAACAGGACGGGCGGGCAGCTCGACCTGTTCTAGCAGGCCCGCTGCCGCGCTGCTGCGCGCTTACTGCTTCTTCTCGATCTTGCCGTGGACCTCGTTCACCATCATCAGCGCAGCCGAGCCGTAGAGCTTGTGGTACTCGGCTTCCATCAGGCCGCTGACGATGACCGGGTCGGTGGCCACATAGCGCTTCGCTTCCTCGATGTCGCCGGTCGCGATCACGAAGATGCCGCGCCGGCCCTGTACGCCGTCCAGCGGTCCGGCAAAGACCAGTTTCTTCTCGTTGGCCAGCCTTCCCATGTTGGCGAAGTGGCCCTCGAAGATCTTCGCGCGCTCGGCCTTGTCCTCGATGTTCTTCGGACCGGTCTTGAGGATGACCAGCACATAGGCGCGCATGCCGCGCTCGTCGGCGCCCAGCGATGTCGCCAGCGCGGCGTCGTACTGCGGGGCCGGCTCGGCCGGTTTGGTCTGGGCACTTGCGGGCTGCAGCGCCAGCATCAGCGCGCCGCACAAACCCATCAGCATGTTCTTCGTCATCCCTGTCTCCTTTTTTGTTGTCTGCAAGTCCGGCGTCGCGCGCCGGGTTCGATGGTCAAACGGGTTTCACACCCACAGCCGGTAGATCCAGAACGATTCGTCCTCGATGTAGCGGTCGGCGAACTCGGTGGGCGGGAAGCCGCAGATCTGGCGCGTCACGCGGCTCAGGTGGGACTGGTCGGAAAAACCTTCGTCCAGCGCCAGGGTGGCCCAGTCGAAGGGCTGGCCGCTTTCGTAGCGTTCGCGCGCCGCGAAGAAGGCGCCTTCGGTGCGCACCAGCGATTGCCATTCGCGCAGCGAGCGTCCGCTGAAGGACTTGATGCGGCGCTCGACCTGGCGCGCGCTGCGCGTGCTGCGCCATTCATAGGCTTTCCAACCCAGGCGCTGGACCCAATGGCGGCCGACCTGGCGCAGCGAGGGACGCTCCAGGCTGCGCCCCTGCACGCTGCGCCAGCGCTGTCCCAGGTGGTTTTCCAGCACGCGCAGCGCCGCGGCATCGTCGGGTGCGGCCAGCAGGGCGTCGAACAAGGGCTGCCATTCGTCCCCGAGCACGCTGTCCGCCGGCACGAAGCGGTCCTGTACGCTGGACAGGTCGAGGCCGAACAGCGCCTGCGCGACGTCCGGCGCGAAGCAGGCCATGTAGCCGCGGCCCGTGGTCGGCGCCCAGGTCACCATGGGATGCGACTGGCTGCCCGAGAGGACCACGCGCGCACCGAACGGACGCCAGCCGCCCTCGGCACCGATGAGGCCCGCATCCAGGCCGTGGTACCAGGACAGCGTGACGATGGGCGAAGCGGGGAAGTGCGACAGGCGCTGTGCATCCGACAGTTCGAGCTGCGAGGTGTCGCGGCTGACCAGGGCCAGCAGCGCGCCCTGCAGCGCCGGCGGGGCGAAATACAAGCGGTCGGGCCCGGCCTTGTCCGCGTGCGGCACACGCGGGGCGCGCGCCAGGCGTTCGGGGCAGAGGTGGACGAGATCGACATGAGCGGAAGCCATGAGTCGGCAGTATAGGCAGCTGCCTGGCGCTTGTCGATGTCGTTTGCGTTCAAGACGTCGCCACCTGGTGGAGGAAAAATGGGACCCATGAACACGACCACGCCCTCACGCTGCCCCTTCCATGCAGACGGCATGCCGCCTGCGCCCGTCCATCAGCCTCGCGGCGTATGGCCGCCCGGTCCGCCGTCCGGCCTGACCGGCTGGGGCCTGCTGGCGCACATGGCGCGCGACCTGCCGGCCGCCGTCGCCGGCTGGCGCCAGGCCTACGGCGACCTGGTGCACCTGCGCATGTGGCCCGAGCACCAGCTCGTCGTGACCGATCCGCAGCTGGTGCGCGAACTGCTGGTGAGCCACCACGACGCCCTGGTGCGCTGGGAGCGCGGCGTCAAGGTGTTCGCCTACTTGCAGGGCCACAGCGTGTTGATCGCCGAAGGCAAGGCCTGGGCCGACAAGCGCCACGCGCTGCAGCCGGCCTTTGCGCCGAAATCGGTGAAGGGCTTCGTGCCGATCCTGGCGCAGGCGGCCTGCGGCGCGATGGCGCGCTGGGAGCCGGGCGATGCGGTGCCGGTCGAGAGCCGCTTGACCGCGCTGACCATGGACGTGATCCAGCGCATGATGTTCTCGAGCGAAATCGGCATTGAAGCGCGCGCCATGGAAGCGGCCGTGCACCAGGCCCTGGTGGCCGGCAACGCCGAGATGTTCTGGCCGGCCAGCGCGCCCGACTGGCTGCCCTGGAAGCGCCGCAAGCGCCGGGTCCGTGCACTGCTGACCGGCCTGATCGACCGCCACGTGGCGGCGCGCCTGGCGCAGGACCACGCCGGCTGGCCGCAGGACCTGCTCAGCCGCCTGCTGGAACTGCACCGCCTCGACCCCGCCGCCTGGCCCCTGTCGGCGGTATGCGACGAATGCATGACGGCCTTCCTGGCCGGGCACGAGACCACGGCGGCCAGCCTGAGCTGGTGGGCCTGGTGCATGGCGTCGAATCCGGCGGCACAGGAAGCGGCGCGGCGCGAGGTCGACGCCGTGCTGCAGGGGCGCACACCGGGCGAGGAAGACCTGCCGCGCCTGGGCATTCTTGCGCAGACGCTGAACGAGACGATGCGCCTGTACCCGGCCGCGCCGGTCCTGATGAGCCGGCGCGCCACGCGCGAGATCGTGCTGGGGGGCTGGACCATCCCGGCGCGCACGATGTTCATGATTCCGGTGTTCCTGCTGCACCAGGACGAGCGCTGGTTCCCGGAGCCGCGGGCGTTCCGGCCGGAGCGCTTCGCGCCCGACGCGCCGCCGATCCCGCGCGGGGCCTTCATGCCCTTCGGGACCGGGCCGCGGGTGTGCCTGGGGCAGCACCTGGCGCTGGCGGAGATGACGGTGGTGGCGGCGATGCTGTTGCAGCGGTTTACGCTGGCGGTGCCGGAAGGGATGGCGGAGCCGGAGGCGGTGCTGAATATTTCGTTGAGGCCGAAGGTGCCGCTCAGCCTCACCCTTGCACGAAGGGCGTAGACGCCGTCCGGGGCCTCAATCGGACTGGGCGCTGTCCAGCAGGTGGCGCGCGATCGCCTCCACGTGCGCATCTTCCTTGTCCAGCTCGCGCAGGGCGTGCGCCAGCCCCAGCAGGTATTCGCTGTTCGGACCGCTCGGTCCGCGCGCGGTCGCGATCTGGCGCGCGATGGCTTCCTCGCTGGCCGGTCCCAGCCAGGCCGCGTTGTCTTGCGTGGCGATGTAGACGATGCCTTCCGCTGCGCCCCCGTCCTCGAAGCGCATCTCGGTGGCCAGGCGCAGGTAGCCGTTCTTTTCGCGGTGGTCGAGGTGGGCGAATTCTTCCGGTGTGACCAGATACGCCATGCCGTGGCAGGTTGCGCCCTCGATCGGGACCAGGGTCGCCACCCGGCCCGGCGCCTGTTCCGTGCCGCGGTGGTCGTGCGAACCCTGCCAGAAGCGGCGGCTCCAGCCCTGGATGCTGGCGGGGCGCCGCTCGATGTAGGGAAAATCGGCCTTGAAGATCAGGGAACCGTAACCGAACAGCCAGACGCTCTCGTAGCGGTCGAAACGGTCCATCCGGCGGTTGATCTCGATGGTGTTGAGGGACATCGTGCGAAGTCGAAGCGGTAACGCCCCGTATTGTAGCGCTCAGGCGCAGGTCGCGCTGCGCCGCTTGGGCGTGCGGAAGGCGTACCAGGGGAAGGCGCGGCGCAGTGCCACCACTTCGCCCGCGTCGGCGATGTCGTAGCCGGGCAGGTCCGCGATCAGGCCCTGCCACCTGCTCCCCCGCATCAGTTCGCGCAGCCGGCTGATGGGTGCGCGGTCGACCTCCTCCTTCAGGCACACGAAATAATACTGCTCACGGATGACGGGGATGAAGGCGAGGCCGAAGGCCGCGGCTGCAGCTTCGATGCCGAAGCCGGCATCGGCCAGGCCAGATGCCACGGTGGCCGCGACCGCCAGGTGGGTCGGCTCGGCATGCTCGAAGCCCCTGACCTGGCCTGGGGCGATGCCCGCTTTCGCCAGCTGCTGCTCGACCGTCACGCGGGTGCCGGAGTTCGGCTGGCGGTTCACGAAGCGCAGCTCCGGGCGCGCCAGGTCCGCCACGCCATGGATGCCTTTCGGGTTGCCGGCGGCAACCATCAGGCCCTGCTGGCGGCCGACGAAGTTGATCAGCTTGTGGCGGCCCGGTTTCAGCATGGACTGGAAGGCCTGCTGGGTCGCGCTGCCGGGCGCGTGGTCTTCGCTGACGTGAACGCCCGCCAGCAGGCAGTCGCCGCGCGAGAGGGCGGCAATGCACTTCAGGCTGCCGTGGAACTGCAGGTCCAGGTGGAGCTTGGCTTCGCGCGCCAGGTAGTCCTTCAGGCGCGGCAGGGCCAGGTCGTGGCTGGCATACATGGGAAGCACGTGCGCCTGCGGGTCGAAGGCCAGCGCGAACTCGCGCTCCATTTCCGCGATCAGGTTGTCGACCTGGGGCAGCACCCGCATCTTCGCGCGGCGCTCGGCGAACAGCAGCTTCTCGCCGAAGGGCGACAGGCGCGCGCGCTTGCCGCGCTCCCACACGATCAGGCCGGCCTGCAGGGCGGTCTCGTATTTTTTCAGCTCGCCCCAGATGTGGCGGTAGGACAGCTGCAGATGCGCCGCCGCCGCCCCGACCGAGCCGCAGCTGTGGATGGCGGCAAGGATGTCGAACAGCGGATTGCCGAGCTGCTCGCGGCGGCCCGCCACGCTATCGAAGGTATAGGCCAGCTTGACGTGCAACATATGCATTCTTGTTCATATTGAAAGATTTTCAGTATAGCCTAGGATAGTCGCACCTCATCGACTGGATACTTCCCATGCGTTTCCTGAACAAGCAACTCGCCGTGCTCGGCTTCCTGCTGGCGGCCGCCGCGCCAAGCCTGGCCCAGCAGGTCATCAAGCTGTCGACCACCACCAGCACCGAGAACTCGGGCCTGCTGCAATACCTGCTGCCCAAGTTCGAGGTCAAAACCCATTCGAAAGTCAACGTGATCTCGGTCGGCACCGGCAAGGCGCTGGAACTGGCCAGGAACGGCGACGTCGACGTGACCCTGGTGCATGCGCGCGCGGCCGAGGACAAGTTCGTGGCCGAGGGACACGGCGTGAACCGGCGCGACGTGATGTACAACGACTTCATCCTGGTCGGCCCCACGGGCGACCCGGCCGGCATCAAGGGCGGCAAGGACGTGCTGGCGGCGTTCAGGAAAATCGCCGCCGGCGGGGCGAAGTTCGTCTCGCGCGGCGACAATTCCGGCACCGACCAGATGGAGAAGGCCTACTGGAAGCAAGTCGGCACCCAGCCGCAAGGAGCCGCCTACATCTCGGCCGGCCTGGGCATGGGCGAGGTGCTGAACATGGCGGCCGAGATGAACGCCTATACCCTGACCGACCGCGCGACCTATGTCGCGTACAAGGCCAGGACCGGCCTGCAGATCGCGGTCGAGGGCGACCCGAAGATGTTCAACCCCTACGGCATCATCGCCGTCAATCCGGAACGCCACAAGCACGTCAACTACAAGGGAGCGATGCAGCTGGTCGAGTGGATGACGTCGGATGAAGGGCAGAAGCTAATTGCCTCGTTCAAGGCCGGCGGCGAGCAGGTGTTCTATCCGTCCGCGAAGGCGGGCGGCGCTACAGGCCGTTGACCACGCCCAGGTCGCGCAGCGCGTCGCCTGGTACCGGCGCGCACCCTTCGATCTTCTGGCCCGGCCGGCCGTCGCAGAACAGGACGGTCGAGCTGCCTGCTTGCGCGTTCACCGGTTTGGGAAAGATGTAGAGGGCGGCGTTCAGCGGCAGGCCTTCCTCCGCCACCTTGAGCAGCAGGTGGCGCGCCCGTTCGCCGCGCACCGCGGCGATGTCGGCCACGCGTGTGCGCGTCAGTTCCGGATCGACGGCGCCCTGGTAGCGCATCGCATGGAACATCAGCACCGTGGGCACGCCCGGGGTCAGGGACTTCAGCATGGTCGGCTCCTTCCCCAGCAGGAAAATCGAGGCGCAGGCCGAGCCGCACACGCCGCGCGCATAGGTCGGCAGCGGGCGCGCGCGCAGGACCTTGAAGACGGTGTCGAAAATGGTGGTCGCAAACTTGCCCGCACCCGGAGAGTTGCGCAGTTCGAGCGCGGTGGCATTGCCCTGGCGGATCAGGCGCGCGGCTTGTTCCGCCTGCTCGGGCCGCAGTTCACCCTGCCAGATCAGGCGGGTACCTTCGAGTTTCAGGCCCGCGGGCAGGGAGGGCTGGGCATGGGCCTTGCCGCCGACCAGGCAGCCGGCCAGCAGCAGGCGGGTGAAAAAGCAGAGCGTCCGATGGTTCACGATTGCGCTTCCTGGCGCCGTACGAAGTCGTCCAGGAAGCCGATGAAGCTTTCGGCGGCCGGCGACAGCGAGCGCCCCGGGCGGGTGTAGATGAAGAAGCGGCGCGTCAGCACCGGCTCTTCGAGCGGGCGCATCACCAGGCCGTAGAGCGTGGCCAGCGGCGCGGCATAGGGCAGGCACACCGTCACGCCCAGGCCGGCGGCGGCCATGGCCAGCGCCGTGGTCATGAAGGTCACCTCATTTGCCGGCTTGACCGGCACCTCGCGCAGCGAGGCATGCAGGGCGCTGTGCACGTCATCCAGCAGGCGCTCGGTGAACTGGCCCTGCAGCGAGATCAGCGGGTAGCGCGCCACGTCCTTCCAGGTCAGGCGCGCCGAGCGCTCGAGTATGTGGCCTTTGGGGAAGACCAGCGCGAACGGCATCTCGAACAGCGGACGCGCATCCAGCGGCGGCGCCGGCTCGCGCTCCGGACCGACGCCGAAGTCGGCCTCGCCCGACAGTACCCGCGCGATCACGCTCTCCACGGCCGTGTCGCCCAGGCGCACCTCGATGTCGGGATGCAGCGCGCGGTAGGCGGCGATCGCTTCCGGCAGCAGGGTGCAGGACAGCAGCTGCGGCGCGGCGACGCGCACGATACCCTTCTTCAGGCGCGTGTGGTCGGCCACGTTGGCCAGGGCGCCGTCGAGGTCGTCGATCATCTGGCTGAACAGCGGGTAGAGCTCGCGCCCGATGTCGGTCAGCAGGATCTTGCGCGTGCTGCGGTCCACCACCTTGGCGCCCAGGGTCTGCTCCAGCTCCTTGATCAAACCGGAGAGCGCCGATTGTGTGACGTGCATGGCCTGGGCGGCGAGCGTAAAGTTACCCGTCTTGGCCAGGGCCACGAAGGCACGCATCTGCCTGAGGGTTGGATTCATAAGATAAGCTGATAAATCGGGCGGAAAATACTGTTTGTATGATAGTACGATTTGCTTTTTAATGGCGAAAGTAGCCACTCTTCCGAAGGAAACAGCATGAAACTCGCCTCCCTCAAGGCCGGCGGCCGCGACGGCGCACTGGTCGTCGTCAGCCGCGACCTGGTCACCTGCCAGGCCGTCCCCAAGATCGCCCGCACCCTGCAGTGTGCGCTCGACAATTGGGAAGAGGTCGCGCCGCAGCTGACGAAAGTATACGAGCGCCTGAACGCCGGCACCGCCGACCGCGCCGAGTCCTTCATCGAGGAAGAATGCCACTCGCCGCTGCCGCGCGCCTACCAGTGGTGCGACGGCTCGGCCTACATCAACCACGTCGAGCTGGTGCGCAAGGCGCGCAACGCCGAGGTGCCGGCTTCGTTCTACACCGATCCGCTGATGTACCAGGGCGGCTCCGATTCCTTCGTCGGCCCCTGCGACCCGATCGCCGTGCTGTCGGAAGACTGGGGCGTGGACCTGGAAGCCGAGGTGGCGGTGGTGACCGGCGACGTGCCGATGGGCGCCAGCGTCGAAGAGGCAGCGAGCGCGATCCGGCTGGTGATGCTGGTGAACGACGTGTCGCTGCGCAACCTGATTCCGAACGAGCTGGCCAAGGGCTTCGGTTTCTACCAGTCGAAGCCGGCCAGTGCCTTCTCTCCGGTGGCGGTGACGCCCGACGAGCTGGGCGCAGCCTGGGTCGATTCCAAGCTGCGCCTGCCGCTCCTGGTGACGCTTAACGACAGCCCCTTCGGCCGACCCAACGCGGGCGAGGACATGACCTTCAGCTTCGCCCAGCTGGTCGCGCACGCGGCCGCCACGCGCGAGCTGGGCGCGGGCACCATCGTCGGTTCCGGCACGGTGTCGAACAAGCAGGGCAGCCTGCACGGCTCGAGCATCGCCAACGGCGGCGTCGGCTACTGCTGCCTGGCCGAGGTGCGCATGTATGAGACGATTGAGCAGGGCAAGCCGGCGACGCCCTTCTTGCGCTATGGTGACACGGTGCGCATCGAGATGGTCGACGCGGACGGCGCAAGCATCTTCGGCGCCATCGACCAGGAAGTCGCGCCCTACCACCGCAAGGACGTCCACAGGAGGCCGGCATGAAGCTCTACACCTACTTCCGCAGCTCGGCCGCGTACCGGGTGCGCATCGCCCTCAACCTGAAGGGGCTGGGCTTTGAGGCGGTGCCGGTGCACCTGCTGCGCGACGGCGGGCAGCACCTGGCCGAAGACTACCTGGCGGTCAACCCGAGCGGGCTGGTGCCCGCCTTGCAGGACGACGAGATCGTGCTCACCCAATCGATGGCCATCCTCGAGTACCTGGAAGAGGTACATCCGCAGGTAGCCCTGCTGCCGAAGGACGCGGTGGGCCGGGCGCGCGTGCGCGAGCTGTCGCAGATCATCGCCTGCGACATCCACCCGATCTGCAACCTGCGCGTGCTGAAGTACCTAGTGCGGCACCTGGGGCAATCGGAAGAGGCCAAGACCGACTGGTACCGCCACTGGGTGATCGAAGGCCTGCGCTCGATCGAGGCGCACCTGGCGCGCAATCCGGGCACGGGGACCTTCTGCCACGGCGACACGCCGACCATGGCGGACTGCTTCCTGGTGCCGCAGGTGTTCAATGCGAAGCGCTTCGATATCGATGTGGAGGCGTATCCGACGATTGCGCGGATCAATGATTTGTGTGTGGATTTGCCGGCGTTCAAGGCGGCGCATCCGAGTCATCAGCCGGATGCGGAGTGATCAGTAGGGTGGGCGGCTGCACCCAGGCAGGCGAGTCAAAGCAGCGCTGGCGCCGCCCACGCGTTCAGCTCCCGGAAGCGCAGTAGCAGCGGGAAGTGTGTTGAACGCGTGGGCGGGAAAACCCGCCCACCCTACAAGCATCGGTTAATGCCGCGTTTCGGACCGATCCGGCTCCGACGGCGACGAAATCTCATCCAGCGCCTCTTCCGCCGTCCCCTGCGTCTTGGTCGCGATATCCCCCAGCGACACGATTCCCACCAACTGCTTCGACGCCTCGTCGATCACCGGCACGCGCCGGATCTGCACGTCGCCCATGGTATTCATCACCTCGTCGAGCCCCTGGTTGCTGTAGCAGGTCCGTACATCCGTGCTCATCACGTCGCCCACGAAAGTCTGGTCCGGCGACTGCCCGGCGGCCACCGAGCGCACCGTGATGTCGCGGTCGGTGATCATACCCACCAGCCGGTCGCCGTCGCAGACGGGAATCGCGCCGACATTGAGGTCGTCCATCATCTGCGCCGCGCGCTGCACGGTCTCCTGCGGGGAGATGGTTTGCACGTCCGGCGTCATCACTTCACGAATGGTTTGCATTGCTGTCCTCCTGCATGGTTGATCGAAACGGAGAAAAATCATGCCTTGAAATGCCAAAGGCGGACGCTAGATTGACGGTGGGAACAAGCTACAATCCCGCCTCTTGAAGACTTGCCATTCTCCCATGTCCAATCACTCAATTCCCGCTCCTATTCTCTCCGCGCTCGACCGTGCCGACACCTCCTGGCGCCCGATCCTGGAAGCCGGCCTGCAGGCGGTTGCCGCCGCCGACCCGGCCTACCTGCCGGCACTCAGCGTCGACGACTACCTCCCCACGGAGGGCCGCCTGTTCGCCGCCTTCGCCCAGCCGCTCGACAAGGTGAAACATGTGCTGGTGGGGGAGGGACCCTACCCGCGCGCCGAAAGCGCGACCGGGGTCTGCTTCATGGACGGGGCGGTGGGCGAATTGTGGTCGGAGACGGGCCTGTCGAAGCCGGTCAACCGCGCCACCTCGCTGCGCAACTTCATGAAGATGCTGCTGGTGGCAGACGGACAACTGCAGGCGGACGAGACCGGCGGCAGCGCCCTGGTCCCGGTGGCGCACAACGCGCGCACGAATGGGTCGATCCAGACCCTGGCCCAGCTGCAGGACAACCTGCTGGGCCACGGCTTCCTGCTGCTGAACGCGGCCCTGGTGTTCCGCAAGCACGTGCCTCCGGCGATCGACGCGCGCGCCTGGCAACCGTTCCTCCAGACGGTGCTGGCCGCCCTGGCGAGCCGGCCGCGGCCGCCGACCCTGGTGTTGTGGGGGAAGATTGCCGAGCAGCTGAAAAAACTGCCGGAAACGGCGCGCCTGGCGCAGATCCACGCCGAACATCCCTACAACCTGTCCTTCATCCAGCACAAGGGGATGCAGGACTTGTTCGGACCGATGCATTTGCTGCAATTGCAGCAAGGCTGAGGGAAGCGGAAGAGGAGGAGGGCGGCCCGGCCGGTTTTGGGGGGCTCCAAGACAAGCAAACCGGAATTTGCTATACTTGACTAAATCAATCAACTAATCGGGTTATTCGACAGCGATTCACAACAAGAAGGTTTGTTGCGCTGCACCGATGGGTTGATAAAGGGAAATATTTTAACATTAACCGGGGTTGTGATGCGTCTGACCACCAAAGGCCGTTTTGCTGTTACCGCGATGATCGACCTCGCCCTGCGTCAGGGTAATGGTCCGGTCACGCTGTCGGGCATCAGCCAGCGCCAGGCCATTTCGCTGTCGTACCTGGAGCAGTTGTTCGGCAAGCTGCGCCGCCACGAGATCGTCGAGTCGATCCGCGGCCCCGGCGGCGGCTACAGCCTGGCGCGCCCCGCCGACAAAGTCACGGTGGCCGACATCATCATCGCGGTCGACGAGCCGCTCGATGCCACCCAGTGTGGCGGCAAAGAAAATTGTCACGGCGCCGATGCTGCTTCCGGCACCCGTTGCATGACCCACGAACTGTGGACCACGCTGAACGCCAAGATGGTCGACTACCTCGATTCGGTCTCGCTGCAAGACCTGGTCGACCAGCAGAAGCAAAAAGAACAGAACGTCGTGGTGGTGCACCGCACCGCTGCTGCCGCCAATATTGAAACCGGAGTGAACTGATGAACGCGCCTTTGGACAAACAAACCGAGCAGAGCTTCGTGACTGCGCCGCATTTCCCGATCTACATGGATTACTCGGCCACCACGCCGATCGATCCGCGCGTGGCCGACAAGATGATTCCCTACCTGCGCGAGCAGTTCGGCAATCCGGCCTCGCGCAGCCACATGTACGGCTGGAGCGCGGAAGCGGCGGTCGAGGAAGCGCGCGGCCACGTGGCCGCCCTGGTCGGCGCCGACCCGCGCGAGATCATCTGGACCTCGGGCGCGACCGAATCGAACAACCTGGCCCTGAAGGGCGCGGCCCACTTCTACAAGACCAAGGGCAAGCACATCATCACGGTCAAGACCGAGCACAAGGCCGTGCTGGACACCGTGCGCGAGCTGGAGCGCCAGGGTTTCGAAGCGACCTATCTCGAACCGCAGGACAACGGCCTGATCACCATCGCCCAGCTGGAAGCCGCGATCCGTCCGGACACCATCCTGGTCTCGGTCATGCTGGTGAATAACGAAATCGGCGTCATCCAGCCGATCGACGAGATCGGCGAACTATGCCGCTCGAAGGGCATCATCTTCCACTGCGACGCCGCGCAGGCCACCGGCAAGGTCGCGATCGACCTGACCAAGACCAAGTGCGACCTGATGACCTTTACCGCGCACAAGACCTATGGTCCGAAGGGCGTGGGCGCGCTGTACGTGCGCCGCAAGCCGCGCGTGCGCCTGGAAGCGCAGATGCACGGCGGCGGCCATGAGCGCGGCCTGCGTTCGGGCACCCTGCCGACCCACCAGATCGTGGGCATGGGCGAAGCCTTCCGCATCGCCAAGGAAGAGATGGATGCCGAACTGGCCAAGGTCAAGGCGCTGCGCGACCGCCTGGCCAAGGGCTTGCTGGAGATCGAAGAGGTCTACATCAACGGCGACATGGACCACCGCGTGCCGCACAACCTGAACGTCTCGTTCAACTACGTCGAGGGCGAGTCCTTGATCATGGCGATCAAGGACATCGCCGTGTCGTCCGGTTCGGCCTGCACCTCGGCCTCGCTGGAGCCGTCCTACGTGCTGCGCGCCCTGGGCCGCAGCGACGAGCTGGCGCACAGCTCGATCCGCTTCACCATCGGCCGCTTCACGACCGAAGAGGACATCGATTTCGCCGTCGGGCTGCTGAAGGCCAAGGTCGGCAAACTGCGCGAACTGTCGCCGCTGTGGGACATGTTCAAAGAGGGGATCGATCTGAATTCGATCCAGTGGGCAGCACATTAATTAGGCATTGAGCGCGATAAGCGCTTTACGAATCTCTAGGAGCACTACCATGGCATATTCGGACAAAGTACTGGACCACTACGAAAACCCGCGCAACGTCGGCGCCTTCGACAAGGGCGACGATGCGATTGGCACCGGCATGGTCGGCGCGCCGGCCTGCGGCGACGTGATGAAGCTGCAGATCAAGGTCAACGACCAGGGCCTGATCGAAGACGCGAAGTTCAAGACCTACGGCTGCGGTTCGGCCATCGCTTCGAGCTCGCTCGTGACCGAATGGGTCAAGGGCAAGTCGCTGGACGAAGCGCTGGCGATCAAGAACACGCAAATCGCCGAAGAGCTGGCGCTGCCGCCGGTGAAGATCCACTGCTCGATCCTGGCGGAAGACGCGATCAAGGCCGCCGTGGCCGACTACAAAGCCAAGCACGCCGAGAAGGCGTAATCAGATAGCAAAGACTGGAGTCACCGTAATGGCAATCACCCTGACTGAAAAAGCCGCGAAGCACGTCAACCGTTACCTCGAACGCCGGGGCAAGGGTATCGGCTTGCGCTTCGGTGTGCGCACGACCGGCTGCTCCGGCCTGGCCTACAAGCTCGAGTACGTCGACGAAGCCTCGAACGAAGACAACGTCTTCGAATCGCACGGCGTGAAGGTCTTCGTCGATCCGAAGAGCCTGCCCTACATCGACGGCACCGAACTGGACTTCGCGCGCGAAGGTCTGAACGAAGGCTTCCGCTTCAACAACCCGAACGTCAAGGACAACTGCGGCTGCGGCGAAAGCTTCCGTATCTAATCGATGATGCAGAACCACTTCGAGCTGTTCCAGCTGCCGGCCAGGTTCGCGGTCGACCAGGATGCCTTGGACGCCGCCTACCGCGACGTCCAGGGCCGTGTGCACCCGGACCGCTTCGTGAACGCCACCGACGCCGAGAGGCGCGTGGCGATGCAGTGGGCGACCCGCGCAAACGAGGCCTATGCAACCCTGCGCAATCCGCAAAAGCGCGCGCAGTACCTCTGCGAGATCAACGGCGTCGACCTGCAGACCGAGTCGAACACGGCCATGCCGGCAAGCTTCCTGATGCAGCAGATGGAGTGGCGCGAGGCGCTCGAAGACGCGCGCTTTTCGAAGGATTCTTCTGCCCTCGACGAGCTCGATGCCCAGCTGCGCCGGGAACGCAAAGGCATGCTGGAGCAGGTCGGCAGGCAGCTGGATGGCGGCGATTATCATGGCGCGGCGCAGACCGTGCGCGCATTGATGTTCCTCGATAAGTTCGGGGAAGAGGTACAGTACGCGTTCGAAGCGCTGGACGCGTAATTCGCAAACGTCAAATAATCGCGATGCGTAGGGGTGGCCGGCACCGCCGGCCACGGCTCTGCCGGCCGCGCGTCCAGATAGAGCAGGCATTTCGACGGCGCCCCCGATAGTTGAACGCGCGGTCGGCGGAGCCGACCACCCTACCAAGAACAACAGGTAACAGACACACAATGGCACTACTCCAAATCGCCGAACCCGGCATGTCCACCGCCCCGCACCAGCACCGCCTGGCGGTCGGCATCGACCTGGGCACCACCAACTCGCTGGTTGCCACCGTCCGCAGCGGCAGCCCGGAAGTGCTGAGCGACGAGGACGGCCGTTCGCTGCTGCCATCGGTCGTGCGCTACCTCCCCAACGGCCACGCCAACATCGGCTACAAGGCGCAGGCCTGCCAGACCACCGACCCGAAGAACACCATCGTCTCGGTCAAGCGCTTCATGGGCCGGGGGCTGAAGGACATCGCCCACGCCGAGAACCTGCCGTACGATTTTGTCGATGCTCCGGGCATGGTGCAGATCAACACGGTCGCCGGCGTGAAAAGCCCGGTCGAGACCTCGGCCCAGATCCTGGCCACGCTGCGCCAGCGCGCCGAAGACTCGCTCGGCGACGAGCTGGTCGGCGCCGTGATCACCGTGCCGGCCTACTTCGACGACGCACAGCGCCAGGCCACCAAGGATGCGGCCCAGCTGGCCGGCCTGAACGTGCTGCGCCTGCTGTCGGAGCCGACCGCCGCCGCGATCGCCTACGGGCTCGATCACGGCAAGGAAGGCGTGTACGCCGTGTATGACCTGGGCGGCGGCACCTTCGACATCTCGATCCTCAAGCTCTCCAAGGGCGTGTTCGAAGTGCTGGCCACCGGCGGCGACTCGGCCCTGGGCGGCGACGACTTCGACCACCGCCTGTTCTGCTGGATCGTCGAGCAGGCCAAGCTGGCCCCGCTCTCCGAACTGGACACCGCGACCCTGATGGTCAAGGCGCGCCAGGCCAAGGAACTGTTGTCGACCAACGAAGAGACCACGATCGAAGCCATCCTGAAGTCGGGCGAGATCGTGCAGGTGACGATCACCGCACAGACCTTCGCCGAGATCACCAGGCACCTGGTCGCCAAGACCATGAATGCGATCCGTAAAGCGATGCGCGATGCCGACGTGAGCGTCGAAGACGTCGACGGCGTGGTGATGGTCGGCGGCGCCACCCGCATGCCGCACGTGCGCCGCGCCGTGGGCGACTTCTTCCACACCATTCCGCACGCGAACATCGACCCGGACAAGGTGGTGGCGCTGGGCGCCGCCATCCAGGCCAACCTGCTGGCCGGTAACCGCGCCGAAGGCGACGACTGGCTGCTGCTGGACGTGACCCCGCTGTCGCTGGGCATCGAGACCATGGGCGGCCTGGTCGAGAAGATCATCCCGCGCAACTCGACCATTCCGTGCGCGCGTGCGCAGGAATTCACGACCTTCAAGGATGGCCAGACCGCGCTGGCGGTGCACGTGGTGCAGGGCGAGCGCGAGCTGGTGTCCGACTGCCGGTCACTGGCGCGCTTCGAACTGCGCGGCATTCCGCCGATGGCCGCTGGCGCGGCGCGTATCCGCGTGACCTACCAGGTCGATGCCGACGGCCTGCTGTCGGTATCGGCGCGCGAAACCCGTTCGGGTGTGGAAGCATCGATCACCGTGAAGCCCTCCTATGGCCTGGGCGACGACGAAGTGGCGCGCATGCTGCAGGATTCGTACAGCTCGGCCCAGGGCGACATGCAGATGCGCGCGCTGCGCGAAGAGCAGGTCGAGGCCGAGCGCATCCTGCTGGCGACGCAATCGGCGCTGGATGCGGATTCCGAACTGCTCAGCGATGCCGAGCAGGATGACGTGGCCAAGCTGGTGCACGGCGTGCGCGATGCGATCCATCGCTCGAACGACACCGCGCTCGAGCCGGGACAACGCCAGGACGGGCTGCACGCGGCGGTGCAGGCGCTGGCCAGGGGCACCGAAGAATTCGCGGCGCGCCGGATGGACAAGAGCGTGCGCAAGGCCCTGGCTGGCAAGTCGCTGGACGAGGTCTGAGCATCATCTATACGTAGGGTGGGCGGCTTTGCCGCCCGCGCGTCCAACCAGCCCATGCGTTGCCGCAAAGCGACCGATAGTTGAACGCGTGGGCGGGAGATCCGCCCACCCTACGAAAAAACAATCAACGAGGTAACCCAAGTGCCACAAATCGTCATCCTCCCCCACCCGGTGTTCTGCCCCGACGGCGCCGTGCTGGAATCCCCCGCCGGCAAATCGATCTGCGACGTCCTGCTGGAAAACGACATCGAGATCGAGCACGCCTGCGACCGTGTCTGCGCCTGCACCACCTGCCACGTGATCGTGCGCGAAGGCTTCGATTCGCTGAACGAGCAGGAAGAAAAAGAAGAAGACATGCTGGACAAGGCATGGGGCCTGGAGCCGAATTCGCGCCTGTCCTGCCAGGCGATCGTCGCGGACGAGGACCTGGTGGTCGAGATCCCGAAATACACCATCAACCACGCCGCAGAGAAAAACCACTGAGCTAGGGAAGCCTGCCATGAAGTGGACTGACGTATCACGCATCGCCGAGGCATTGTACGAGAAGTACCCGGATGTCGACCCCGCCACGGTGCGCTTCGTCGACCTCCATAACTGGGTCGTTACGCTCGACGGTTTCGACGATGACCGTCACCGCGGCGGAGAGCGGATACTGGAAGCCATTCAGGCAGCATGGATCGATGAAGCAAGCTAAGCAAACCAACACCAAAGCCCCCGCCGTGCACGAGTTGCCGCCGGAGGTCCGCCCCGGCCAGTCCATCGAGCTGTTGAAGGAACTCCACATCCTCACGCGCGACGGCAAACTGAACCAGGACAGCCGCCGCAAGCTCAAACAGGTCTACCACCTGTACAATTTCATCGAGCCCTTGCTGAAGGATGTGCTGGAGGAGAAGCAGGCCGTGTCGCTGGTCGACCATGGCGCCGGCAAGTCCTACCTCGGCTTCATCCTGTACGACCTGTTCTTCAAGGGGCGGGGGGATGGCTCGCACATCTACGGCATCGAGACCCGCGAAGAACTGGTAGCCAAATCGAGCGAGCTGGCCGCGCGGCTGGGCTTTGGCGGCATGTCCTTCCTGCCGCTGTCGGTGGCGGAATCGACCACCTCGGATAAACTGCCGCCGACGATCGACATCGTCACCGCGCTGCACGCCTGTAACACGGCCACCGACGACGCCATCGACTTCGCGCTCAAGAAGAAGGCCAGACACATGGTGCTGGTGCCGTGCTGCCAGGCCGAGGTGGCGAGCGTGCTGCGCAAGAACAAGGGCAAGGAGCTGGGCCGCAGCGCGCTGACCGAGATCTGGCGCCACCCGATCCACACCCGCGAGTTCGGCAGCCAGGTCACCAACGTGCTGCGTTGCCTGCAGCTGGAAGCGCACGGCTACCAGGTGACGGTGACTGAACTGGTGGGCTGGGAGCACTCGATGAAGAATGAACTCATCGTCGCGACCTATAAAAACCTGCCGCGCCGCCGCCCGACCGAGCGCCTGCATGAAGTGATGGGCGAACTGGGCCTCGACGAAATGAAACAGCGTTTCTACGCACCCTTGACGACAACCGAACCGGATTGAGAACGCGATGAGCAAGAACGAATGGATCGACCTGCGCAGTGACACCGTGACCCAGCCGTCGGAAGCGATGCTGGCGGTGATGGGGCGCGCCGAGGTCGGCGACGACGTGTATGCCGACGACCCGTCGGTCAACCGCCTGCAGGATTACGCCGCCGACCTGTTCGGCTTCGAGGCCGGCCTGTTCGCGCCCTCGGGCACCCAGACCAACCTGATCGCCCTGATGACCCACTGCGGCCGGGGCGACGAATACCTGGTCGGCCAGGAAGCGCACACCTACAAGTACGAAGGCGGCGGCGCCGCGGTGCTGGGTTCGATCCAGCCGCAGCCGATCGCCAACCAGCCGGACGGCTCGATTCTACTGTCCGACATCGAGGCCTACATCAAGCCCGACGACATGCACTTCGCGCGCACCCGCCTGCTGGCGCTGGAAAACACCATCGGCGGCCGCGTGCTGCCGCAGGACTACGTGAAGGCCGCCACAAGCTACGCGCACAGCCGCGGCCTGGCTACCCACCTGGACGGCGCCCGCATCTGCAACGCGGCCGTCAAGGAGGGCATCAGCCTGCGCGAAGCGGCCAAGGGTTTCGATACGGTCTCGGTCTGCCTGTCCAAGGGCCTGGGCGCCCCGGTCGGCTCGGTGTTGCTGGGACCGAAGGCCTTCATCGAACAGGGCAAGCGCTGGCGCAAGATGCTCGGCGGCGGCATGCGCCAGGCCGGCGTGATCGCGGCGGCCGCGCAGTATGCGCTCGAGCACAACGTGCAGCGCCTGGCGGATGACCACGACAACGCCGCGGCGCTGGCCCAGGGCCTGGCGCAGATCGAGGCGCTCACGGTCACCGCCCCGCAGACCAACATCTTCTGGGTCGACATTCCCGCTGCCGCCTGCGAGCCGCTGCGCAAGGCCCTCGCGAACGAGCGCATCCGCGCCTCGATCGGCCCGCGCACCCGCCTGGTGACCCACCTGGACGTGGACGCGGCCGACGTGACACGTACCGTCGCGGTGTTCAAGGCCTTCTTTGCCAACTGGCGCGCCTGATGAGTGAGGACGCCATCCGCCTGGCCAAGCGCGTCGCCGCGCAGCTGGGCTGCTCGCGCGCCGAAGCGGAGCGCTACATCGCCTCCGGCGGCATCAGCGTCGATGGCCAGGTCGTCGAAGACCCGGCCAGCCGCGTACTGCCGTCGCAGGAGGTGCGCGTGCTGCCGGGCGCGTCGAACGAAGAAGCGCCGCCGGTGACCATCCTGCTGCACAAGCCGGCCGGCTTCAATTCCGGCGTCGGGGCGCGCGGCGAGCCTGCCCTTGGCTGCTTGACACCCGAGACGCTGGCGCAAGCGCACGGGCAGCCGCGCTTCCTCAAGCGCCACCTGACCAGGCTCACCTTGACCTCGCCGCTGGAGACCGATGCGAGCGGGCTGGTGGTCTATACCCAGGACTTCCGCGTGGCGCGCAAGCTGTTGGAGGAGGGCGAGCGGGTCGAGCAGGAATTCATCGTCGACGTCACCGGCACCATCAATGAAGGCGGACTGGCGCTGCTCAACCATGGCTTGCAGTTCAGCGGCAAGCCGATCCCGCCCATGAAGGTCAGCTGGCAGAGCGAACACCGGCTGCGCTTCGCGCTCAAGGGCGTGAAGCCCGGGCTGATCGACCACATGTGCCGCGCGGTGGGGCTGGAGATTGTCGAGCTGCGGCGCATCCGCATCGGGCGCGTGCCGATGGCGGGGTTGAAGGTGGGGGCGTGGCGCTATCTGCTCGACTATGAGCGGTTCTGATTGAGCTGGTGGTCTGCATGTAAACTTGGATTCCCGCCTACGCGGGAATGACGTGCTGACGTAATGGCTAATCGATACGTAGCGTCGGATCAGGCACCTAGCCTCAAGACCGTCATCCCGGCGAAGGCCGGGATCCAATTCCGTAGAGTAGTGCCAGCTCTTATCTCCGCCGCAACAACCCCACCCCCAACGCCGTCAACGCCACCACCCCCACCACAAGCGCCTTGTTCTGCCGCGGCGCCGCCCGCTCCCCGCTGTGGATCCCGTTCGGCCCCCGCTCCGGAGCATACAGGGCCCCCACCGTGTCCGGCGTGCGCTCCGCCCGCCGCGCCCACCGATCCAGCGCCCAGTTCATCCCCGCCGCCACCAGGTTGGGCGCCGCGAAATTCGTCAGCCTGAACAAGGTAGCCGGCGCACCCACCGCCGTGGTCGGCTTAGGATGCTGCGCCAACTTGACGACGGCCTCGGCGACCGTTTCGGGTTGCAGCACCCCGGGCGGATACGACAGCTTCGCCCCCGTATAGTTGGCCGCATGGCGGAACCCCGGCGTATCGACAAACGTCGGATACACATCGCATACGTGGATTCCCGGCCGCTTGTCCAGTTCCGCGCGCAGCGCTTCGCTGAAGCCGCGCAGGCCGTACTTGCTGGCCGCGTAGGCGGCGGCGTAGGGTGCGGCGACGAAGCCGCCGGACGAGATCATGTTGACCCAGATGCCGTGGTCCTGCTCCAGGAAGATCGGCAGCACCGCGTGAGCGTCGTTCATGTGGGTGAGGAGATTGGTCTCGATCGTGCGCCGGTGGTCGCGCATGGGCGCATCGGCGTACTTGCCGACCACGCCGGCGCCCACATTGCTGAACCACAGGTCGATTCCCCCCAGGATGGCGCGCGCCTGCCGCGCGAAGCCTGCGACGGCGTCGGCATCGATCGCATCCACCACCAGCGCTTCGGCGCGGCCGCCGGCCTGGCGGCAGCGCCGCACCACGTCGTCCAGGCCCGCCTTGCCGCGCGCACCCAGCACCAGTTGCGCGCCGCGGCGCGCGAAGGCGACGGCGGTGGCGGCGCCGATGCCGCTCGATGCGCCCATGATCACGACGCGGAAGTTAGACAGCTCCATGGCTCGCCTTTCGTCAGGTTGGAAGCCGTGGATTATTCCTGGGTTTTCGGGTTCGCCGCGCCCGTATGCCGGGCGGCAAGAAGCTGCCTTAGCGTTTGGTCTTCGGCAGCACGATCAGGCGCGTGCCGGCCAGGCGGTCGTGCAGGAACTGGCGGTCCTTGTCGAGGAAGGCGCTCAAGGCCCAGGCCACCAGCCCGATGCCGAGCAAGACCGCGGTCTCCACCTTGCCGTGCATGCCCAGCGCTGCGCGCACGAGCAGGGCCGGCAGGATCCAGCCCCAGGCGAACAGGTAGCGCAGCGCGGCCGTCCTGAACGGCACCTTGGCATGGCCCAGCTTGACCACCTTGATGCGCCAGGTCTTCATGGCCAGGGTGTGGCCGCTGTCGACCCAGCAGAAGGTGAAATAGGCGCCGGCGCTCAAGACCAGCCAGACGTTCATGCCGAACCTGGCAACCGGGTGCTGGCTGTTCAGGGTCAGCAGCATGTAGAGCGCGATCGCCAGCATCTCGACGGCGAACAGCAGGAACACCTCGTACAGCATGGCCATGAGGCGCCGGCGCACGGTCGGCGTCTCGACGGCCAGGGGCTTAGTTGATGGCGTTGCTGGCGTTGCCTGGGGTGCTTGGGTTGCTTGCATTCGTGGCTGGCTGGGCGGCGGGTGAAGAGGCGATCGGCGCCGCTGCAGCGGATGCGGCAGGCGCGGCGGACGGCGTGGCGGTCGTGGTCGGGACGGTTACGGCCGGGGTGGCGGCGGTGGCCGGGACCGAGGCAGGGGCCGCCAGGATGCACGAGGTGCCGCGGCGCGTGGCGCCCGGCGGGCAGCTGACCGGTGTGTCGATGATCGGCGAATGCGGCAGCGAGGGCGTACTCTGCGGCTTGGCGGCGGAGCGGGCCAACTTGCGTTTTTCTTCCTCGGACAACTGCTTGTAGCTTTCCCAGGTGGCTGCCTTCTGGCCTGGGGCCAGCTTGCGGGTCTTGTTGAAGTTCTCGCGCGCCAGGTTGCGCTGGGCCGGCGTCAGCTTCATCCACTCGCGCATGCGCTCGTGCACGCGCTGCTGCTCGGCCGGCGTCATCGAAGCGAAGCGCGCCGACATCTCGAGCCAGCGGCGCTTGCGCATGCCGTCCATGCCGTCCCATTCGGGCTGCAGCGGTTTCAGCGCGGTCTGCTGGGCGCGCGTCAGGTCGCGCCAGAGCGGCTTGTCGAGGGTCTTGGCCGGCGGCTTGGCGCCGGCGGCGACGGTAGAGGGCGCGCCTGCGCCGCGTGCGGCCGGCGCCGTCGATTCCGAACGGTTGTAGACCGCCCAGGTCGCGGCCCCGGCAATCAAGACCGCCGCCGCGGTGGCCACGACGGCGAGGCGGGGCTTCGGCGCGCTTGTCGTCATTGCTGGCGCTGTTGCGACTCCACGTAGGCATTGAAGCCATGGTCGAGGTACGCGGTCAGCGGCAGTTCGTCGGCCAGCACGGCGGCGTCGATCTCGGCCATCGCGGCCAGGCGCTGCTGCTGTTCGTGCTGGTACACGCCGCCCATGCCGATGACCAGCGCCAGCATCGGCGCGGCCACGCCCAGGCACGCCAGTGCCGGGCCAGTGAAGAGGGCGTTGAAGTCGAACAGCGGACGTTTGCCCGGGCGTGCCGGGTGCGTACCGACGCCCGCAGCGTCCGGTTTCTTGCGCGACAAGGCGCGCGCGCGCGCAGCGGCCAGCCGGTCGGTCGTCGAAACCGGCAGCGCGTCGAGGTTCTCGTTCAGGGCGTGGCGTATCTTGTACGCCAGATTGATGTCGTCCGTGTTCATAGCTTGATTCCCTTGGCCTTGAGCGCCTCGGCGAGGGCGTGGGTTGCACGGGAACAGTGCGTCTTGACGCTTCCCTCGGAACAACCCATCGCTTCGGCCGTCTCGGCCACGTCCATATCCTGCCAGTAACGCATGAGGAAGGCTTCCCGTTGACGCGGTGGGAGCTTTTCTACTTCTTGTTCGATCAGGCGCAAGGTTTGTGCGCGCTCAAACTGGTCGGCGCTCGACTCGGCAGCGGCCGTTCCTTCCTCCGCTTCATAGGAAGAAAGTATATCAAATTCCTCATCGTCCCCATCCGGGCGGCTGAAGCCCCCGAACAGGCTGACCCAGGTATTTCGTACCTTTTCGCGGCGGAAGTAGTCGAGGATGGTGGTCTGCAGGATGCGCTGGAACAGCATCGGCAGCTCGGCCGCCGGCTTGTCGCCATATTTCTCGGCCAGCTTGATCATCGCGTCCTGCACGATGTCGAGCGCCGATTCGTCCTTGCGTACCGCATACACTGCCTGCTTGAACGCACGCCGTTCGACATTCGCGAGGAAGTCGTTGAGTTCTTTGTCTGTGGCCATGCGTGGTTGGAAAGGCGTGTAATGCGAATGCCGTGAGGAAAACTCACGAATCCTAGCAAAAAACCATGACGGGCGCATCCAAATCGCGCAGTGCACATTAATTGGGCACCCGACCGCCCCGTCCAGGACGTTGGCAAAAAGTGCATGAAGTTAGTCGAAATGATTCGTTGTTGGGCCTGGCGTGCGTGGCTATTCTGGAATCAGGTTCACTCATCCTTCACCGCCATGCCGCTCGATTCGACCCGTCAGGATTTCGACATCCGCCCTTTCGTCAACCAGCCGCTCGGCGCCGAGGTGCTCGGCCTCGACCTCGCCCGGCCGCTGAGCATCGACGACTTCGACCGCCTGCACCGCGCTCACCTGGAGCACCACGTGCTGGTGTTCCGCGACCAGACCTTCAGCCCCCGGCAGCAGGTGGATTTCAGCCGCCGCTTCGGTCGACTGCAGATCCACGTGCTGCGCCAGTTCCAGCTGGCCGGGCACCCGGAAGTGCTGGTGATCTCGAACATCCGCGAGAACGGCCAGCCGATCGGCCTGGGCGACGCCGGCCACTGCTGGCACTCGGACCTGTCGTACAAGGCCGTACCCAGCCTGGGTTCGATGCTGCACGCCCAGGAGTTGCCGCTTGAAGGCGGCGACACCTTGTTCGCCAATCAGCATGCGGCCTATGACGCGCTTCCCGGCAGGCTCAAGCGCGAGATCGACGGCCTGCGCGCCGAGCACAGCTACCTGGCCAAGTACGAGGAGCTGCGCCGGCGTAACCCGTGGCGCCCCGCGCTGACCCAGGCCCAGATCATTGAGGTCGTGCCGGCCGCGCACCCGGTGGTGCGCACCCATCCGGAGACCGGGCGCCGTGCGCTGTTCGTCAGCGAGCATTTCACCACCCGCATCCTGGACGTGCCGGAAGAACGCAGCCGCGCGCTGCTGGGCGAGCTGTTCGCCCACAGCACCCGGCCCGAATTCGTCTATCGCCACCAGTGGCAGCCGCGCGACATGGTGTTCTGGGACAACCGCTCGCTGATGCACCTGGCGACGAGCTTCCCGCAAGACCAGCGCCGCAAGCTGTACCGCACCACCATCGAGGGCGACGTCCCGTTCTGAACCCGGAGCATCCATGCACATCAAGAAGAAACTCGTGGCGGCGGTAGCCGCCCTGGCCCTCGGCGTGTCCTCGACCGCCCAGGCCGAAGGCAAGATCCGCATCGCCGAGCAGTTCGGCATCGTCTACCTGTTGCTCAACGTGGCCCAGGACCAGAAGCTGATCGAGAAGCACGGCAAGAAGCAGGGCGTCGACATCGACGTCGACTGGGTCAGGCTCTCGGGCGGCTCGGTCGTCAACGATGCGCTGCTGGCCGGCTCCATCGACGTGGCCGGCGCCGGCCTGGGCCCGTTGTTGACGATCTGGGACCGCACCGCCGGACGCCAGAACGTGCGCGCCATCGCCTCGCTCGGCAACTTCCCGTATTACCTGGTCAGCACCAACCCGGCGGTGAGAACCATTGCCGACTTCAGCCAGAAGGACCGGATCGCGCTGCCCGCCGTGTCGGTGTCGGTGCAGGCGCGCATCCTCCAGATGGCCGCGGCCAAGCAGTGGGGCAAGGCGGAATTCAAACGGCTCGACCCGCTCACCCAGACCGTGCCGCACCCGGACGCGGCGGCCGCGGTCATCGCCGGCAAGACCGAGCTGAATGGCCACTTCGGCAACCCGCCGTTCCAGGACCAGGAATTGGCCGGCAATCCGGCTGCCCACATCGTGCTCAATTCCTACGACGTGCTGGGCGGCCCGAGCTCGGCCACCGTGCTGTACGCCACCGAAAAATACGTCAAGGAGAACCCTAAGACCTACCGCGCCTTCATCGACGCGCTGGTCGAGGCGGCCGAGCTGGCCTCGACCAATCCGGAAGCGGCGGCCGACGCCTACCTGCGTGTCAACAAGGGCAGTATCGACCGGGCTTTGTTACTCAAGGTGATCAGGAACCCGCAGGTGCAGTTCAAGGTGGCGCCGCAAAATACCCTGGGTCTGGCCCGGTTCATGCACGAGGTCGGGGCGATCAAGAGCAAACCAGCCAGTTGGCGCGATTACTTCTTCACCCATCCGACCTTGGACAAGGGGAGCTGACATGAGTCCGCTGAATCTGGTGCCGCCGCCCGAGCCGCTGCTGCGCGCCGAGCACGTCACCCTCGAATACCGGGGCGAGCGCGGCATCGTGCGCGCCACCGAGGATGTCAGCTTCGACGTCCACCGGGGCGACCGCTTCGTGCTGCTGGGCCCCTCGGGCTGCGGCAAGTCGACCCTGCTCAAGGCCGTGGGCGGCTTCATCGCACCGCAGGCGGGCAGTCTGCGGCTCGAGGGCAATGCGATCACGCGGCCGGGGCCGGACCGCATCGTCGTGTTCCAGGAATTCGACCAGCTGCCGCCCTGGAAGACGGTGCGCGAGAACGTCATGTTTCCGCTGCTGGCCAACGGCGTAAAGCGCAAGGAAGCCGACGCGCGGGCGCGGCACTGGCTGGGCAAGGTGGGGCTGGCGCGCTTTGCCGATGCCTACCCGCACACGCTGTCGGGCGGGATGAAGGCACGGGTGGCCATCGCGCGGGCGCTCGCCATGCAGCCGGCCATCCTGCTGATGGATGAGCCGTTCGCGGCGCTCGATGCGCTGACGCGGCGCACCATGCAGGAAGAGCTGCAGGCGCTGTGGGAGGAGATCGGCTTTACGATGCTGTTCGTGACGCATTCGATCGAGGAGGCGCTGGTGGTGGGGAACCGGATCCTGCTGCTGTCGCCGCATCCCGGCAGGGTGAGGGCGGAGCTGAATAGTCATCAGTTCAGCCTGGCCAGTGCGGGCAGTGCCGAATTCCAGGCCGCGACGCAGCGGATTCATGGGTTGCTATTTGGTGGGCAGGAGCAGGTTGAACGCGTGGGCGAGCGAGTCGCCCACCCTACGGGAGTGGCGCATGGTTAATCCACCGGTTCGCGCTGAATACATATTGGAGCCGGCGCTGGCGCCGCAGGTTCCGGCAACTTCGCCGTCCTTCGTCGTCCCGGACCTCGGCTGGCTGCGCAAGATCGGCATCCTGCTGGCCATTGCGCTCATCTGGGAGCTGCTCGCACGCTGGTTCAACAACGACCTGCTGCTGCCGGGCGCCATCCAGACTGGCAAGGCGTTCGTGGAAGGCATCGCCTCGGGTGAGCTGTGGGGCTATGTGAGCGTGTCGCTGCAGGTGCTGACGCAGGGCTTCGCGCTGGGCGTGTTCGGCGCCTTCCTGCTGACCTGGCTGGCGGTATCGGGCAAGGTCGGGCGGGAACTGATCGATACCCTGGCCGCGATGTTCAATCCGCTGCCGGCGATCGCGCTGCTGCCGCTGGCGCTGCTGTGGTTCGGGCTGGGCAAGGGCAGCCTCTTGATGGTGCTCGTGCATTCGGTGCTGTGGCCGCTGACCCTGAGCGCGACCGCCGGCTTCCGAGGGGTAGCGGACACCCTGCGCATGGCCGGCCGCAACTATGGCTTAGGCGGGTTGCGCATGGTGCTGCAGATCCTGATCCCGGCCGCGCTGCCGAGCATCTTGTCCGGCCTGAAGATCGGCTGGGCCTTCGCCTGGCGCACCCTGATCGCGGCCGAGTTGGTTTTTGGTAGCACGTCGGGGCAGGGCGGACTCGGCTGGTATATCTTCCAGAGCCGTAACGAACTGTTCACCGACAAGGTCTTTGCCGGGCTGGCGGCCGTCATTCTCATCGGACTCGCTGTAGAGCATCTGGTGTTCCAAACCCTCGAGAAGATCACCATTCGCCGCTGGGGCATGCAGCGCTGACCCGTAGTTCAGCTAAAGCATACTCAGCCGCGGCGCATCCGTCAGTCGGACGCGCGGTCGGCGAAGCCGACCACCCTACAGCTCAGTGCACCATTTTGGTTCAAGAAAAATAATCTCTCATATGCCTTGACCAAAATGGTGCAACGCAGTAATGTGTTTCAACGCTTTGCATCCCCAAAGCTCTCCGGTCACCCGGTGAAGGCCCACAAGCCATCTCCGGACTGACGCGCTTTCATTTGTAGGCAGTTTGCTCCGACCCGCGCCACAAGCGCGAGAGATGCGTATAAACGCTACAGACACTCAAGCCGAACGAGTTGCGCCCAGCGCCCGTGCGTAAGGACCCTACGGTGTCCTGAACCACAGTCGCGACCGCAGAGAGAAGGGACGCATGAGGGCTGTTGCGCACATCGCATTTCGTTAGGAACGGGCATCCGATCAAACTCCCATTGGGTCTTGAAAGGAATGAACATGAATAACGAAACATCAGCCCCCATCACGGGTGCTGAAATCCTGGTGCGTTGTCTCGCGGAAGAAGGCGTCAAGCACGTCTTCGGTTATCCCGGCGGGGCAGTCCTCTACATCTACGACGCCATCTTCAAGCAGGACAAGTTCCAGCACGTCCTGGTCCGCCACGAACAGGCCGCGGTGCACGCCGCAGACGCCTATTCGCGCAGCTCCAACACCGTCGGCGTCGCCCTCGTGACCTCCGGTCCGGGCGTCACCAATGCCGTCACCGGCCTCTCGACGGCCTACATGGATTCGATCCCGATGGTCGTGATCTCCGGCCAGGTGCCGAGCCATGCGATCGGCCAGGACGCCTTCCAGGAATGCGACACGGTCGGCATCACCCGCCCGGTGGTCAAGCACAACTTCCTGGTCAAGGACGTGCGCGAGCTGGCCTCGACCATCAAGAAAGCCTTCTACATCGCCCGCACCGGCCGTCCCGGCCCCGTGCTGGTCGACATCCCGAAGGACATCAGCATGCACAAGTGCGCGTACGACTACCCTCGCGAGATCGAGATGCGTTCGTACAAGCCGGTGGACAAGGGCCACGCCGGCCAGATCCGCAAGGCCGTGCAGCTGCTGCAGGGGGCCGAGCGCCCGATGATCTATGCCGGCGGCGGCGTGATCCTGGCCAATGCCTCGAACGAACTGAACCGCCTGGTCGAGAAGACCGGCTTCCCGGTGACCAACACGCTGATGGGCCTGGGCGCCTCGCGTTCGTCGAGTCCGCACTTCGTCGGCATGCCCGGCATGCACGGCACCTATGAAGCGAACATGGCGATGCAGCACTGCGACGTCCTGATCGCCATCGGCGCCCGTTTCGACGACCGCGTGATCGGCAACCCCAAGCACTTCGCCACCAACCCGCGCAAGATCATCCACATCGACATCGACCCGTCGTCGATCTCGAAGCGCGTGAAGGTCGACATCCCGATCGTCGGCAACGTCAAGGACGTGCTGGTCGAGCTGCTGTCGCAGCTGGACGCCAGCCAGGCAAACGGCAACGGCAATGCGCTGCAAGCCTGGTGGAAGCAGATCGCCGAATGGCGCGGCAAGGAGTGCCTGGCCTATGCGCCCTCGAATGAACTGATCAAGCCGCAGTCGGTGATCGAGCAGCTCTACCAGGTGACGAATGGCGATGCCTTCATCACCTCGGACGTCGGCCAGCACCAGATGTGGGCGGCGCAGTACTACGGCTTCGACAAGCCGCGCCGCTGGATCAATTCCGGCGGCCTGGGCACCATGGGCGTCGGCCTGCCGTACGCGATGGGCGTGCAGATGGCGAACCCGGATGCGACGGTCGCCTGCGTCACCGGCGAAGGCTCGATCCAGATGTGCATCCAGGAGCTCGCCAACTGCAAGCAGTACCACCTGACCCCGAAGATCATCCTGCTGAACAACCGCTTCCTCGGCATGGTCCGCCAGTGGCAGCAGATCGACTACGGCTCGCGCTATTCCGAGTCCTACATGGACTCCCTGCCGGACTTCGAAAAGCTGGCCGAGGCCTACGGCCACGTCGGCATGCGCATCGAAAAGCCGGGCGACGTCGAGGGTTCGCTGCGTGAAGCCTTCGCCATGAAGGACCGCCTGGTGTTCATGAACTTCATCACCGACCAGAGCGAGAACGTCTGGCCGATGGTCAAGGCCGGCAAGGGCCTGAACGAAATGCTGCTCGGCTCGGAGGACCTGTAATGCGACACATCATTTCCGTCCTCCTCGAGAACGAAGCCGGCGCGCTGTCGCGCGTGGTGGGCCTGTTCTCCGCACGCGGCTACAACATCGAGACGCTGACGGTGGCGCCGACCGAAGACGCGACCCTGTCGCGCATGACCATCGTCACCAGTGGCTCGGACGACATCATCGAGCAGATCACCAAGCACCTCAACCGCCTGATCGAGGTGGTGAAGGTGGTCGACCTCACCGAAGGGCAGCACATCGAGCGCGAGCTCATGCTCATCAAGGTGCGGGCGGTCGGCAAGGAGCGCGAAGAGATGAAGCGCACCGCCGACATCTTCCGCGGCCGGATCATCGACGTGACCGAAAAGACCTACACGATCGAGCTGACCGGCGCCAAGAGCAAGCTGGATGCCTTCATCGACGCCATCGACCGCGCCTCCATCCTCGAGACCGTCCGTACCGGCGGCTCCGGCATCGGCCGCGGCGAACGCATCCTCAAAGTTTGACGACATCGCTTTTGTAGGGTGGTCGGCTCCGCCGACCGCGCGTTCAACCGCCGCCTGCCTACCCACTTACACAAAATATAAAGGAATGACCATGAAAGTTTTCTACGACAAAGACTGCGACCTCTCCCTCATCAAAGGCAAGAACGTCGCCATCATCGGCTACGGCTCGCAGGGCCACGCCCACGCTCAGAACCTGTCCGAATCGGGCGTCAACGTCACCGTCGGCCTGCGCCGTGGCGGCGCGTCCTGGAACAAGGTCGAGGCGGCCGGCCTGAAGGTGGCCGAGGTCGATGAAGCGGTCAAGAACGCCGATGTCATCATGATCCTGCTGCCGGACGAGAACATCGCCGAGGTCTACAAGAACAACGTGGAACCGAACGCCAAGCAGGGCGCCGCGCTGGCCTTCGCGCACGGCTTCAACGTGCATTATGGCCAGGTGGTGCCGCGCGCCGACCTCGACGTCATCATGGTCGCTCCGAAAGCGCCTGGCCACACCGTGCGCGGCACCTACCGCCAGGGTGGCGGCGTGCCGCACCTGGTCGCGGTCTACCAGGACAAATCCGGCGCGGCGCGCGACATCGCGCTGTCCTACGCCATGGCCAACGGCGGCGGCCGCGCCGGCATCATCGAGACCAACTTCCGCGAAGAGACCGAGACCGACCTGTTCGGCGAACAGGCCGTGCTGTGCGGCGGTGCGGTCGAGCTGATCAAGGCGGGCTTCGAAACCCTGACCGAAGCTGGCTATGCGCCGGAGATGGCTTACTTCGAATGCCTGCACGAACTGAAGCTGATCGTCGACCTGATCTACGAAGGCGGCATCGCCAACATGAACTACTCGATTTCCAACAACGCGGAGTACGGCGAGTACGTCACCGGCCCGAAGGTCGTCACATCAAGCACCAAGGATGCGATGCGCCAGTGCCTGAAGGACATCCAGACCGGCGAGTACGCGAAGAGCTTCATCCTCGAGAACAAGGCCGGCGCCCCGACCCTGATCTCGCGCCGCCGCCTCACCGCCGAGCACCCGATCGAGGAAGTCGGCGCCAAGCTGCGCGCGATGATGCCGTGGATTGCGAAGAACAAGCTGGTCGACCAGAGCAAAAACTAATCTGTAGGGGTGATCCAGTCCAGTGGACTGGATCACGCTCCGCCGACCGCGCGTCCAACTCCGCTACGCATTGTGGCAACGCATCCGTCAGTTGAACGCGTGGTCGGCAAGCCGACCACCCTACAATTCGAGACAGTTGTTACTCTACCTGCTCAGTTGCAACGATCCATTACAAATTCACGATGGAAGTTGCTGAGTCGGTAACATATAAGTGACGCGGACATCCGTCGAACTTACTGGAGAACAACAATGAAACTGTCTACATCGCTCGTCGCCGCCGCCCTGGTGGTCGCTTTCCAGGCCCAGGCGCAGACCGTCCCCGCCGCCCAGGAAGGCCCTGGCAAGGTATCGACCGCCGGCACGCTGGTGGTGGTGCCGGCCTTCGGCGAAGTAAAGCATGCCAACGACCAGGCCACCGTGACGTTTGCGGTCGAAGAGCACGACAAGGACAAGAATGCCGCTGCGGCGCGTGTGAACCGCAAGATGAAGGAGGGAACCGAGATCGTGCGCCGTGCCGATCCGAAGGCCGAGCTCAAGACGATGGGTTACTACACCTACCCGGTCTACCCGGAAGTGCCGCCCATGCCGCAGCCGGCCATGCGTACCCCGCCCAAGCCGGTGCCGATCGCCTGGCGCGTCGGCCAGTACCTGGAGGTGAAGACGACGAATTTGGCCGACCTGCCGAAGACCGCCGCTGCGGCCCAGAAAGTGCTTCAGATTAACAACGTGAGCTTCGGCCTGAGCCCGGAACTGGAAAAACGCCTCGACGACCAGCGCATCGCCGCCACCTACCGCAACCTGAACGAGCGCATGGCCTCGATCGCCAATGCGATGGGGCGCTCGCTGCGGACGGCCGTGATCGAGACCGTCGATTTCGAGGGTTCCGGCAACTATGCGGGCGATGCGCAGGGCGCTGCGGCGCCGATGATGATGCGGATGAATGCGAAGCGCGAAGGGATGGAGGAGATGCCGGAACCGAGCTTCGAACCGGGTGAAACCACGCTCCAGATGCGTCTGGTAGGAAAGGTGCGATTCAAATAAGGATGGTGATTCGCTAACAAGGGGTTCCCGCCCCTATAATGCTGGGAACAGCATTACTTGAATACGGATCCTTATGCCAACTTTTCCACGCCGCCGACCACCTGGAGCCGCGCCCAAGGCGCCACGATTTTCCCGCCTGAAAAAACGCTTCGGGCGTCGAGCGGAAGACCGTGTCCAGGGCGAACGCGGCCGCGGCATCTACCTGCTGCCGAATGCCTTCACGACCGGCGCGCTGTTCTGCGGTTTCTACGCGATCGTGATGGCGATGAACCAGCGCTTCGAACACGCGTGCTGGGCGGTGTTCATCGCGATGGTGCTGGACGGGCTGGACGGGCGCATCGCGCGCCTGACCAACACCCAGTCGGAGTTCGGCGCGCAGTACGACTCGCTGTCGGACATGGTGTCCTTCGGGGCCGCGCCGGCGCTGGTGATCTATGAATGGTCGCTCCGCGGGCTGGGCAAGCTGGGCTGGATCGCCGCCTTCGTGTACTGCGCCGGGGCGGCGCTGCGCCTGGCGCGCTTCAACACCAACATCGAGGTGGTGGACAAGCGCTTCTTCCAGGGCTTGCCGAGCCCGGCGGCGGCGGCGCTGGTGGTCGGTTTCATCATGATGATGACCGACCCCGACATCAACGTCAGCTCGCGCCAGGTGGACTGGGTGAGCTGGGGCATCGCGGTGTTCGCGGGCCTGACGATGGTGTCGAACGTACCGTTTTACAGCTTCAAGGACGTGAACTTCCGCAAGTCGGTGCCGTTCATCGTGGTGTTCCTGATCGCCCTCGGCTTCGCGCTGCTGGCGATCGACCCACCGAAAGTCCTGTGGCCGATTTTTGTGATTTACGGCTTGTCGGGATATGCCGTGTTCGCCTGGCGCGCAGCCAAGGGCAAGCCGGTGAGCATCATCCCGCTCGACGACGACGAGCCGGACGACGGCGTGCGCCGCTAGCGCGGACCTTCGGGTCGGGCAGGGCGCCCGCTGACTTTGTTTAGCATACGGAGCCCAGAATGTCTGCCTTGCCTGACCCGAATCGCCTGATTATTTTCGACACCACCCTGCGCGACGGCGAGCAATCGCCCGGCGCATCCATGACCAGGGACGAGAAGGTGCGCATCGCGCGCCAGCTCGAGCGCCTGCGGGTGGACGTCATCGAAGCCGGCTTCGCCGCCGCCTCACCGGGCGACTTTGAAGCGATCCGTGCGATCTCGAGCGCGGTGCGCGAGTCCACCATCTGCTCGCTCTCGCGCGCCAACGACCGCGACATCGCGCGCGCCGCCGAAGCCCTGGCGCCTGCCGCGCGCAAGCGCATCCACACCTTCATCGCTACCTCGCCGCTGCATATGCAGATGAAGCTGCGCATGGAGCCGGAGCAGGTGCTGGAGCAGGCCAGGCTGGCGATCCGCTACGCGCGCAACCACACCGACGACATCGAGTTCTCGCCCGAGGACGGCAGCCGCTCGGACGAGGAATTCCTGTGCCGCGTGCTCGAAGCCGTGATCGCGGAAGGCGCGACCACCATCAATTTTCCCGACACCGTCGGCTATGCGGTGCCCGAGCAGTTTGGCGAGCGCATCCGCCGCCTGCGCGAACGCGTGCCCAATTCCGACAAGGCCATCTGGTCGGTGCACTGCCACAACGACCTCGGGCTGGCCGTGGCGAACTCGCTGGCCGGCGTCGCCATCGGCGGCGCGCGCCAGATCGAGTGCACCATCAACGGCCTGGGTGAGCGCGCGGGGAACACCTCGCTGGAAGAAGTCGTGATGGCCCTGCGCACCCGCCACGACTACTTCAACCTGACGGTCGGCATCGACACCACGCAGATCGTCCCAAGCTCGAAAATGGTCTCGCAGATCACCGGCTTTGCGGTGCAGCCGAACAAGGCGGTGGTGGGGGCGAACGCCTTCGCCCACGCGTCCGGCATCCACCAGGACGGCATCCTGAAGGCGCGCGAGACCTACGAGATCATGCGCGCCGAAGACGTGGGCTGGACCGCCAACAAGATCGTGCTCGGCAAGCTCTCCGGCCGCAACGCCTTCAAGTCGCGCCTGCAGGAGCTGGGGATCGAGCTGGAGTCGGAGGCCGAAGTGAATGCCGCGTTCGCCCGCTTCAAGGAGCTGGCGGACCGCAAGGCCGAGATTTTTGACGAGGACATCATGGCGCTGGTCTCCGCCGAGGACCATGCGCAGGGCGGCGAACTCTATCGCCTGGTGTCGCTGGCCCAGCGCTCGGAGACGGGCGAGCTGCCGCATGCGAAGGTGGTGTTCGCGGTGGAAGGGAAAGAGGTATCGGCCGAGGCCTCGGGCGACGGGCCGGTGGACGCGGTGATCAGCGCGATCGAGAGCGTTGTGAAGAGCGGGGCGGAGCAGGTGTTGTTTTCGATTAATGCGATCAGCAACGGGCCGCAGTCGCAGGGGGAGGTGACGATCCGGCTGTCGCACTCGGGGCGGATCGTGAATGGGGTGGGGGCGGATCCGGACATCATCGTGGCGTCGGCCAGGGCGTATTTGTCGGGGTTGAACAAGCTGCATTCGAAAGTCGAGAGGGTGAATCCGCAGGGGGTGTAAGGAAGCATTGCGATTGGCAAGGAAAATTGGCGTGAACAATGAGCCTGTCAGAATTTCTGTGTGGAACGGGGTCATGAAATAATGTCGAAAGGACTGTTCCATGACCGAAGTGATGACCACCAAAAAGCCCAAGAAAAAGAAAGTAGCGTACCCGTTCCCAGTCGAGC
>Ga0209023_10000214_pt1 | contig 99477 bp, 84 predicted proteins | sample LakOneMetagenome_FD_187468 | JGI IMG/M metagenome (GOLD analysis project Ga0209023, IMG submission 187468) | Freshwater and sediment microbial communities from Lake Erie, Canada (SPAdes) (version 2) | ecosystem: Environmental > Aquatic > Freshwater > Lentic | place: Lake Erie, Canada...
CCGATCTCACCACATAGATGACATACGGACCGGTCGCGGCGGCGGCCGCGGCCAGGGCGGCGTCTCGGATGCGCGGGTGCAAAATCGCTTCCAGGCGGGCGCGCGCTGCGGGATCGGCAAATACCAGCGCGCGCATGGCGGCCCGGTCCAGCGCACCGTCGGGCCCGGCAAACGCGGGACCGAATTCGGCGATGATCGCGGGCATGGCCGGGCCGTGCGGCGCCGTCATCGCATGGGCAATCAGGTCGGTGTCGACCAGCGCCGCGCCCAGCTCGGCGAACATGTCCGCCACCGTGGTCTTGCCGCAGCCGATGCCGCCGGTCAGGCCGACGGCGAAGCGGTGTGGCGGGGGCGTGTCGACCGGCGCCATGTCACAGCGGGACGCCGCCGCGCAGCCAGACCTGGGTCATCTGGCCCAGCTCGGCGGCAAACAGCAGGGCCAGCAGGCCGGCGCCGGCCAGATACGGGCCGAAGGGAATCTTGGTGCGCCCGCCCGTGCCCGCCGCCAGCATCACGGCGATGCCGACCACCGCGCCGACCACCGACGACAGCAGGATGATCGCAGGCAGCAGTTGCCAGCCCATCCAGGCGCCCAGCCCGGCCAGCAGCTTGAAGTCGCCGCCGCCCATGCCATCTTCCTTGCGCACCAGCTTGTAGGCGGCGTTAATGGTCCACAGCGTCAGGTAGCCGGCCACCGCGCCCAGGACGGCGTCATGAAGGGAGGCGAAGCCGCCGTTCACGTTGACCAGCAGGCCCAGCCACAAGAACGGCATGGTCAAGTCGTCTGGCAGGTATTGGGTATCGACGTCGATGAAGGTCATGGCAATGAGCATGAACCCGAACACGACGGCGCCCATGCCCATCCAGCCGCTGCCGTACAGCCAGACGGTATAGGCTGCCAGCAGGCCCGATAGCATCTCAATGATGGGGTAGCGCGGAGAAATTTTCGCCTTGCATCCCTTGCACTTGCCACCCAGCACGAGATAACTGACCACCGGCACGTTTTCCAGCGCCGTGATCCGGTGCCCGCAATGGGGACAGGCCGAGCGTGGCGTGGCCAACGTGTAGGTATCGGTGTGGATCGGTTCCTTGCCCACGTGTTCGGCGCAGGCATTTTCGAATTCGCGCACCATCATCTTGGGCAGGCGATGAATGACGACATTCAGGAAACTGCCGATCAGCAAGCCGAACAGGCCGAAGGCGATGGTGGGAAGCAGGGCGTGGGGCGCTTCGAAAAAAAACGGATCCATGGTTTCACTTTACTGGAAGAGGTTAAAACACATCGCCCCCGCGAAGGCGGGCCTGCGCGAGGGCGATGGTGAAGCGGTGACTGCGAAGACCGGTCCGCTGGCGTCAGACCACCGCGCCGAGCTTGAAGATGGGCAGATACATGGCAACCACCAGGCCGCCGATGATCACGCCGAGCACCACCATGATGAGCGGTTCCATCAGCGAGGCCAGGGCAGCGACGGCTTCGTCGACTTCATCTTCGAAGAAACCGGCCACCTTGCCCAGCATGGAATCGAGCGCGCCCGATTCCTCGCCGATGGCGACCATCTGGGTCACGATGGGCGGGAACACGTTGGCGTTTTGCATCGCCATGGTCAGGCTGGTACCGGTCGACACCTCGTTCTGGATTTTCTTGGTCGCTTCCAGGTACAAGGCATTGCCAGCCGCGCCACCGACCGAGTCGAGCGCTTCGACCAGCGGCACGCCGGCGGCGAACATGGTGGCCAGGGTACGGGTCCAGCGGGCAATGGCCGCCTTGCGGATCACGGGGCCGAAGATTGGCAGGCGCAGCAGCAGCAAGTCCATGGTGCGCTGCATCTTGGCCGAGCGTTGCCAGCTCTGGAAGAAGAAATACAGACCGGCAAACAGGCTGCCGAAGATCGCCCACCACCACTGGACGAAGAAGTCCGAAATGGCCATGATCACCAGGGTAGGGGCCGGCAAATCGGCGCCGAAGCTGGCAAATACCTGCTTGAACGCGGGTACCACCCAGATCATGATCACCGACGTGACCACGAAGGCCACACCCAGAATCGAAATCGGGTACATCAGAGCCGACTTGATCTTGCTCTTCATGGCGATGGTTTTTTCCTTGTACACCGCCAGACGGGTCAGCAAGTCTTCCAGAATACCGGCCTGTTCGCCCGCACCGACCAGGTTGCAGAACAGCGGGTCGAAATACAGGGGGTACTTGCGGAATGCGTTGTTCAGGCTGGTACCGGTTTCGATGTCGCCGCGCAAATCCTGGATCAGCTTGGACATCGACGGGTTCGAGTGGCCCTTGCTGACGATATCGAACGATTGCAGCAGCGGCACGCCGGCCTTCATCATCGTGGCCAGCTGGCGCGTGAAAATGGAAATGTCTTTCTCGGTGATCTTGCGCCCGCTGCGCATGGTCTTTTTCTTGACCTTGGTGACCATCACGCCCTGGCGGCGCAGGGTGACGTTGACGATCGCCTCGCCGCCGGCCCGAATTTCGCCGCGCACGATCTTGCCAGTCTTGTCCTTGCCTTCCCAGGCGTAGATGGCTTCCTTGGTGGCGACGGTTTTTGGTGGTGCAGTTGCCATTAGATTTCCTATTCGTTGGTACAGCCGAGTACTTCTTCCAGGCTGGTCAGGCCTTGTTTTACTTTCATCAATCCGGAGCGGCGCAGGGACTTGACGCCCTCGGACTCGGACTGGGCAGCAATTTCCATCGAGTTGCCATGCGCCAGGATGATTTTTTCAATGGCCGGGGTGATCGGCATGATCTGGTAAATACCGACCCGGCCCTTGTAACCGCCGCCCAGGCAGCGTTCGCAGCCGACCGGCCCGTAAGGTTTCCAGCCGCCTTCCAGCTCTTCCGGACGGAAGCCGGCCGCCAGTAGGATCTCGTGCGAGGTCTCGAGCGGCTTCTTGCAGGTGCACAGGCGGCGCGCCAGGCGCTGGGCGGTGATCATGATGACCGAGGAGGCAATGTTGAACGGGGCCACGCCCATGTTCATCAGGCGCGTCAAGGTCGACGGCGCATCGTTGGTGTGCAGGGTGGAAAACACCATGTGGCCCGTCTGCGCCGCCTTGATGGCGATGTCGGCCGTTTCCAGGTCGCGAATCTCGCCCACCATGATGATGTCCGGATCCTGGCGCAGGAACGATTTGAGCGCCACCGGGAAGGTCAGGCCGGCGCGGTCGTTGACGTTGACCTGGTTTACGCCGGGCAAATTGATCTCGGCCGGGTCTTCCGCGGTCGAAATATTAATGCCAGGCTTGTTGATCACGTTCAGGCAGGTGTACAGCGACACGGTCTTGCCGGAACCGGTCGGCCCGGTCACCAGCACCATGCCGTACGGACGCTGAATGGCCTCGAGCAGCAATTCCTTCTGGTCCGGATCGTAGCCGAGCGCGTCGATGCCCATCTGGGCCTGGGTCGCGTCCAGAATCCGCATGACAGTCTTTTCGCCGAACAGCGTAGGCAGCGTGCTGACCCGGAAGTCGATTGCCTTGACGGGCGAGAGGACCAGGCGCATGCGGCCATCCTGCGGCACGCGCTTTTCGGAAATATCGAGCTTGGCCAGCACCTTGATGCGCGAGACCAGCTTTTCGCGGATCGAAATGGGCGGCTGGGCATGCTCGCGCAGCACGCCGTCGACGCGCAGGCGGATCCGGTAGAATTTTTCGAACGGTTCGAAGTGGATATCGGAGGCGCCCAGGTTGATCGCATCCATCAGGATCTTGTTGAGGAACTTGACGATCGGCGCATCTTCGATCTCGTTTTGCGCCGCATCGGCCACCGAGGCCGGGCCGGCATCGTCGGCGAAGGTGATTTCCTCTTCGTCGCCGCTCATCATTTCGGTGATGTTCTGCTCGGCGCTCTTGCCCAGGGTATTGAGCCAGTTGAGCAGCACATCGTGGGCCACGATTACCGGTTCGACCTGGGCTTCGCTCTGGAACTTGATCTGGTCCAGGGCCTGGGTATTGGTCGGGTCCGAAATGGCCACCGACATCTTGTTGCCGCGCTTGGCCAGGGCGATCACGCGCTGCGCCTGCATCAGCTTGTTGTCGATGGCGCCCGGCGGCAGCGACTCGGTGGAAAACCCGGCCAGGTCCATCAGGGGATAGCCGAACGTTTCGGCGCAAAACGCCGCCAGCGAGCGCGCATCGATCGCGCCGCTTGAGAGCAGTGCATCGATGAACGGGGTCTTGTCGATCAGCGCTTTCTTTTGCAGCGCGTCGGCCTGCTGGACGTTCAGGCGCCCCGCCTGCATCAGCGCACGCGCCAAGCCGGACATCGGAGTACCTGAAGCCGCGTTCGGGAGGACTGCTGCCATAGTTGAAAGCGTTTTAAAAGGTGAGAAAACGGCAAAGGCGCCATCGGGCATTGGCCGGAACGGCGAACTGCCTTGGATCATGCCTCCGAGCATCACATTTGTAAAGGGTTACTCGCAGGGGAGGGACGCCAGTTGAGGCGTAGTTACCACGTAGTCATAATGTCACGGAATGTTGCACTGTGCAGGAATGAATGACTTAAGCGTAGCGCGATGTTAACGGTCGCTGCAATTTGACAACTTTAATGGCCTGGTTCTTGACCTGGATCACTTCGATGACCACGCCGCCAAGCTTGACGGCAATCGGCGCATCGGGGATCTCTTGCAACTGTTCAAGCATGAGGCCGTTCAAGGTCTTGGGCCCGTCGAGCGGGAAGTCGAGATCCAGGCGCTTGTTGATGTCGCGCAGGGCGGTACTGCCTTCGAGCAGGCATTCGCCGCGCGCGTCCCAGCCGAAATGCTCGCTGCGCGCCGCGCCCGGAACCGAGGTGGTGAATTCGCCGATCATCTCTTCGATGATGTCGTCGAGCGTGACCAGGCCCTGCACCTCGCCGTATTCATCGACGATGATGCCCAGGCGCTCCTTGTTCTCCTGGAAGTACTGGAGCTGGGTAAATACGCTGGTGTCCTGGGGAATGTAATACGGAGCGCTGAGCAGGTCGCGGAAGTGCTGGACCGTCAATTCCTCCTCTTCATTGAGCAGGGCCACCGCATGGCGTACGTGCAAGATGCCGAGGATCTGGTTGATCTCGCCTTCGTAGACGGGCAGCTTGTTGTGGTAGCAGGTGGTCAGCTGGCGCTTGATTTCCCCCACCGGCACGGCCAGGTTGAGCGCCTCGATCTGGGCGCGCGGGGTCATGATGTCGTCAACCTTGGTGCTTTCCAGGTCGAACAGGTTGAGCAGGATACTCTTGTGCTTTTGCGGAATGAAGTTGCCGCCTTCGAGGACGATGGCGCGCAATTCCTCGGGCGAGACGCGGTGCTGCTGGGCCGCGTTGGCCGGCTGTACGCGCAGCACGGCCAGCACCATGCGCACGAACAGGTTGACGAACCAGATCAGGGGCGCGCCCACCGCCATGAGCGGCTTGAGCAGGGTGGAGGCGCCCAGCGACAGGTTTTCCGGGTAGCGCGCACCGATGAACTTGGGGGTGATTTCGCCAAACACGATCAGCACGAAGGCCATGATGGCAATGGCGGTGAAGATGGCGCTGTAATCGAGGCCGAAGAAGGAAATCGCGATCGCCGTGGCTGCCGCCGTGGCCAGTGCATTGACCAGCGTGTTGGCGATGAGGATCAGCGACAGCAGGCGCTCGGTGCGCTCGAGCAGCCACAGCGTGGTGGCCGCGCTGCGAAAGCCCCGCTTGGCCAGGCTGCGCAAGCGATAGCGGTTGGCCGCCATGAGAGCGGTTTCCGCCATGGCGAAGAAGGCCGAACAGAAGATCAGGAAAATGAGTGCGGCAACAAGCACCCAGAGTGGCACGGTATCCAAGGCTCACCGTAAAGAAACCTGCGTGGGCGGCGCCGAAGCGGCAGCCGCAGAGTGAGGGATTTTATGTCATGGCCCGTTTCCATGCAAGTTTGACCACGTGCGCGCTCAGCCGTTCCACCAGTGCGAGGTCTCGCCCATGGCCGGCAGGCGCGCCTGCATGGCCGCGTGGATGATGCCCGCGTCCAGCGCCTGCTGGGCATCGTAGATGCGTGCGCTGCCAAACAGGTGGGTGCGGATATCGTCCTTGACGCCGGCCTCGGCGGTGGCGTCTTCAAAGATGCTGGCGTAGCGTTCGGCGTCGAAATCGAGGCAGTCGCGCCATTCGGACACGCGCGCGTGGTCGGCCGCCACCAGCTGGCCAAAGCCCCAGTGCAGGGGATGGACCAGGAAGCGCGTGCCGGGGCAGGCATAGCGTTTGGAGCCCGCCAGAAAGATCACCACCCCCACCGATTCCACGCTGCCCACGTTGAAGGTGGTCAGCGGCAGCGGCAGCGACTTGAGGAAAAAGTACAGGGCGAAGCCGGCCGTCATGTTGCCCCCTTCGGTCGAGAGGTGCAGCTCGATCTCGCTGGCGCCGCTTTGCAAGGCTTGCAGGCACAGGTTGCGGACCGTGCACGCCGAGGCATGGTTGATCGGTCCGATGAAGTGGACGATGTGCAAAGACATTTCTTCTCCCGGGACATCTACCGGGAAAGCATAGCAAGAATTTGGCAACCGGCCGGTTCTGCAGGCCTAGCTGCCGCGGTAAGTCGCATACGACCAGGGCGTGACCACCAGCGGCACGTGGTAATTCTGCTCCGGCGCGGCGATCCCGAAGGCGATCGTGACGCGGTCGACAAAGCGCGGTTCGGGCAGGGCCACGCCCTGGGCCGCGAAATAGTCGCCCGCGGCAAACACCAGTTCGTAGCGGCCCGCGCGCATGGCCTCGCCCTCGAGCAGGGGCTGGGCGCAGCGCCCGTCGGCATTGGTGACGGCTTCGGCCAGCAGGGTGCGGCGCTCGCCTTCGAGCGCGTACAAGGCAATGGCCACGCCGGCGCCCGGCTTGCCCTGGGTGGTGTCGAGCACGTGGGTACTGAGTTTTCCCATGATGTTCCTATATGGCATTGACGATGTCGTTATGGCCGCAATCATATACGCTGGCCGGTCCGCCGCTATATGATGCGCGATATACCTTTGCTTTCCTTGCGACCATGACTCCAGACCAGCCTTATCCCCGCGACCTGATCGGCTACGGCCGCACGCCGATTCATCCGCGCTGGCCAGGCCGGGCCCGGATCGCCCTGCAATTCGTGCTCAATTATGAAGAGGGCGGCGAAAACAGCGTGCTGCACGGCGACAGCGCTTCGGAGACCTTCCTGTCCGAGATCATCGGCGCGCAAGCCTTCCCGGCCCGCCACATGAGCATGGAGTCGCTCTACGAATACGGCTCGCGCGCCGGCCTGTGGCGCCTGCTGCGCCTGTTCGAAGCGCGCAAGCTGCCGCTGACCATCTTTGGCGTGGCCACGGCGCTGCAGCGCAACCCGGAAGCGGTGGCAGCGTTCCAGGAACTGGGCCACGAAATCGCCTGCCATGGCTTGAAGTGGATCTCCTACCAGAACGTCGACGAAGCCACCGAGCGCGCCCACATGGCCGAAGCGGTGCGCATCATCCGCGCGCTGACCGGCGCTGCGCCGGCCGGCTGGTACACGGGACGCGACTCGCCCAACACGCGCCGCCTGGTGGTCGAGCATGGCGGCTTCGAATACGATGCCGACTATTACGGCGACGACCTGCCGTTCTGGCAGGATGTGGCCCATGCGGGCGGGGTCACGCCGCAACTGATCGTGCCGTACACCCTCGACACCAACGACATGCGCTTTGCCGCCGCCCAGGGCTTCAATTCGGGCACGCAGTTTTTCGACTACCTCAAGGATGCCTTCGACGTGCTGTATGCCGAGGGCGACCCCAACGGCTTGAACCAGCCCAAGATGCTGTCGATCGGCCTGCACTGCCGCATCGCGGGACGGCCGGGGCGCGCGGCGGCGCTGGCGCACTTCCTCGATTACGTGCAAGCCCATGAACAGGTGTGGATCACGCGGCGCCTCGACATCGCCCGCCACTGGCGCATGCACCACCCTCGTTCATAGGCGCGCCATGTCTTCCTTCGTCGGGCACGCCGGCGCCGGCATGGCCGTCTTCCTGTGCCGCGCGCGGCCGCTCGATCGGCGCGCCGCCGTCATCCTCGGCGTGCTGGTGCTGCTGGCGATCGCGCCCGACCTCGATTACCTGGCCTGGTGGTGCTGCCGGATTCAGAGCGCGCCGCGCTGGACCCATTCGCTGGCGTTCTGCCTGGCCCTGGCCGGGCTGGCCAGCCTGCCCGGCGTGCGCTGGCGCGCGGCGCTGGGCGACTATCCGGGCTTTTCCGCCTGCGCCTTGGCGGCCTGTTCGCACATCGTGCTGGACTGGCTGGTCGGCGTGCATCCGCTGCCCGTGCTGTGGCCACTGCCGCTGCCGCAAGCGAGCGCACCGTTCGGCATCCTGCCCAGCGCCGGCCACCTGAGCCTGACCAACTACTACTTTTGGCGCAACCTGCTGATCGAAACCGGTATTCTGCTCCCGCTGTATGCGCTGGCGGTGGCGCTGGCGCGCCAGGTGCCGGCGCGCCGCCTGGGTCGCTGGGCGCTGCTGGCCATCCCCGTGTGGACGCTCTGCCTGGCCTGGTCGCTGCGGGTGCATGGCTGACCCTCTCGACATGCGAATTTTCTGATATCTAAGATATGTGAAAACACATATTCCCCTTGCTCCGCGGTGTTAACCTTGTAGACTGGGATAAAACCGAGGCAAGAATGTCAACACCGATCCGTTTCTACTATCAGGGCAGCGTGCGCGAAGTGCGCAATGCCGCGCCGACTCAGACCGTTTTGCAGCACTTGCGCGACGACCTGCACTGCACCGGCACCAAGGAAGGCTGCGCCGAAGGCGATTGCGGCGCCTGCACGGTCGTGATCGGCTCGCTCGAGGATGGCCAGGTCCGGATGAACGCGGTCAATGCCTGCATCCAGTTCGTTCCCACGCTCGACGGCAAGGCCCTGTTTTCGGTGGAGGACTTGCAACAGGACGATGGCGCCCTGCACCCGGTGCAGCAAGCCATGGTCGAGTGCCACGGTTCCCAGTGCGGCTTTTGCACGCCCGGTTTCGTCATGTCCCTGTGGGGCATGTATCTCAAGCAGGATGGCGCACGGCCCAGCCGCTGCCAGGTCGACGATGCCCTGTCGGGCAATCTGTGCCGCTGCACCGGCTACCGCCCGATCATCGATGCCGCCATGCGCATGGGCGAACTGCCGCGCGTCGCGTTCGACCGTGCGGCGCTGGCGGCGACCCTGGCACCCCTGCAGCGCGAGGCCATGACCACCTACAGCGCCGACGGCCGCCATTTCCTGGCGCCGCGCACGCTGGACGAACTGGTCGCCGCGCGCGCCGCCCATCCGGGCGCCACCCTGCTGGCCGGCTCCACCGACATCGGCCTGTGGGTGACCAAGCAGCTGCGCGAGCTGGGCGACATCATCTACCTCGGGCACGTGGCGGCCCTGCGCACGGTCAGCGCAGCGGACGGCATGCTCGACATCGGCGCCGGCGTGTCGCTGCAAGACGCCTACGCCGCCGTCTGCCGGCACTATCCCGACCAGTTGTCCGAGATGTGGCAGCGCTTCGCCTCGCTCCCCATCCGCAACGCCGGCACGCTGGGCGGCAATGTGGCCAACGGCTCGCCGATCGGCGACTCGATGCCGTGGCTGATCGCCCTCGGCAGCGAAGTGGTATTGCGCTCGGCCGCAGGCCAGCGCGTGCTGGCGCTGGAAGACTTTTACCTCGGTTACCAGAAAAAGGATCTGCGGCCGGACGAATTCGTCGAGTCGGTGCGGGTGCCGCTGCCGCGCGCCGGCGTTGCATTCCGCACCTACAAGCTGGCCAAGCGCTTCGACCAGGATATTTCTGCCGTGTGCGCGGCGTTCGCCTTCCGCTTCGATGGCGCGACCGTGCTGGAAGCGCGCATTGCCTTCGGCGGCATGGCAGCCACGCCCAAGCGCGCCAGCGCGGCCGAAGCGCTGCTCGCCGGCCAGCCATGGAGCGAGGCTACCGTCAGCGCCGCCATGGCGGCCATGGCGCAGGACTACGCGCCCCTGTCGGACATGCGCGCCTCCAGCGCCTACCGCATGAAGGCGGCCCAGAACCTGCTGCGCCGCTTCTGGTTCGAGACCCGCCCCGAGGCGCCGCTGGCGCGTGCCGACGTCAATGCTTTCGCCGTGCGCGCCTGAGGAGAACACCATGAACGACGCAGGCGCACCAGTCATCAACGCAGCCGCATGGACCGCCGTGGGCGTGGCGCGGCCGCACGAATCGGCCACGCTGCACGTGCTCGGCCAGGCCACCTACACCGACGATATTGCGCAAGTGCAGGGTACCTTGCACGCCGCCCTGGGCCTGTCGGCCAAGGCTCACGCGAAGATCACCGCCGTCGACCTGGCGCCCGTGCGCGCCAGCCGCGGCGTGGTCGCGGTGCTGACCGTGGCCGACATCCCCGGCACCAACGATTGCGGCCCCATCATCCATGACGATCCGATTCTCGCCGATGGCCTGGTGATGTATGTGGGCCAGCCGATCTTCATCGTCGTCGCCGACACGCACGACAATGCGCGCCGCGCGGCGCGCCTCGGGCAGATCACCTACGAGGAGCTGCCCGCCATTCTGAGCGCGCAGGCAGCCCGCGCAGCCCGGTCCTATGTGCTGCCGCCCATGCGCCTGCAGCGCGGCGACGCGGCCGCGGCGTTCGCGCGCGCGCCGCATACGGTCAGGGGCGAGCTGCTGGTCGGTGGCCAGGAACAGTTTTACCTCGAAGGGCAGATTTCCTACGCCATTCCCAAGGAAGACAAGGGCATGCTGGTGCTGTGCTCGACCCAGCATCCGAGCGAGATGCAGCACGTGGTGGCGCATGCGCTTGGCCTCCATTCGCACAACATCGTGGTGGAATGCCGGCGCATGGGGGGAGGCTTCGGCGGCAAGGAATCGCAGTCTGCCCTGTGGGCGGCAGCCTGCGCGATTGCCGCCGTCAAGGTGCGCCGTCCCGTCAAGCTGCGCGCCGACCGCGACGACGACATGCTCGTCACCGGCAAGCGCCACTGCTTCCACTACGAGTACGAAGTCGGCTACGACGATCATGGCAAGATCGTTGCGGCCAAAGTGGACATGGTCTCGCGCGCCGGCTATTCGGCCGATCTGTCCGGGCCCGTGGCCACGCGCGCGGTCTGTCACTTCGACAATACCTACTACCTGTCCGATGTCGATATCCGCGCCGCCTGCGGCAAGACCAATACCCAGTCAAACACCGCCTTCCGCGGTTTCGGCGGACCGCAAGGGGCGATCGCCATTGAATACATCATCGATGAAATCGCCCGTAACCTGGGGCGCGACGCGCTCGACATCCGGCGCCTGAATTTCTACGGACGCGAGAGCGACAACGTCACGCCCTACGGCCAGGTCATTGTCGACAATGTGATCCACGAACTGTCGGCGCAGCTCGAGCACACCAGCGATTACCGCGCACGCCGCGCCGCCATCGATGCCTACAACAGCGCCAGCCCGGTGCTCAAAAAGGGCCTGGCGCTCACGCCCGTCAAGTTCGGCATCGCCTTTAACGTCACCCACCTCAATCAGGCCGGTGCGCTCGTGCACGTCTACGTGGACGGCTCCATCCTCGTCAATCATGGCGGCACCGAAATGGGGCAGGGGATCAATACCAAGGTGATGCAGGTCGTCGCCCATGAACTCGGGGTCGACATGGCGCGCGTGCGCGCCACCGCCACCGATACCAGCAAGGTGGCCAATACCTCGGCCACCGCCGCCTCCACCGGCGCCGACCTCAATGGCAAGGCAGCCCAGGATGCGGCGCGCCAGATCCGCGAACGCCTGGCCGCGCATGCGGTCAAGCTGTATGGCGGCGACATCCAGGCCGTGCGTTTTGCCGCCGATACCGTCCACGTCAACGGTCACGCCGTGCCTTTCCCGGAGCTGGTGCAGAAAGCCTACCTGGCGCGCGTGCAGCTCTGGTCGGACGGCTTCTACGCCACGCCGCACCTGCACTGGGATCCCAAGACCATGAGCGGCCATCCGTTTTCCTACTATGCCTACGGCGCCGCCGTGGCCGAAGTGGTGGTCGATACCCTGACCGGCGAATGGAAGCTGCTGCGCGCCGACGCCCTGTACGACGCCGGCAAGTCGCTCAATCCGGCCATCGACATCGGCCAGGTCGAAGGCGCCTTCATCCAGGGCATGGGCTGGCTCACCACCGAAGAGCTGTGGTGGAACCCGGCGGGCAAGCTGATGACGCATGCGCCATCGACTTACAAGATTCCCGCCGTGTCGGACTGCCCGGAAGACTTCCGCGTGCACCTGTTCGACAACGCCAATGTGGAAGACAGCATTCACCGCTCCAAGGCGGTGGGCGAGCCGCCCCTGCTGCTGCCGTTTTCGGTGTTTTTCGCCATTCGCGACGCCATCTCCGCCGTGGGCGGCCACAAGGTCAATCCGCCGCTCAACGCGCCTGCCACCAGCGAAGCGATTCTGCACGCTGTGGCCGCAGTCGAAGCGGCGCGGCAGGGCGCGTGATGGATGACTGGCGCAGCGCTGCCGGCGGCGCGGCCACCGTGCTGGTCACGGTGGCCATGGCCGAGGGGTCGGTCCCGCGCGAAGCGGGGGCCAGGATGCTGGTCGGCCAGGATCGGGTGTCCGGCACCATCGGCGGCGGCCACCTGGAGCTGCGCGCCGTCGACACCGCCCGCGCCATGCTGCAGGACGGCCGCGCGCGCCACCTCGAACGTTACGCCCTCGGTCCCAGCCTGGGACAGTGCTGCGGCGGGGTGGTGCATCTGGCCTTCGAACGCCTGCAAGGCGCGCAGGCGGCGCTGCTGGAAGAACGCCGCCAGGCCGATACCTGGCGCCTGGCCGCCCTGGACGGCGCCGCCGACAGCGCGCTCTGCGATGGCGCCGGCCAGCACGTGTGGGGCGCTTCCGCGCCGCGCTTCGCGCGCGAGCGCGGCACCCACGTGCTGCAGGAGCATGATGGGCGACGCTGGCTGGCCGACCTGGTGGCCGCCCCGCGCGCGCACCTGGTGCTGTTCGGTGCCGGTCACGTGGGCCAGGCCATCGTGCGTGCGCTGGCCGAGCTGCCCTGCCGTGTCACCTGGGTCGACGAGCGCGACGACATGTTTCCGGCCAGCGTGCCGGCCAATGTCAGCGTCGACGCCACCGACGCACCCGAAGCGGTGGTCGCCAGCGCGCCCGCCGATGCCAGCTATCTTGTCATGACCCACAGCCATGCCCTCGACCAGCGCCTGACCGAAGCGATCATGGCGCGCGCCGACGTCGGCTGGTTCGGCCTGATCGGCTCGATGACCAAGCGGCGCCAGTTCGAGCATCGCCTGCGCGCGCGCGGCGTTGCCGCCGAACGCATCGCCGCCATGGTCTGCCCGATCGGGCTGGCCGGCATCACCGACAAGGCACCGGCGGTCATTGCCGCCTCCGTCTGCGCCCAGCTGCTGACCGTATGGGAGGCCGCCGCGCACACCAGCGCTGGCGCCCCGCACGTCAAGCTGGTAGCCTCAAACCACACTGCATCCGAGAGAAATTGATGTCCATTGCAACACCACCCATGCAAGCCTACCGAGCCAGCTTGCTGCACTTCCACGCCGATCCGGCTTTCGATCCGCACGCCTTCGCCTGGCACCAGGATGGCTTGCTGGTGGTCGCAGACGGCAAAGTGAGCGCGGCAGGCGACTACGACCGCCTGGTCGCGACGCTGCCGCCTGGCACGCCGATTCGCGATTATCGCGGCAAGATCATCCTGCCCGGCTTCATCGACACCCATCTGCACTTCCCGCAGACCGACATGATCGCTTCGCCCGCGCCGGGCCTGTTGCCCTGGCTGGAGACGTACACGTTTCCCACCGAACGCCAGTTCGGCGACCCCGCGCATGCGCGCGAGGTGGCCGACTTCTTCCTCGACGAACTGCTGCGCTGCGGGACCACCACCGCCATGGTCTATTGCACCGTGCACCGCGCGTCGGTCGATGCCTTTTTCGAGGCGAGCGCCGCGCGCAACCTGCGCATGGCGGCCGGCAAGGTGCTGATGGACCGGAACTGCCCGGACTTCTTGGCCGATAGCGCCGAAGGGGGCGTGCGCGACAGCGAGGAGCTGATCCGCAAATGGCACAAGCAGGGCCGCGCCATGTACGCGATCACGCCGCGCTTTGCGCCCACCTCGAGCGAGCAGCAGCTGCGCCTGACGGGCGAGCTGGCGCGCGCCTATCCGGACACCTTCATTCAGACCCACGTGTCGGAAAACCAGGACGAATGCGCCTGGGTGCAGTCGCTGTTCCCGGGCGCGCGCAGCTATCTGGACGTGTACGACAGCATGGGCCTGATGCGCGAGCGCGCCATGTATGGACATTGCATCTGGCTCGACGAGCGCGATTTTGCGCGCATGGCCGAATCGGGCGCGGCGGCGGCGGTATGCCCCACCTCCAACCTGTTCCTCGGCAGCGGCCTGTTCGACTTCGCGCAGGCCGATGCGGCGCGCGTGCCGCTGTCGCTGGCGACCGACGTGGGCGGCGGCACCAGCTTCTCGATGTTGCAAACCATGAATGAAGCCTATAAAGTAGCACGCTTGAAAGGCAGCTACCTGCCCGCCGTGCGCATGTTCTACCTGGCCACGCTGGGTGCGGCACGCAGCATGCAGCTCGAAGGCACCATCGGCAATTTCGCCGCCGGCGCCGAAGCCGATTTCATCGTCCTCGATCCCAAGGCGACGCCGCTGCTGGCGCGCCGCACGGAGCGCTGCGAGAATCTCGAGGAGCTGCTGTTCGCGCTGGCGCTGCTGGGTGACGACCGTGCGGTCGACGCCACCTATGCCTGCGGACGGCAGGTGCACCAGCGCCGGCCGTCGTAGAACGCACCGATTACCATTGTTTGCAACCAACCACCGGGACGTGAATCCATGATCAGAACCTCGAGCAGCCTTTCCGTTGTGGCGCTGACGCTGGCGGCGGCGGCCAGCGTCCATGCCGCTGCACCCGCGGCGCGCGCCAACGAGGCGGCCACGGCCCGTCACTACGCGGCCCTGATCGCCGGTCCCGCGGCCAAGAGCGCCGAGCTGACCCTGTTCTTCTCGCAGATGCCCAAGGGCGGCGATCTGCACCACCACTATTCGGGCGCCATCTACGCCGAACAGTTCATCAGCTGGGTCGACAAACAGGGTTACTGCATCAACAAGCAGACTTACCGCATCGAGACCGACAAGGGCGTCGTCGCGGCCGAACGCGCCCGGGCGCCTGCCGAGCGCACCTGCCTGTCCGGTGCCGACACCGTGGCCGACGATGGCGTCTACCGCGAACTGCTGCAGCGCTGGTCGAGCAAGGACTTCTACAACCATGGCGCCTTGCAGGCACCGCCCGACCGCCAGTTCTTTTCGACCTTCGGCTACTTCAATCCTGTCGCCGACAGCAATACCAATGAAGGCCTGCTCACGCTCAAGCAGCGCGCCATCGAAGAAAACGTGTCCTACATCGAGACCGTGTTCAAGCTCTCGCCGTTCACCTTCGACGCCGCTTTCGACGCGCAGGCCCTCAAGGCGGGCATGAGCGACGCCGATCTCGACGCCGCCATGGCCGCCGCGCTGGCCACGCTCGACAAGGACGCCGCCTTCAACCAGACCGTGGCCGCCTATGTAGCCGGGGTGCAGGCCGATGCGGCCAACGTGGACGATGCCCGCTTCACGATGCGCTACCAGCCCTACGTGCTGCGCTTCTTCTCGCCATCGATGGTGTTTTCTTCGATGGTGTCGGCCTTCAAGGCGTCGCGCCAAACGCCGCTCATCGTCGGCGTCAACATCGTCGGCCAGGAGAGCGCCAACGTGTCGATGCGCGACTACACCCTGCACATGAAGATGTTCCGCTTCCTCAAGACCAGGTACCCCGAGGTCAAGCTGTCGCTGCATGCGGGCGAGCTGGCGCTGGGCGACGTGCCGCCGGACGGGCTGCGTTTTCACATCGACCAGGCTGTCAATGTGGCCGGCGCCAACCGCATCGGCCATGGCCTGGACCTGGCGCACGAGACGCGCGCGCCAGCGATCATTGCAGCCATGCGCGAACGTGATATCCCGGTGGAGATCAACCTGACCAGCAATGGCTTCATTTCCGGCGTCAAGGACGGCAACCATCCGCTGACCATCTACCGTAAATACAAGGTGCCGTATGTGATTGCCACGGACGATGCGGGCGTGACGCGCCATACCCTGGCCCAGGAATACGTGCTCTTTGCCAGCCGCTATCAGCCCACCTATGCCGAAGTGAAGCGGGCGGCCTACAACAGCCTGCGCTACGCCTTCCTGGCCGCCCCCGACAAGGCGCGCCTGACGCGTGATCTCGACACCCGCTTCGCCGCCTTCGAAGCGGCCATCGCCGCGATGGACGCCCGCTCCGCCAAATAAGCGCTGTCCATTGCGTTTGGTCGTCCCCGCGCAGGCGGGGACCCATCGCGCCGGACGCGGGTAACGCACCCCTTCCCGTTTAACAAAAACGTCACAAAAATGTGGTGATCCTTGCACTGAGGAATCATCATGTGGCCATCCTGCTACACATTTGGCGGTCGACGTAAACCTTTGTTGTATTTAGAACCTGAAAGCCTTTCACCAGAGAAAGGGTACTTTATAATTCCGTCATGGGCGTTATACGGCAGAACACGCCTGAGATTCGATACAAAGCGCTTTTATCGAGGCATTTATATTTTCGAAATATAAATAGCTAAATGAAAACGTATTTGTCACACCTTTGCGGTTAATGCATAGTCAATGACGTTCCAGCCGGTAATTGCTCACCGCGCATGTCATCGCACTGTCATTTACCTGACTTACAATTTTTCGTTGGGCTAGTTTCGTTTAAGTAATAAGTCGTTCAGCACCACAATAAACTCTAGGGGAAATTCAATGTCTTTACAACAAAAGCCTGTCCTGCGCCTGAGCGCCCTGGCAATTGCATGCCACGTCGCCTGCCTCGCCGCTGGTAGCGCACACGCCCAATCGGCGTCGGAAATCGCACCACAAGTTACGACGACTTCCGGCAAAGCCGAAGTCATCATCACCGGCAAGAAGCTCGGTATGGGCCTGATGGTCACGGAAGATGCGCCGAAAGCGCGTTCGACCATTACCGCTGAAGAACTGGAAAAGCAGCGCCCGACGGGTAACGCGTACGAAGCCCTCGAAATGCTGCCAGCTGTAAACAGCTACAACCACGATGCAACCGGCCTGTTCGGCGGCGGCATGACCCTGCGCGGCTTCAACTCCGACCAGATCGGCGCCACCATCAACGGCGTGCCAGTGAATGACTCCGGTTCGTTCTCGGTATTCCCGCAAGAATACGTCGACCAGGAAAACACCTGCTCGCAGTTCGTCACCCAGGGTTCGACCGACGTCGATTCCCCGCAAGTGGGCGCCACCGGCGGTAACTTCGGTATCGTCACCTGCAACCCGGAAAACAAGCAGCGCTTCCGCGTCATGCAGACCCTCGGTCAGCTCAACATGTCGAAGACCTTCATGCGTATCGACTCGGGCAAAATGAACGGCGGCAAGTCGAAAGCCTTCATCTCGCTGTCGCACGCCGAAACCGACAAGTGGAAAGGCAAGGGCTCGGCCCGCCGTGACCACGTCGACGCCGGCTACAACTATGACTGGGATCGTTTCAACTACGTGCACGCCACCTTCCTGTGGAATGATGCGCTGAACAACAACATCCAGAACCCGACCCTGGCCGAACTCAAGGCAAACGGCTACAACTGGGACTTCAGCGAAACCTTCGTCGGCCACAAGACCCCGGGTCCTGGCGCCCAGGTTGACGTGACCCAGTCGCCACAGTACTACCAGCTGGCCACCAACCCATTCCGCAACGGCATCTTCTCGGCCACGGCCAAGGCGCGCCTGGCTGACAACCTCGACCTGAAAGTCTTGCCATACATGTGGTACGGCTTCGGTACGGGCGGCCTGCAGCAGCGTCTGCAGCGCGAAAGTGCGTTCCTGAACACCACAACTGGCGCCCTGGGCACCACCGCAGCGCCTGCTGGCGTCGACCTGAACGGTGACGGCGACAAGCTCGACACCGTGATCGTGGCCAACAGCTCGGTGACCAAGACCTTCCGTCCTGGTATCACCTCCTCGCTGACCTGGACCCTGGGTAACCACGAGATCCTCGGCGGCTTCTGGTACGAGCGCGCGCGCCACCAGCAAACCGGTACCATGGTCAAGGTCGGCCCGGATGGCCAGCCGGTCGACTACTTCCTGCAAGACGGCGCCATCGCCCGTCCTGACGGTTCGCTGTTCCAGAGCCGCGATTGGCTGACGGTTTCGACCGCTTACCAGGCATTCCTGCAAGACACCATCTCGCTGATGGATGACAAGGTCAAGATCAACGTTGGCGTGCGCATTCCGCACATCAAGCGCGACTTCACCAACTTCAACAGCGAAGGCAACCTGAAGAACACGACCACCAACCTGTCGGGTACCTACACGGTCGATCGCACCTACAAGGAAACGCTGCCGCAGCTGGGCGCGCGTTACCGCATCACCAACGACGATCAACTGTTCGCATCGGTCGCCAAGAACATGAAGGCGCCGCCGAACTTCGTGTTCTCCAACGTCGGCAGCAACGTCATCGTTGGCGCCAACGGCAAGGCCACCCTGAGCGGCGACGTGCAGGCTGAAACCTCGGTCAACACCGACATCGGCTACCGTCACCAGGACAGCAAGTACATCGCGACCCTGACCGTGTTCAACGTGGACTTCAAGAATCGCCAGGCCACCGCCTTCGATCCGAACACCAACGCCAGCACCTACACCAACGTGGGCGACGTGAGCAACCGCGGTCTGGAAATCGAAGTGGGCAACATGCCAGTCAATGGTTTCGCCTTCTACGGTTCGTACGGTTACAGCGACAGCAAGATCAAGAGCGATCTGCAAGTACGCAATGGCGTGTTCCTGCCAACGTCCGGCAAGCAAATGCCTTTGACGCCGAAGCACAAGCTGAGCGTGTCGGCCGAGTACCAGAACGGCGCGTTCTGGACCCGTATCAAGGCCCGTGCAACCGGCGAGCAAGCTGGCACCCTGGTCAACGACGAGTTCGCACCTGGCTACACCACCTTCGGTCTGGACGGCGGCTACACCTTCGCCAACTTCAGCATCTTCAAGCGTCCGAAGCTGCAATGGAACATCAGCAACATTACGAACAAGCAGTATCGTAATCCTGCCTCGACCACGGTCACCAACATGACCACGATCAACGGCGTTGCTCCTGGTTCGCTGCGTTACTACCTCGGTGCCCCACGCTTCGCGTCGGTCACCCTGTCGGTCGACATCTAAGGACGTCGGACACGGCGCCCCGGCGTCGTGTCGCAGTTCCTGTCAACGGGCCTTCGGGCCCGTTTTTTATTTGTTTCAGCTATGTAAAATTGGCGCCGCACGCCCCTGCGCGCCATGTGCTTTCGGTTATCCTTTGTCCTATGAAAAATCGCATTCGTTTCTGCAGCATTGTCGTCCTCTCGCTGGGTCTGTTGTCCGGTTGCGCGACGCGCCCGCCAGCCCCGGTGGAATTGAACCTGGTCTCGTTCAATGATTTCCACGGCAATCTCGACCCCAGCAAATTTGAATACACCAGCGTTGTTGACAATGTCACCCGGGCCGAGCCGGCCGGTGGCATCGACAACATTGCCGCCGCCCTGCAAGCGTGGCGCAAGCAAGACAAGGACTTGCTGTTTGTCGGCGCCGGCGACCTGGTGGGCGCCAGCCCGGCCATGTCGTCGCTGTGGGCCGACGAGCCCAGCATCGAGGCGCTGACCATGGCCGGCCTGTTCGCCAGCTCGGTGGGCAACCACGAGTTCGACCAGGGCCGCGCCGAACTGCTGCGCCAGCAGCATGGCGGCTGCAACTCGGTGGCGCGCCCGGACCGCGCCTGCAAGCTCACGCCGGACTTTGCCGGCGCCGGCTTTACCTATCTCGCCGCGAACGTGCTCGACAGCCAGACCGGTCAGCCCGTTCTGCCCGCCTACAAGATTGCCGACGTCAAGGGCATCAAGGTGGGCTTGATCGGCGCCGTCCTCAAGGATACGGCCTCGATGGTGCTGCAGTCCGGCATTGCCGGCCTGTCCTTCGTCGACGAAGCGGACGCCGTCAACAAGGTCATTCCCGCCATGCGCGCCCAAGGAGCGCAAGTGTTCGTGCTGATGATCCATGAAGGCGGCGCCACCCGCGAACCGTTCGACAAGCCCGAGTGCAGCGAACTGAAGGGCCCGATCATCGATATCGCGCGCCGCCTCGACCCGGCCATCCGCCTGATCGTCAGCGGCCACACCCACAAGGGTTTCCAGTGCGTGGTGGCAGGGCGCACGGTGACCCAGGCCGCCATGGGGGGCCACGTGCTTACCCGCATCAAGATGCGGGTCGATCCGCGCACGGCCGACGTGCTGGGCATCGACGTGCACAACGTGGTGGTCAAGCCCGGCATGTATCCGCCGGACGAAAAAGTGTCGGCTTTCCTGGCCCAGGCGCGCGCGCGCAGCAAGGATGCGCTGGCCCGTCCGCTGGCCCGGGTGGGCGCGCGCAGCATCGGCCGCAAGGCCAGCCCGGCCGGCGAATCGGCGCTGGGCGACTTGATCGCCGACTCGGCCCTGGCCGCCACCCGCGACGATGGCGTGCAAATTGCGTTCATGAATGCGGGCGGCATGCGCCAGGACCTCGACGCCGGCGAAAACCTGATCGCCACCATGGGCCAGGTCCAGATCGTTCTGCCCTTTGGCAATACGCTGGTGGCCATGGACATGACGGGTGCGCAGATTCGCGAACTGCTCGACCAGCAGTGGGTACGCCCTGGTTCGGCCGACCCCTCGGTCCTGCAGGTTTCGGAAGGCTTCAGCTACATCTGGGACCCGGCGGCTCCGCGTGGCCAGCGCGTGGTGCGCGGCAGCCTGATGCTCAATGGCGTGGCCATCGACGAGCGCAAGACTTACCGTGTCGCCGGCAATAATTTCCTGTCTGAAGGGGGCGATAATTTCCCCACCTTCAAGCTGGCCGCCAACAAGCGCGACACCAATGTGCGCGACCTCGATGCCCTGACCGCCTACCTGGTCAGCCGCGCCCAGGCCGGCAAGCCGGTCAACAATACCGCGCCGGCCGGGCGCATCCAGATCGTCCACTGAGTATGACTGACAAGGGAAACCGCATGAACAAGCTCGCTGCCGTCCTCGCGCTCTCGTGCGCCTTCGTGTCCATCGATGCCCTGGCCTGGGGCAATGAAGGGCACCGCGCCGTGGGCTCCATTGCCGAGAAACTGATCAAGGGCAGCAATGCCGAGAAACAGGTGGCGGCCCTGCTGCTGCCGGGCGAGAGCCTCGAATCGATCACCAACTGGGCCGATTCGGCCAAGGGTGGCGTCGGTTACCCGGCCGCCAACGCCGAACAGCAGGTCTACACGAATGCCAATCCGCGCCACAATGAATACCACTACGCCAACGTGCCGTTCCAGCTCGCGCATTACCACGACGGCATCGTCGGCGGCAGCGACGTCGACGTGGTGCAAACGCTCAAGCAAGCCATCGCCGTCTTGCAGGGCAAGACCGATCCGGCGCTCAACCCCCATCAGCTGACCCGGCGCCAGGCCTTGTTGCTGATTGCCCACATGAGCGGCGACATTCACCAGCCGCTGCACATGGGCTCGGCCTATGTCAGCGCCGATGGCAAGTTCGCCGTCCCGCAAAAGGCGTCCGACGTCGATGCCGTCAATCTGTTCGAGTCGCGTGGCGGCAACAGCCTGCTGCTTGACGACGACAAGCTCGAACTGCTGTCGCGCCCCCTGATCCCGGGCGAATCGAAGCCGCTGCCGCCGGGCGCCAAGAAGTGGCCGACCAAGCCTTTCCACAGCTACTGGGACAGTACCGTGGTCGACTACGCCATGCGCCGCAGCAGCACCCGCGCGCCGGACGAATTCGCCCAGAAAATGATCGATAGCAAGCCGGAAGTGGCGCGCAATACGGGCGACCCCATCACCTGGCCCTACCAGTGGGCCGACGACAGCCTGGTGGCAGCCAAGCTGGCCTACACCGATGTGACGGTCGGCAAGCGCGAAGGCCAGCTCAACAAGCGTGGCGAGATGGAATACAAGTTCGCGCTCGAGATGGGACAGAACTACCCCGTGCCCAGCTCGGCACTGGCGCGCAGCCAGCTCGTCAAGGGCGGCTACCACCTGGCCTGGCTGCTGCAGGCGATCTGGCCCTGATTCGCTAGCCGGCGATGCCATTTGACTTGACGGCAAACACTGGGGATACTTTCCCTGGTGAAGCAACCGGCGGAGTCGATCATGGATGGCTGGGCGAAAACGGGGTGGTGCTGGCTGGGTATCGCGTGCTGCCTGCTGGCGGGGTGCGGCAAGGCCGCGCCTGACGCCCACTACGCGCCGGCGCTGGTGGCGCCCGCGCCCCAGGCCAAGGTGGCCGAATACCGCTTCGGCGTGACCCCGATGTCGAACTTCCGCGATATCTACGACGTCTTCCAGCCCGTCATCGACTATCTGAATGCGGGCTTGCCGGACGCGCGCCTGGTGCTCGAAGTGCCGCGCGGCCTGGCCGAACACGAACAGCAGCTCGCCGCGCACAACTTCGCCTTCGCGCTGTCCAACCCCTACCACAGCTGGCGCGCCGCGCAGGACGGCTACCATATCTTTGCCAAGATGAGCGACGACACGGCGTTTCGCGGCATCTGGGTGGTGCGCAAGGACAGCGCCATCCGCACCCTGGCCGACCTGAAGGGTAAAAAGCTGTGCTTCCCGCCCAAGTCGGCCCTGGCAGCGACCATGATGACCCAGCTCCAGCTCAAGGAAGCCGGTATCGATCCGGACCGCGATGCCCACGTCAGCTATGTCGGTTCCCAGCATGCCTCGATCATGGAAGTGTTCATGAAAGGGGCCGATGCGGGCGCCACCTGGCCGCTGGCCTGGACCACCTTCCAGCGCCAGTACCCGGAGCAGGCCAGGCAGCTCGACGTGCGCTTTCCCACCGGTTCGCTGATCAACCAGGGCCTGGTAGCGCGCGACGACGTGCCGCCCGAGCTGGTGCGCCGCGTCGGTGCGCTCCTGGCCGGCATGCACGACAATGCGCGCGGCAGGGCCTTGCTGGCCCAGGTGCCGATCGTGAGCATCGTGCCGGCCAGCGCCGCCGACTATGACGTGGTGCGGGTCTTCCTCGACAAACACAGCAAGGCCTTCCCGGTCGCGCCGGATGCGCATCCTTGAGCGCCTGATCGATCTGGCCAGCGGTACCATCCGCCGCCAGCTCACGCTCGCCTTCGCCGCGGCGACGGGGCTGGTGATGTTCGGCTTCGGCTACGGCATCGTCCAGCACCAGGCCGCCTTTCTGACCGAGCAGAGCCGCCATAGCGCCGCCGATCTGGCCCACATGCTTGCCGTCGGCAGCACCGCCTGGCTGGTGGCCAACGACATGGCCGGCCTGCAGACGGAACTCGACAGCATCGCCCGCAATCCCAGCATCGAGTACGCCATGGTGCTGGGCCGCGACGGCCGCGTGCTGGCCTCGGTGCGCTCGGCCGACATCGGCATGGTGGTGGCCGATCCCGTCAGCCGCACGCTGCTGGCGGCCGCCGTGCCGCGCCCCATGCTGCTGGTCGACGACACCCATCTGGTGGACGCGGCCGAACCGGTGCTGCAAGACCATCGCCTGCTGGGCTGGGTGCGGATCGGCTGGGGCCGCTCCCAGGTCAACGACAACCTGACCGCGGTGGCGCGCCGCGGCGCCATTGTGGGCGCCTTTGCGCTGGTCTTTGCCGTGCTGCTGGCCATGGTGATCGCGGCCGGTCTCACGCGCGGCCTGCGCCAGCTGATGGTGGTGGCCGACGCCGTGCACAAGGGCCAGCGCAACATGCGCGCCGGGCTGGGGCGCAGCGATGAAATCGGCACCCTCGGCAAATCCATCAACGGCATGCTCGATGCGCTGGCGGCGGCCGAACGGGAACACCTGGCCACGGAAGCGGAAATCCGCAGCCTGGCCTATTACGATCCGCTGACCCAGTTGCCCAACCGCCGCATGCTGGTCGAGCGGCTGCGCCGCGCCATGGTCGCCTCGTCGCGCAACGCGCGTGCCGGCGCGCTGCTGTTCATCGACCTGGACAATTTCAAGACGCTCAACGATACGCTGGGCCACGACATGGGCGACCTGCTGCTGCAGCAAGTGGGCGAGCGCCTGGTGCGCTGCATCCGCGAGGGCGACACGGTGGCGCGCCTGGGCGGCGACGAATTCGTCGTCATGCTCGAGGGCCTGGGCCAGGACCTGGCGCTGGCGGCGGGCCAGGCCGAAGCCATCGGGCGCAAGGTGCTCACGGCCCTGGCCGCGCCGTATGAGCTGAGCGGGCGGCGCCACCAGAGCACCTCGAGCATCGGCATCACCATGTTCGAAGGGACCACCCACACCATCGACGAATTGATGAAGCGGGCCGACCTGGCCATGTACAACGCCAAGACGGCCGGGCGCAACACGCTGCGCTTTTTCGATCCCCACATGCAGACCGTGGTGTCGGCCCGGGCCGCCCTGGAAAGCGACTTGCGCGAAGGGCTGCAGCAAGAACAGTTCGTGCTGTACTACCAGTCGCAGCGCGACATGAACGGGCGCATCACCGGCGCCGAGGTGCTGCTGCGCTGGCAGCATCCGGAGCGCGGCATGGTCGCGCCCAACGACTTCATTGCGCTCAGCGAGGAGACCGGGTTGATCATGCCGATCGGGCGCTGGGTGCTCGAATGCGCCTGCCGCCAGCTGGCTGCGTGGGCGCGCGAAGAACAGGCGGCGCACCTGTCGATTGCCGTCAATATCAGCGTGCGCCAGTTCCGTCAGGGCGACTTTGTCGAGCAGGTACTGGCGGTGCTGTCGGCGAGCGGCGCCGACCCGCGCCGGCTCAAGCTGGAACTGACTGAAAGCCTGCTCATGGACGATGTGGAAGGCATCATCGGCAAGATGCGTGCGCTCAAGCGCCATGGCGTCGGTTTCTCGCTCGACGATTTCGGCACCGGCTACTCCTCCTTGTCGTACCTCAAGCAGCTGCCGCTCGACCAGCTCAAGATCGATCAATCCTTCGTGCGCGACGTCACCGTGGACGCCAACGATGCAGCCATCGCCAGCACCATCGTGGCGCTGGCCCATCACATGGGGCTTGACGTGATTGCCGAGGGCGTGGAGACTGCGGCACAGGCCGATTTCCTGATGTCGATCGGTTGCTGCGCGTTCCAGGGCTACCTGTATGGCAAACCGGTGCCCCTGGTCGAATTCGAACAAATGCTGTTATCGCAACGGGTCGATGCATGACATGTAAAACCACGCTGTTCGGCGCGCTCGCGTGCGCGCTTCCCCTGGCCGCGCTGTCCGCGCCGGCCGAACCCTTGCCGCTGTGGGAGCTGGGCGTCCTGGGCGGCGCCGCCAGCACGCCTGCCTATCCGGGTTCGTCGGACCGCTCCAAGCGCGCCCTGGTGCTGCCTTTCCTGATCTACCGGGGCGAGGTGTTCCGCTCCGACCAGTCCGGCATCGGCGCGCGCCTGCTGCGCAGCGACCGCGTCGAGCTCGACGTGGGCCTGGCGGCGTCGCTGCCAGCGCACTCGGATGACGTGGCCGCACGCGCCGGCATGCCCGATCTGGGCACGCTGCTGGAACTGGGCCCGCGCCTCAAGGTCAAGCTGGCCGAGCCCGCGCCCGGCAGCCGCCTGCGCCTGGACCTGCCCCTGCGCGCCGTGCTCGAGGCGCGTGGCGGCCTGCACGCCCAGGGCTGGACCTTCGAACCGAAGCTGGTCTACGAGCGGCGCGGGGCGCGCGAGGACTGGACCTTTGACGCCAATGTCGGCATGGTGTTTGGCAACCGCAGGATCAACCAGTATTTTTACGAAGTCCAGCCCGCCTACGCGACAGGCGAGCGGCCCGCCTACGCCGCCGATGCCGGCCTGATGCTGGTGCGTACCGGCGCCAGCGCGTCGCGCCTGATCACGCCTGACCTGCGCCTGTTCGGTTTTGTCCGCTACGAGAGTTACGCCGGCGCGGCCAACCGCGCCAGTCCGCTGCTGCGGCAAAGCACCGGCGCCTCGGCCGGCATCGGCTTTGCGTGGACGATCACTCGCTCGGACCAGCCGGCGCGCTAGGTGTGCCTGTGCGCAGCTGCGTCTACGGTTCGCGCCCGGCTGCCAGCTCCAGCAACACATGGCAGTCGCGCTGCAGGGCCGACGCCTGCATCGTCGCGATGTCGTGCGCGATCGTCTCGTCGAGATGGGGAAAATCTTTCTTGGATACGAGTGCGCGCGCGGCGTCGGGGTGCAGTGCCATCATGCGCTTGAACCCGGCCGCGTAGCGTCCGGCGTTGTCCGGGTCGTTCCTGGCGCACGCCTTGGACACGGCCGCATACCACGGCTTCATCAATTCGACCGGGAACTCCGCCGCCGCGCTGCCAGGGTACAGCAGGACAGCGCCGCACAGCAGCGCTGCGCGCGCGCTCACCGCGATTTGACGAACGGTTTCCCGATCGCCTTCGGCGCCACCGACTTGGCCATCAGGCCCGCCAGCACGATCACCGTGACGACGTAGGGGATCATGTGGATCAGGGCGCCGGGAACGCGCCCGATGCCCGGCAGTTCCACGCCTTCGATCTGCACCTGCACCGCATTGAAGAAGCCGAACATGATGCAGCCCAGGGCCGTGTACAGGGGACGCCAGTTGCCGAACACGAGCGCCGTCAGGGCCAGGTAGCCGGCGCCGGCCGACATGTCGCGCAGGAAGAAGCCGCTTTGCACGATCGCCAGATAGGCGCCCGAGAACGAGCACAGGATGCCGGCCACCAGCATGGCCAGATAGCGGGTGCGCTCCACGCTCACGCCGGCAGCGTCGGCCGCATGCGGGTTCTCGCCGCAGGCGCGCAGGCGCAGGCCGAAGCGGCTGTGGTAGATCACCCAGTGCACAATCGGGATCAGGGCGAATGCCAGGTAGACCAGGGCCGAATGGCCGCCGATCACGTGGCCGTAGAACCAGCCCAGGAAGGGAATGTCGGCCACCGCCGCGGTGCCCGGCAGGACGATGTCGAACAGACGCGCCTCGCCCAGGTCGGGCGTGCGTCCGCCCTGCTGGTAAAAGAACTGCGCCAGCACGAACGTCAGCCCGCTCATGGCGATGTTGATGGCGATGCCGCCAACGAGCTGGTTGCCCTTCTGGGTAATGCTCACAAAGCCTTGCAGCATGGCCAGCGCCGCCGAGACGGCGACCCCGGCGGCCACGCCATACCAGGGATTCTTGGTGGTGAAGGCGACGGCCGCCGAGACAAAGGCGCTGGCCAGGATCTTGCCCTCGAGGGCGAGGTCGATCACGCCGCTGCGTTCGGCGAACAGGCCGGCCATGGCCGCGAACATGAGCACCGGCGCGTTGCGGATGGTCGAGACGATGATGCTGGCGATTTGAGATTCGTCCATGGCTTATCCTTTGCGCAGGTTGAGCATCTTGAGCAGGGCGGGCGCATACAGGTTTTCCATCGCGCCGCAGAACAGGATGATCAAGCCCTGGATGAAGATGAAAGTCTCCTGCGGGATGTTCGGCTTTTCCAGCGACAGGTCGAAGCCGCCCTGGATCAGGGCGCCGAACAGCACCGCCGACAGGAAGATCCCGACCGGGTGCTGGCGCCCCATGAGGGCGATGGCGATGCCGATGAAACCGGCCCCTGCGGGGAAATTGAGCGACAGGTAATGGGTCGAGCCCATCACCGAATTGACGGCGCCCAGGCCCGCCAGGGCGCCCGAGATCAGCATGGCGATGATGATCATGCTGCTGATTTTCACGCCCGCGTAGTGCGCCGCGTGCTGGTTCAGGCCCGTGGCGCGCAGCTTGTAGCCCCACGACGAGCGCCACACCACCACGCCATAGATGACCAGCGCGACAATCGCCAGCAGGAAGCTGATGTTGAGCGGAGTGTCGCCCAGCACCGGGAACCAGTTCGACAGGCGCGGCATCTCGGCGGCGGCGGCAAACACGCGGCTGGCGGGATTTTGCTGGCCTTCCGGGATCATTTTATTGATCAGGAAGTTCATCAGGTCGGCGGCGATGAAGTTGAACATGATGGTGGTGACCACCACATGGCTGCCGCGCTTGGCTTGCAGGTAGCCGGGCAGGAACGCCCAGGCCGCGCCAAACACGGCCGCGCCCAGCATGCCGGCCGGGATCAGCAGCCAGGCCGGCAGGGAAGCGTCGCACAGCAGCATGACCACGGTCAGCCCCAGCCCGCCCACATACAGCTGGCCTTCGCTGCCGATGTTGAACAGGCCGGCCTTCATGGCGATCGACACCGACAGCCCGGTAAAGATGAAGGTACTGGCGTAGAACAGCGTGTACGACAAGCCTTCCGGATTGATGACGGCGCTGTCGATGAGGATCTTGAGCGATTCGACCGGGCTCTCGCCCAGCAGGTGGATGGCCAGCGCGGCCACCAGCAGGGCCGATATCAGGTTCAGGACGGGCAGGGCGAAGCCCGTGGCCCAGCGCGGCAGTTCGGTGATCTTCATGATTTGTGCAGTCCGCCCATCAGCAAGCCGATACGGGTGGTATCGAATTCTTCAATCTTGAGTTCGCCGGTGATGCGGCCACCGGACATGACGATGATGCGGTCGGCCAGCGCCCGCACTTCTTCCAGTTCCACCGACACCAGCAAAATGGCCACGCCCTCGTCGCGCATGCGCAGCAGCTGGGTGTGGATCGATTCGATGGTGCCGATGTCGACCCCGCGCGTGGGCTGGCCGACCAGCATCAGCTTCGGTTTGGCCGACACTTCGCGCGCGATCACCACCTTTTGCTGGTTGCCGCCCGAGAGCAGGCCGATCCGCAGGTCCGGATTGGCCGGGCGCACGTCGAACACGCGCAGCAGGTCGGCGCAGCGCGCCGCGATGGCCTTGAAATCGAGCAGGCCCCAGCGGTTCTTGACCCGGTCCTGGTAGCCGAACACGGTATTGTGCATGACCGAGAAATCCTTGATCACGCCGTCGCGCAGGCGGTCTTCCGGCACATGACCGATGCCCAGCGCGCGCAGGGTGGCGGGCAGGCCGTCGGCGTCGCTGCGGCCCTTGAAGGGCAGCTCGGCGCCGAGGAAGGCGACCTTGCCGCCGCTGGGCAGGCGCATGCCCGCCAGGATCTGCATCAATTCGCTCTGGCCGTTGCCGGACACCCCGGCAATGGCGACGATCTCGCCCGCCTTCAGTTCGAAGTCGATATCGGCCAGCAGGCGCACGCCCGCCTTGTCGTTCAATTGCAGCTGTTCGACCTTGAGCACGGTGGCGCCCGGATTGTAGGGCGCGCGCGGCAGTTCGCTCTGGATCGGACGACCCACCATCATGTTGGCCAGTTCTTCCTTGGACGTCGCTGCCGTCTCGACGGCGCCGACCACGCGCCCGCCGCGCATCACGGTGACCTGGTCGGTGATGTCCATGATTTCGCCCAGCTTGTGGGTGATCAGGATGATGGTCTTGCCCTGTTCCTTGAACAGGCGCAGGATCTCGAACAGCGAGGCCGTCTCCTGCGCCGTCAGCACGGCGGTCGGCTCGTCGAGGATCAGGATGTTGGCGCTGCGGTAGATCTGCTTGAGGATTTCGACGCGCTGCTGGGCGCCCACGGACAGGTCTTCGATGTTGGCCAGCGGGTCGACGTCAAGCCGGTAGCGGGCGCAGATCTCGCGCAGCTTCGCCTCGGCCACGGTGCGGTGCGCGGCCAGCTTGTAACCGCCTTCTGTTCCCAGCATGACGTTGTCGAGCACGGTGAAATTATCGACCAGCATGAAGTGCTGGTGCACCATGCCGATGCCCAGCGCGATCGCTTCGTGGCTGGTGCGGATATCCTGGACCTGGCCATCGATGAGCACCTGGCCGCTGTTGGCGTTGTAGTAGCCGTACAGGATGCTCATGAGGGTCGACTTGCCGGCCCCGTTCTCGCCGATCACGCCATGGATAGCGCCTTTGGCAATCGAGAAGCTGACGTCGGCGTTCGCCTGCACCGCCCCGAAGGCTTTGCAGATATTGCGAAATTCTACAGCTGGCTGCATAGAGGAAGAATGGTTAATTTCAAAAGCGCGCCGGACCGGAAGCTCCGGCGCGGCGCGCTTTGGAATGACGGCGAAAAAATCAGACCGGGCAGGTCGGATTCACACGGTAGTCGTGGACCTTGACTTTGCCATTGATGATGTTGGCTTTGGCTTCGTTGACCTTCTTTTCGATTTCCGGCGTGATCAGGGCGCGGTTATCCTTGTCCAGCGCGAACTCGACGCCGCCTTCCTTGAGGCCCTTGAAGGTCACGCCCGGCTTCCACTGGCCGTTCTTCATCAGCATGAAGGAATCGTAGATGCCCAGGTCGACGTGCTTGACCATGGAGGTCAGCATGGTGCCCGGATGCAGATAGTTCTGGTTGGAGTCGACGCCGATGGCCAGCTTGCCTTTTTCCTTGGCCGTTTGCAGGGTACCCATGCCGCTGCCGCCGGCAACGGCGAACACCACATCCACGCCACGGTCGAACTGGGCACGCGCCAGCTCGCCGCCCTTGGCCGGGTCGTTCCAGGCGGCCGAGGTGGTGCCGACCATGTTGCTGAAGGTTTCGACCTTGGCGTTGGCCGCCTTGGCGCCCTGGAAGTAGCCGCACGAGAAGGTGCGGATCAGGGGAATGTCCATGCCGCCCACAAAGCCGATCTTCTTGGTCTTCGATGCCATGGCGGCGGCGATGCCGACCAGGTACGAGCCTTCTTCTTCGCGGAACAGCACGGAGTTGACGTTATTGCCCTTGGCGGTGCCGTCGATCAGCACGAAGCGCACGTTGGGGAATTCGGCCGCGACCTTTTGCACGGCCTGGGTCTGGGAAAAGCCGATGGCGGCAATCAGGTCCAGCTTCTTGCGCGCCAGCCCGCGCAGCACCTGCTCGGCCTGGGTATCGCTCGACGCTTGCGCTTCGATGAACTTGATTCCGGTTTCCTTCTTGAAGCGCTCGGCGCCTTCGAATGCGGACTGGTTGAACGACTTGTCGAATTTGCCGCCTGCGTCGTACACGATGGCCAGCTTGGGATCGGCGGCGCTCGCGCCGGCGGCGATGCACAGCGTGGCCATCATGATGCTGAGTTGCTTAAGTTTCATTAGGTTAGCTCCTGGAATATCGATATTGTACCCGGCACAACAACAGCAATGGGTCTTTCAACGCATGATTAGCTTATAGACTCTAGCTCAGCAGGGCGAGCAGGTCGGCATGGGCTCGCTCGAATTGTGTCAGTCCTTGGCGCAACAGGTCGTTACCAATTGTATCGAGTTCGATCCCATGGCGTCCGAGCTGCGCCAGCACCACGCGCGCCGCGTCCAGACCCTGTTCCAGGGTGGCCTCGGCCTGCCCATGGTCGCGGAAGGCGAGCAGGGTGGCGTCGGGCACCGTATTGACAGTGCCGGCGCCGATCAGTTGCTCCACGTAGGTGACGTCGCGCATGGCCGGATCCTTGGTGCCGGTGCTGGCCCACAGCAGCCATTGCGGGGTGGCGCCGAAGGCGGCGAAGACGGCAAAGCCGGCGTCATGCTGCACGCCATGCCAGGCCACGCGGGCCTGGGCAATGGCGGCCTGGCCGCGCAGGTGGGCGGCGCTGGGCGGCAGCAAGGCGTCGACCGCCGCATCGACGCGGCTGATGAACACGCTGGCCACGCTGGCGATGCGCTGTACCGACAGCGTGGCGTCGAGCCGGCGCGCCAGGCCGCGCCGGTGCGCCGCGCGCACGGCGGCCAGCTGGCGCGGTCCGAAAATCAGGGTGACGTTGACGTTAATGCCGGCAAAGATGACGTCTTCCAGGGCGGCGATGCCGGCCTCGGTGGCCGGGATCTTGATCATCGCATTCGGGCGCGCGATCGCGGCCCACAGGCGCTTGGCCTCGGCCACGGTGCCGGCGGCATCGTGCGCCAGGCGCGGGCTCACTTCAAAGCTGACAAAACCGGCCTGGCCATCGGAGGCGGCATACAGGGCGGCAAACAGGTCGCAGGCACGCTGCACGTCGGGCAGCACCAGTGCTTCGAAGCGCGCTTCCGGATCGCTGAACTGGGTGCGCAAGGCGGGCAGGGCAGCCTGGTAGGCCGGGTCGCGCGAAATGGCGTTAAAGAAAATGGCGGGGTTGGAGGTCACACCCTGGATGCCATCGTCGGCGATCCAGGCGGCGAGCGTCCCCGAACTGAGCAGTTCATGGCTCAGATTGTCCAGCCAGATTTGCTGGCCGAGTTCGGCAACGGCCTTGAGCCGGCTCATGTATGCGCTGGTTTCTTTCATTGGCTTGCTTCCTGGCGGCTGATCTTGTCGTATTGATGCAACATCTATCTGGCGCGTCCCCGTGGGGTTTTTGCGACGAACTTAGCGATTGCTCAACTGTTTTACCGGGGCAAGCAACGGGCCAGTTGGCCGCTTGCCCGGGAGCCTGTCTCTCCTGTGCTTGCTGCGTTGCGCCAGAGTCTCCCGGCACAGCTTTAGAACTATGCACCAGCGCCAATATGTATGGCAAATACGATTTTAGTTCGCCATTTATATTCTCAATATATAAATGAAAAGACATTTACGCTGTTTTCTCGTCATTTCTTTTCATGCTAGGATGCAAAATCACTTACATGTTCAACGGGTAACTTCGACCGCAATACCCCCGTCGTCTCGTCTTTGTGCGGCGCAACAAGCGCCCTGGCCAACCCAGAATTGAATGACCACCATTACCCAAGGGGTTTAGGAATGACTATGAAAAACAGGCAGTTCACGACACGTACCTTGATCGCACTGGCAGTGGCCAGCGCCTTCCCTCTGCACGGCGCCTGGGCGCAAGACGCGGCCCCGGCCGAGGAAACCAAGGCCAAGGGCCAGCTGGAAACCGTGATCGTGACCGCCCAGCGCCGCGCCGAGAACATCAAGGATGTGCCGATGGCCATTGCCACCCTCAAGGGTGAAAAGCTCGACGTGCTGACCGCCAGCGGCCAGGACATCCGCTTCCTGTCGGGCCGCACCCCGAGCGTGCAGGTCGAATCGGACTACGGCCGCACCTTCCCGCGCTTTTACATCCGCGGCATGGGCAACACGGACTTCGACTTGAACGCTTCGCAGCCGGTGGGCCTGGTATTTGACGACGTGGTCCAGGAAAACCCGATGCTCAAGGGCTTCCCCGTGTTTGACGTGGACCAGATCGAGGTCTTGCGCGGACCGCAGGGCACCCTGTTCGGCCGCAACTCGCCGGCCGGCGTGATCAAGTTCGATTCGGCCAAGCCGCTCATCGGCAAGACCGAAGGTTACTTCGCAGGCGGCCTGGGCAACTACGGCGTGCGCAACCTGGAAGGCGCGTACAACATTCCGATCAGCGACACCATGGCCGCGCGCGTATCGCTGCAAAGCCAGCACCGCGACGACCGCGTCCACAATCCGCGCCCGAATGCGCCGACCAAGGACTTCGAAGGCTATGACGACAATGCCGGCCGCCTGCAACTGCTGGTCAAGCCGAGCGCCAACTTCAGCGCCTTGTTCAATATCCATGCGCGCGACTATGAAGGCAGCGCCACCCTGTTCCGCGCCAACATCATCAAGCCGGGCACCAACGATCTGGTCGACAACTTCGACTACAAGTCTTACCCGACCGATGGCGGCAACGAACAGCGCCTCAAGACCAAGGGCGGCAGCATGCGCCTGAAGTGGACCATGGACGACCTGACGCTGCACTCGATCACCGGTTACGAAAAGGCGGACATCTACAGCCGCGGCGACGTCGACGGCGGCTACGGCGCATCGTACGCCCCGCCGTTCGGCCCCGGCTTCATTCCCTTCACGGTGGAAACGGCCGACATCCTGCGCGACCACAAGCAGATCACCCAGGAAGTGCGGGTCGAATCGAACTACAAGGGTCCGCTGAACTGGATCGGCGGCCTGTTCTACTTCGACGAACAGATGTCGATCGACAGTATCGCCTTCGATTCCCTGACCGCCGGCAATCCGCAAAGCCCGAACTACTCGACCCAGACCCAGGATTCGCGTGCCTGGGCCGCCTTCGGTTCGCTGAACTACACCGTCAGCGACCGCCTCAAGCTGCGCGCCGGCCTGCGCTACACCAACGACAAGAAAGACTTCGTCGCCGAACGCATCGAGCCAGGCAATACGCCAAGCACGAGCGGCCCGCTGGTGCGCAACCTGTCGGCCACCAACGTCAGCTGGGACCTGTCCGGCACCTACGTGCTGAGCAAGGACACCAACCTGTTCGCGCGCGCCGCTTCCGGCTACCGCGCACCGTCGGTGCAGGGTCGCCTGTTCGGCACCGGCAGCCAGCCGAGCACCGCCAATTCCGAGAAAGTCATCTCGGTGGAAGCGGGCATCAAGCAGGATCTGTTCGAGCGCCGTGCGCGCCTGTCGGCCAGCGCCTATCGCTACCAGGTCAAGGACCTGCAGCTGACGGCAACGTCGGGCGGGATCAACGAGAACAAGCTGATCAATGCTGAAAAAGCCATCGGCCAGGGTGTGGAACTGGACTTCCAGGCCAACCTGGCGGACGGCCTGTCGGCATCGGTGGGCGGCAGCTACAACGATACCGAGATCAAGGACCCGAACCTGGCGATTCAGGTCTGCGGCGCACCGTGCACCCACACCAATCCGACCGTGCCTGGCAGCCCGGGCCTGGCGCTGGTCAATGGCAACCCGCTGCCGCGCGCGCCTAAATGGCAGGGCAACTTCACGCTGCGCTACAGCCAGCCTGTAGGCAATGGCGAACTGTATGCCTTTACCGACTGGTCGTATCGCAGCACGTACAACTTCTTCCTCGACGAAGCCAAGGAATTCACGGCCAAGTCGCTGCTCGAAGGCGGCGTACGCGTAGGCTACAAGTGGGATAACTACGAGCTGTCGGCGTACGGCCGCAACATCACCAACAAGGTCCAGCTGCTGGGCGCGATCAACTTCAACAACCTGACCGGTATCGTCAACGAACCACGCTCGTACGGCGTGCAGTTCCGCGCTACCTTCTAAGACCGAAGTTCAGCTACACTGCAAGCCCCGCATGCCGCAAGGTGTGCGGGGCTTTTTCATTCATTCGCCGCGAGCGATCGACCTCCATGACCGCCTTTGTCCGCCATTGCTGCATCCCCGTCCTGCTCGCCCTGGCCCTGCCCCTGAGCGCGGTGGCGGCGGCCAGCGGCGCCAGCGCCGACCTGACCACCTGCGCCAAACCCGTGTATCCGCCCGAATCGCTGCGCAAGAGCCAGGAGGGCAAGGTCATCATCGAATTCACCATCGGCACCGATGGCGCCGTCAAGCAGGCGCGCGTCCATACAACCAGCTTCTTTCCGCTGCTCGACAGTACCGCGCGCGACGCGCTGGCGCTGTGCCGCTTTCGCCCCGCCATGAAGGATGGTGTGGCGGTCGAAGCGACCACCAAGGTGCAGTATGTCTGGACACTGTCGGGCCCCGCCACGCGGCAGCCGTTTGCCGACGCGCCCGCGCCGCTGCTGCCATTTTTCGAGAAGGCACGCGCAGCCGATGGCATCGTCGACCCCTATCAGCGCTGCCTGGCGTTCCCTGACTATCCCGGCAACAAGTGGCCTGCCGGACTGGGCAAGCAGTACTGCGAGATCACCAACGGCAAGCGCATCACGGGCGCAGAGATCGAGGCCATGATCGGGCGCCACCAGGTGGCCGAACTGGACGCGCTGTTCCGGCGCGATCTGGCGCGCCATTTTTCCACCGACGATTTCAGCGAAGTCATTCACAGCGATTTCTGGTTTTTCCACAATGGCGGCGACGAGTCCAACCGCGTCAGCCAGGCATGGCTGGAGGCGGCCCCTGGCAGCCCCTTCGCCAACGCGGCGCGCGGCATCTATCTGCTGGGCGCGGCGCAGGCTGCGCGCGGCGGCGAGTGGGCCGCGGACACGCCGGCCGACAACATGCACCGCATGGCCGATTTTGCCGTCATGGCCAACCGGTTTCTTGAAAAGGCCGTGCAGCTCGAACCGCGCCTGATGCCCGCCTACAGCGCGCTGATCGAAGTGGGCAAGATCGATAGTGGGCGGCAGCGCGGACAGAGCGCCTTTGCACGCGGCGCGTCGGTCGATCCCGCCTGCCGCGAGCTGACCCGGCGGCGCATGGAGGCGCTCACCCCGCGCTGGGGCGGCAGCCACGCCGATATGGTCGCGTATGCGGCGCAGCTCGAGCCGCTGGTCGCCCGGCGGCCGCTGGTCGCGCTCAGTCTCGTGCTGCCGGCAGTGGACAAGGCCGACGAACTGCAGCGCGACAATCGGGCTGGCGCCGCGGCCACGCTGCTGGCGCAGGCGGCCACCATCGCGCCCTACACCGAGCTGTTCACCGAGCTGGGCACGAACCTCTACAACAGCCAGGGCAGCGACTGGGATACGCTGGCCAGTTTGCTCACGGCGTATCGCTACAGCGACGACGCTGCTATTGCCACCCGCATCCGCGCCGGCCTGTTGCTGGACGTGGCGCACGATCCCGCCTGGGCCCAGGCGTCGCTCAAGCGCGCCGTTGCGCTCAATCCCGGCGAGCCGTTTTCGCGCCTGCAACTGGCGCGCGGCCAGATGGCACTCGGCGACTTCACCCAGGCCGAAGCGGTCTTCACCGAGCTGGTGGCCGTGCCGGACATGAACGACATGGCCATGTTCAACCTGATGCTGGTGGCGGGCCAGCAAAACAAATTCGCTGACCTCGATCGTCATGCCACTGCCTACACCAAAGCGTATCCGGCCTCGCCCGAAGGCTGGTTCTTCAAGGGGATGGCCAAGGCGCGCCTGGGCAGGCAGGCCGATGCCGTGGCCGCATTCAAGACTTTCCTGCCGCTGGTGCCAGCGGATAAAAAAGCCTTCCTGTCCGCCAACGTTGCCGCTGCCAAGCGCTACATCGCGGGCAAGCGCGATCCTGGCATGACGGGAAAACACCAGCCCAAGCCGACACCGTAAGGAGCAAAGCGCATGCAAGCAGCAGTCAATCTGTGGCCCCTGATCGGGGTGGCCGTGATCGTGATCGGGTTTGTCCTGCGCGCCCACCCGGTGCTGGTGGTGATCGCAGCCTGCGCCGCCACCGGCCTGGCTGCATCGATGCCGGTCGACACCATCCTGGCCTCGCTCGGCAGCGCCTTCCTCAAGACGCGCAATCTGCCCATGATCCTGCTGCTGCCGCTGGCGGCCATCGGCCTGCTGGAACGCTTCGGCCTGCGCGAACATGCCCAGGCGTCGATCGCGAAGATCCGCGCCGCCACCGCCGGGCGCCTGCTGATCGTCTACCTGTTCGTGCGCGAACTGTCGGCCGCGTTCGGGCTGACCAGCCTTGGCGGCCACGCCTCGATGGTGCGGCCGCTGGTGGCGCCCATGGCCGAAGGCGCGGCCGAAGCGCGCAACGGTACGCTGTCGGACCGGCTGCGCTGGCGTATCCGCGCCATGGCGGCCGCCACCGACAATGTCGGCCTGTTCTTCGGCGAAGATGTCTTCGTCGCCTTCGGCGCCATCCTGCTGATGCAGACCATCCTGGCGGCCGAAGGCATCGCCGTCAATCCCCTGCATATCGCCCTGTGGGGCATTCCGACTGCCATCGTGGCCTTCATCATCCACGCCTGGAACCTGGTCCGGCTCGATGCCGAGATCCGGCGCGAAGGAGAGGGCAAGTGATCCGGCTCGAGCATTTTTACGTCGTGCTGGGCGCGATGATGGCGGTGGCCGCCTTCATGTCGCTGCGCGACGCCGCCAACCCGAAGCGTTATTCGACGGCCCTGTTCTGGGCCCTGTATGCCCTCATTTACCTGGGCGGCGACCATCTGGCGCCCACCGTGGCCGGGCTGGTGATGGTCTCGATGGCGCTGATCGCCGGCTTTGGCGGCGTCTCGCTCGGCCGTTACGGCAGCTTGTCCAGGGAGGCGCGCGGCGTCAGCGCCGCCAGGCTGGGGCACCGCCTGTTCATTCCCGCGCTGATCATCCCGGTCGTCACGATGATCGGCTCGACCCTGCTCAAGGATGTCCGCATGGGCGAATTGCCGCTGCTCGACCCCAAGAACCTGACCATCGTCAGCCTCGGCTGCGCCTCCCTGCTGGCGGTCGCCGTTGCCTGCGCGATGACGCGTTCGACCCCGCTGCAGGGCATGCGCGAGTGGCGCCGCCTGGCCGACGCCATGGGCTGGGCCGTCGTGCTGCCGCACATGCTGGCGGTACTGGGGCTGCTGTTTGCCGAAGCGGGCGTGGGCAAGGCGGTCGCCCATATTGCGACCACCTACATCAACATGGATTCGCGCCTGGTGGCGGTGATCGTGTTCTGCGTCGGCATGGCGCTGTTTACCATCATCATGGGCAACGGCTTTGCCGCCTTCCCCGTCATGGCCGGTGGCGTCGGCATTCCCATCCTGGTGGGCGTGTACGGTGCCAATCCGGCCGTCATGGCGGCCATCGGCATGTTCAGCGCCTACTGCGGCACGCTGATGACGCCGATGGCGGCCAACTTCAACATCGTGCCGGTGGCGCTGCTTGAGCTGCCCGACAAGAATGCCGTGATCAAGGCGCAGATGCCGACCGCCTTGCCGCTGCTGGCGGCCAATATCTTCCTGCTGTATTTTCTGATGGGGCATGCATGAACAAGACCGTGTTACTGACCGGCTTCGAGCCATTCAACAAGGAGACCGTGAACCCCGCGTGGGAAGCGGTGCGCGCGCTCGACGGCTGGCGCGGCGACGGCTACGTGGTCAAGGCAGTGCAGCTGCCGTGCGTGTTTGGCGACGCCATCATCGCCATGGGCGAGGCGATCGCGCAGGCCGGTCCTGCGCTGGTGATCGCGGTGGGGCAGGCTGGCGGACGGGTCGACATGTCGGTCGAACGCGTGGCCATCAATGTCGACGACGCGCCCATCATGGACAATGCCCAGCGCCAGCTGGTCGACGCCCCGGTGGTGGCGGGCGGACCGGCCGCGTATTTCTCGACTCTGCCGATCAAGGCGATCGTGGCCGCGCTGCGGGCCGACGGCATTCCGGCCTCGGTGTCGCAGACGGCGGGGACCTTCGTTTGCAATCACGTGTTTTACGGCCTGATGCACCGCACCGCGGGCACGCAGGTAAAGGCCGGCTTCATTCATATACCGTATCTGCCGGAGCAGGCGGCGCGCCATCCGGGGATGGCCAGCATGGCACTGGCGGAGGTGGTGCGGGGCTTGAAAATCGCGCTGGAAGTCGCCCTCAAGACGTCGACGGATGCGCACGAGGCCGGCGGCGCCACCCACTGACGACGTCCTCGCGAGAATGAGGTCAGGCCGGTGGATTGAGAATGTTGAGGAACGCCCGCACCACCGGCGCGTCGTCCAGCGTGGTGTAGGTGATATACAAATTGGCCGACGGCGGATTCGTCTTGATCGGCAGGAAAATCACCCCCGGCCAGCCGATCCGGCTGGTCGTTTCCGGCATCAGCGCCACGCCCAGGCCCGCGCCCACCATGGCCAGCAGGGTCTGCGGCTCCGACGCCTCCTGGAAGATCGCCGGCTGAAAACCGGCCTTGACGCAGCACTGGATCAGGTAGCGCGGGAAGGCCGATTTGTCGAGCGCCAGCGTGAGCATGGGCTCATCGCGGATATCGGTCAGCTCGATGTACGGTTGCGTGGCCAGCCGATGATGCTCGTTGACCGCTACGCACACATTCTCGCGGAAGCACAGTTCCTGGCGCAGGTGATCGTTTTTCAGATCGTCCTCGTCGAGTTTGGGCTCACGCCAGAAACCGACGTCGATCTGCTTGGCGCGCAGCGCATCGTACTGCACGTTCGGACCCGACTCGTGCAGCGTCCACGTCACGCGCGGATACTTGGTCTGGAATTCTTCGAGCAGGCTGGGAATCGGCCCCCACATGGCCGAGCCGACGATGCCGACCCGCAGCCGGCCCACTTCGCCGCGGTCGATCTGGCGGATGGTATCGATCGTCATGCGCATCTTGGCCAGCATGTCCGACGCCTCGCCCATCAGCGCCTTGCCCGCCACGGTCAGCTCGAACGTGCGCGTGGTGCGCGCGAACAGGCGCACGCCAAGTTCGCTTTCGAGCTTCATGATCTGCTGGCTGAGCGGCGGCTGCGAAATGTGCAGGCGCTCGGCTGCGCGGCTGAAGCTCTTTTCCTCTGCAACGGCGAGGAAGTACTTGAGCTGTTTCAGGTCGATCGACATGGCGCCGCGGTCAGACCGGTTGCAGGCCTGGCGTGTCGCGCAGGGCGATGGCCAGTTCCGCGCCCACCTGGGCGTTGTGCTTGACGAGCGCGATGTTGGTCGCCAGGCTGCGCCCTTCGGTCAGTTCCTTGATGCGCGCCAGCAGGAAAGGGGTGACCTTCTTGCCCGTGACACCCCGGGCCGCCGCTTCACCGAGGGCCTGCAGGGTGATGCGGTCGATCTCTTCCTTGGGCATGGCAAACGAGGCCGGCACGGGATTGCTGATCACCACCCCGCCGTGCAGGCCGAGCTGCCACTTGGCCTGAATGAAGGCGGCCTGCTCGGTCGCCGAATCGAGCCGGAAGTCGGCAGTAAAGCCGCTGTCCTGCGTGAAGAAGGCGGGGAAGGCATCCTGGCCGACGCTGACCACCGGTACGCCGTGGGTTTCCAGGTATTCGAGCGTGAGGCCGATGTCGAGGATGGATTTGACGCCCGCGCAGACGACGGCCACATTGGTGCGCGCCAGTTCCTGCAGGTCGGCGGAAATGTCGAAGCTCGTTTCCGCGCCCCGGTGCACGCCGCCAATGCCGCCCGTGACGAACACGCTGATGCCAGCCAGCTGGGCGCAGATCATGGTCGCTGCCACGGTGGTGGCGCCCAGGCGGCGCGTGGCCAGCACGTAGGGCAGGTCGCGCCGGCTGACCTTCATCGCGTCGGGCGAGCTGCCCAGCAGTTCCAGTTGTGCGGCGTCGAGGCCGACACAGATCTTGCCGTCGATGATGGCAATGGTGGCGGGAACCGCGCCGGCCGTGCGAATGACGTCTTCGACTTCGCGCGCGGTCGTCACGTTCTGCGGGTAGGGCATGCCGTGCGAAATGATGGTCGACTCGAGGGCGACAATCGGCTTGCCGGCGGTGCGCGCGGCCGCCACTTCCGGTGACAACAGGAGATACTGGTGCATGGTCAGTCCTGGTAGAGGGCGTTGAAGGTCTGCGGCAGATCCGGCACACCGTCGAAGTTGTGGATCTCCGCCAGAATGTCGGCCGACAGATACGGGCACACGGTTTCTTCGCATTCAAGCGTCATGGCGGACAGGCGCAGGCCGCGCCGGCAAGCCAGCGACAGGTCGTCGCTGCCGTGGAACAGGGACCAGCATACCGCAGCGGAGAAGGCATCGCCCGCACCGGTGACGTCGACAATGCGGGCGTCCGGCGCTTCCAGATGGGCCAGGCCGCCGGCGGTCGTGTAGACCACGCCGGTGCCGCCGCGCGTGACGATCACGTCCTGTGCGCCCTGGGCCTGCACTTCGCGGCAGGCGGCCAGCAGGTCGGCCTCGGTCTTGAGCGCCCGGCCGACCCGCGTTTCGAGTTCGCCCTGGTTGAGGATCAGCAGGCGCAGGCCGCGCAGGCTGGCCGGCAGGCGCGCCATCTTGGGCTGCGAAACGGCCACGATCACCAGCGGAATCGCGTCGCGCGCGGCATCGGCCAGCAGCAGTTCCAGCGTCTCCGTCGGCAGGTTCATGTCGGCCACCGTCAGTGCGGCCACGTTGCGCTGCGGCTGGCGCGTGTCGAGGAAGGCGGGCGTGAGCGCTTCGTACAGGGCCATGTCGGCCAGGGCCAGCATCATTTCGCCATGGTCGTCGAGCACGGCGGTGTAGGTGCCGGTGCACACGCCCTGCACGCGCAGGGTGCCGCGCACATCGATGCCGGCCGCTTCCGCGTGGCCCAGCAGGGCCTTGCCGGAGGTATCGTCGCCGACCACGGTAATGAGCGACACGGGGGTCGACAGGCGCGCCAGATTCTCGGCGATGTTGCGGGCCACGCCGCCGAACGATTCGTCCTGGCGCGCGGGATTGGAGGTGCCCATCTTGAGGGTGGCGTTGGAGCGCAGTTTGCGGTCCAGGTTGGCGCCGCCCAGGCACACGATGGGGCGGTTGTCCGGCAGCACGTAGGCGCGCCCGAGCAGGCGGCGGTCGCGGATCAACCCGGCAATGTAGCCGGCCACTGCCGAGCGCGACAGGCGCAGCTGCACGGCCAGATCTTGCTGCGAAATGAAGGGATTGGCCCGGATGAGCTCGTACAACTGGTCTTTTTTCGAAAGTTCGGTCACGTTGGGCGATCAATTAAACAATTGTCTTCGATACTAGACAGATGTCTTAACCATGTCAATCAATCATTAAATACTCTATTGAATTATTGTGACTGATCGTTGCCTTCATCCAACACGCGTAGCCCTCAATTTATATCAATACCATATAAATAGGCAAGAAAAATGGTATTTGCCATACATATAGGCCGTCATGCATAGTTATAATACTTAACAAGCGACACCAATAGCTGCCATTTGCCGCAGCGCTCCCTTTCGCAGCGCCGCGCAGTCCCAACCACATCGCGAACACAACAAGGAAACCCCCATGTTCTCTAACACCCCATTCGAAGCTGCCGACATCATCCGCGCCCGCAAACCCGGTTTCGCACCGCGCGTGGCCATGATCCTCGGCTCCGGACTTGGCGTGCTGGCCGAGCAGATGCAGGATGCCGTCGCCATCGGCTTCGACGAACTGCCAGGCTTCCCGATCAGCACCGTGCATGGCCATGCCGGCGAACTGATTCTCGGTACCCTGGCCGGGGTCGAGGTGGTGTGCATGAAGGGCCGCGGCCACTTCTACGAAGGGTACGGCATGGGCGTGATGACCAGCGCCGTGCGCACCCTCAAGCTGCTCGGCTGCGAGATGCTGTTCGTGACCAACGCCGCCGGCTCGCTGCGCGCCGATGTGGACGCCGGCTCGCTGGTGGCCATTACCGACCATATCAACTGGCTGCCCGGCACCCCGATGATCGGCCCCAACGACGAACGTTTCGGCCCGCGCTTCTTCAGCATGGCCAACGCGTACGACAGTGACATCCGCGATCTGGTCAAGGCCACCGCAGCGAGCAAGAACATCACGCTGCACGAAGGCGTCTTCATCGCCTACCCTGGCCCGAACTTCGAAACCGCCGCCGAAATTCGCGCGATGGCGCGTCTGGGCGCCGACACGGTCGGCATGTCGGTGGTGCCGGAAGTGGTTTCGGCGCGCCACTGCGGCCTGAAGGTGACGGGCGTGTCGGTCATCACCAACCTGGCCGAAGGCATGTCGCCGTTCCCGCTGTCGCACGAGCAGACGCTCAAGTACGCGGCGATCGGCGCCAAGGATCTGGTGGTCCTGATCCTGGCCTTCCTCGAAAACGTCGCCAGCACCCCGCGCGCCGCGGCCTGATCGACTGTCCACGGCATTCCAACCTCTTTTTAAAGCGAGCGAACCATGGCACGCGCATTCATTCTTCTGCTGGACTCCTTCGGACTGGGCGCCGCGCCCGACGCCCACAAATTCGGCGATGAAGGCGCCAACACCTTCGGCCATATCGCCGCCTGGGCTGCCAGCGAAGGCAAGCCGATGGCGCTGCCGAACCTGGAAAAGCTGGGCCTGGCCGCCGCCGCCCAGCTGGCCTGCGGCGAATGGGCTGCCGGCTTCGACCAGCGCGATGGCTTCACCGCTGCCTATGGCGCCGCGCGCGAGCGCTCGACCGGCAAGGATACCCAGAGCGGCCACTGGGAAATCGCCGGCGTGCCCGTCACCTTCGACTGGGGCTACTTCCCGCGCGACGTGCCGTCGTTCCCGGCCGTGCTGACCGACACGCTGCAGCAGCAGATGGACCTGGTCGGGTACCTGGGCAACTGCCACGCATCGGGCACCGAGATCATCAACAAATTCGGCGACGAGCATGTCGCCACCGGCAAGATCATCGTCTACACCTCGGGCGACTCGGTGATGCAGATCGCCGCGCACGAAGAGCACTTCGGACTCGAACGCCTGTACGCCGTGTGCGAAGCGGCCTTCGAGCTGGTCAAGCCGTACAACATCGGCCGCGTGATCGCGCGTCCCTTCCTGGGCGAAAACGGCAACTACCGCCGCACCAGCAACCGCCACGATTACGCCGTGCCGCCGCCGGCACCGACCCTGCTCGACCATGTCAAGGACGCGGGCGGCGAAGTGGTCGGACTGGGCAAGATCAGCGACATCTTCGCCACCCAGGGCATTTCGCGCGTGGTCAAGGGGGCCGACAATATGGCCCTGTTCGACGCGCTGCTCAAGGTCGCCGAGGAAGTGGGCGACAAGTCGCTCACGTTCGTCAATTTCGTCGACTTCGACCAGGCGTTCGGCCACCGCCGCGACATTGCGGGCTATTCCAACGCATTGCACCAGATGGATGCACGCCTGCCCGAATTCATGGCCAAGCTCAAGGAGGGCGACCTGGTCGTCATCACCGCCGACCATGGCTGCGACCCCAGCTGGCCGGGCTCGGACCACACGCGCGAGCACATTCCGATGATTTTCTTCGGCCCCGGCGTCAAACCGCAGGCGTTGCCGATTTCCGACACGTTCTCCGATATCGGCGCCACCCTGGCCAGTCATCTCGGCGTCAAACCACTCTCGAATGGAACCAGTCTGCTATGACCCACACACCGGCATTCAAACGCAATGAGGCCGTCGGCCTCGATCTCGGCTGGGTCAACCAGATCAAGGTCAACCGCAACGCATCGGACCGCCGCGCCGCCAGCCTGGCCAACCGCCGCACCGTCAAGAAGGAGTACCAGGCCGCCTGGCTGATCAAGGCGCTGCAGTGCATCGATCTGACCACCCTTGGCGGCGACGATACGCCGGGTCGCGTCGAGCGCCTGTGCATGAAGGCCATGCGCCCGCTGCGCGCCGACCTGATGGAGGCGCTGGGCGTGTCCAATCTGACCACCGGTGCGGTGTGCGTGTACCACGAGATGATCGCCCCGGCCGCAAAGATCCTCCATGGCCGGCTGCCGATCGCCGCCGTCTCCACCGCCTTCCCGGCCGGCCTGGCCAGCATGGAAACCAAGCTGCGCGAGATCGAACTATCGGTGGCCGCTGGCGCCACCGAAATCGATATCGTCATCACCCGCCAGCACGTCCTGACCGGCAACTGGCAAGCGCTGTACGATGAAATGGTCGCCTACCGCAAGGCCTGCGGCGAGGCCCACGTCAAGGCCATTCTCGCCACCGGCGACCTGCTCACGCTCGAGAACGTGGCCAAGGCATCGTGGGTGTGCATGATGGCGGGCTCGGACTTCATCAAGACTTCGACCGGCAAGGAAGGCGTCAACGCCACCATCCCGGTCGCGCTGACGATGGTGCGCACGATCCGCGAATACCACGAGCAGACGGGCTTCCAGGTCGGCTTCAAGCCGGCCGGCGGCGTGGCCACGGCCAAGGGCGCGCTGCAGTACCTGACCCTGATGAAAGAAGAACTCGGACGCGAGTGGCTCGAGCCGCACCTGTTCCGGATTGGCGCATCGAGCCTGCTGACCGACATCGAGCGTCAGCTCGAGCATTACGTCACCGGGAACTATTCCGCGAACCACCGCCACGCGCAACCATAACCAATACCGGATTCGTCATGCCAACAATTAACGAGATTCTTCAGACTATGGACTACGGCCCTGCACCCGAGAGCACCAAAGAAGCGCAAGCCTGGCTGGACCAGCATGAACGCCGCTTCGGACTGTTCATCGACAATGCATGGAGCCCGGCGGCCGATACCTTCGCTTCGACCAATCCTGCTGATGGCAAGGAACTGGCGCAGATCACCCAGGCGGGCGCGCAAGACGTCGAGCGCGCCGTGGACGCGGCGCGCCGCGCCCAGCCGGGCTGGGTCGCACTGGGCGGCCATGGCCGCGCGCGCGTGCTGTACGCGCTGGCGCGCCTGCTGCAAAAGCATGCCCGCCTGTTCGCCGTGATCGAAACGCTCGACAACGGCAAGACGATCCGCGAAACGCGCGACGCCGACCTGCCGCTGGCGGCGCGCCACTTCTACCACCACGCCGGCTGGGCCCAGCTGCAATCGGAAGAATTCGCCGACTACCGCGCCGTGGGCGTGGTGGGCCAGATCGTCCCCTGGAATTTCCCGCTGCTGATGCTGGCCTGGAAAATCGCCCCCGCACTGGCGGCGGGGAACACGGTCGTCTTCAAACCGGCCGAATTCACCTCGCTGTCGGCCCTGCTGTTTGCCGAAATCTGCGTGCAGGCTGGCGTGCCGGCCGGTGTCGTCAACATCGTCACCGGTGACGGCCGCGTGGGCGAAGCCATGGTCAAGCATCCTGGCATCGACAAGCTGGCCTTCACCGGTTCGACCGAAGTGGGTCGCCTGATTCGCCAGGCCACTGCGGGCAGCGGCAAGAAGCTCTCGCTCGAACTGGGCGGAAAATCGCCCTTCATCGTATTCGAAGACGCCGATCTCGATGCCGCGGTCGAAGGCCTGGTCGACTCGATCTGGTTCAACCAGGGCCAGGTCTGCTGCGCCGGTTCGCGCCTGCTGGTGCAGGAGTCGGTCGAACAGCGCTTCCTGGCCAAGCTGCGCACCCGCATGGACAACCTGCGTCTGGGCGCGCCCACCGACAAATCGATGGATATCGGCGCCCTGGTCGATCCAATCCAGCGCCAGCGCATCGAAGGCCTGGTGGAAGCGGCACGGCTCGAGGGCTGCACCATCTACCAGCCTGCCTGCGAACTGCCGGCCAACGGCTCGTGGTTCCCGCCGACCCTGATCACCGGCGCGTCGACCTCGGCCGGCATCGCCCAGACCGAAGTATTCGGTCCCGTGCTGGTGGCGATGAGCTTCCGAACGCCCGTGGAAGCCGTCCAGCTGGCCAACAATACCGTGTACGGCCTTGCTGCCTGCGTCTGGTCGGAGTCGATCAGCCTGGCGCTGGACGTGGCGCCGCAGATCAAGGCCGGTGTCGTGTGGATCAATACCGCCAACCAGTTCGACGCCGCCTGCGGCTTCGGCGGCTACCGCGAATCGGGCTTCGGCCGCGAAGGCGGCAAGGAAGGCATGTTCGAATACATGACGCCGCTGTCGGAAGACGCACGTCCGGCCGCGCCCTTGGTGGAAGCCAAGGCCAAGGTCAAGGCCAGCGAATCGAACGACCCGTTCGCGATCGACCGCACCGCCAAGCTGTACATCGGCGGCAAGCAGGCCCGCCCTGACGGCGCCTACAGCCGCGCCATCACGGGCGCCAGCGGCGCCTTCCTGGCCGACGTGGGCGAAGGCAACCGCAAGGACATCCGCAACGCCGTGGAAGCGGCGCACAAGGCATCCGGCTGGGCCAAGGCGACCTCGCACAACCGCGCGCAGGTGCTGTACTACATCGCCGAGAACCTGGCCGTGCGCGCCGACGAATTCGCCGCGCGCCTGGCCGCCATGACGGGATCGAAGGACCCGCACAAGGAAGTGCAAGCCTCGATCGAGCGCCTGTTCTACTACGCCGCCTGGGCCGACAAGTACGACGGCCTGGCGCACCAGCCGCCGATGCACGGCATTACCGTGGCCTTGAACGAGCCGGTCGGCGTGATCGGCATCATCTGCCCGAACGAAGCGCCGCTGCTGGGCTTCATTTCACTGGTGGCGCCGGCGCTGGCGCTTGGCAACCGCGTGGTCGCGGTGCCGTCCGAAGCCTATCCGCTGGCCGCGACCGACCTGTATCAGGTGCTCGACACTTCCGATTTGCCTGGCGGCGCGCTCAATATCGTCACCGGCAGTGCCGACGAACTGGCCAGGACGCTCGCTTCGCACTCGGACGTGGATGCCGTGTGGCGCCATGACGGCTCGGCCGAAGGCTGCGCGGAAGTCGAGCGCCTGTCGGCAGCTTCGCTCAAGCGCACCTGGGTGGGCGGCGCCAAAGGGCGTGACTGGTACGACACCAAACAGGCCGGTGGCCGTGCGGTGCTCGCGCACGCCAGCCAGGTTAAAAATGTCTGGATTCCTTACGGCGTTTAAACAGACAAGGCAAGATGAACTGAGGTTCGTCGTCCTCGCGCAGGCGAGGGCGACGTACCTATTATTGATGTAGCAAACGGAGTCACCATGTTTTTGAACCAAGAAATCGTTCGCAAAAAGCGCGACGGCGGCGCCCTGAGCGCCCAAGAGATCCAGTTTTTCGTGCGCGGCATTACTGACGGCAGCGTCACCGAAGGCCAGATCGCGGCGCTGGCCATGGCGGTCTTTTTCAATGACATGAACATGGACGAACGGGTCGCCTTCACCCTGGCCATGCGCGATTCCGGCCAGGTGATGGAATGGCGTTCGCTGAACCTGCCCGGCCCGGTGGTCGACAAGCACTCCACCGGTGGCGTGGGCGACGTGGTCTCGCTCATGCTCGGCCCCATGATCGCCGCCTGCGGCGGTTTCGTGCCCATGATCTCCGGGCGCGGTCTGGGCCACACTGGCGGCACGCTCGACAAGTTCGACTCCATCCCCGGCTACTGCACCGTGCCCGACCCGGACCTGTTCCGCAAGGTCGTCAAGGATGTGGGCGTGGCCATCATCGGCCAGACCGCGCAACTGGCGCCGTCGGACAAGCGTTTCTACAGCATCCGCGACACTACCGCGACGGTCGAATCGGTGGCCATGATCACCGGTTCCATCCTGTCCAAGAAGCTCTCCGCCGGCCTGGACGCACTGGTCATGGATGTCAAGGTCGGTACCGGCGCCTTCATGCCGACGTTCGACAAATCGGTCGAACTGGCCGAGAGCATTGTCGCCGTCGGTAACGGCGCCGGCACCCGGACCTCGGCGCTGCTGACCGAAATGAACGAGTCGCTCGGCCCTGTCGCCGGCAATGCGCTCGAAGTGCGCCTGGCGATGGATTACCTGACCGGCCGTTCGCGCCCGGCCCGCCTGCATGAAGTGACCATGGCGCTGTGCGCCGAGATGCTCATCCTGGGCGGTCTGGCCGCCAGCGAAACCGAGGCCCGCGCCAAGCTGCAGGCCGGCCTCGATTCCGGCGAAGCGACCGAGCGCTTCGCGCGCATGGTGGCGGCGCTGGGCGGACCGGCCGATCTGGTCGAGCGTCCCGACGCCTACCTGGAAAAAGCGCCGATCATCGTGCCGGTACCGGCGCTGCAGGCCGGCTTTGTCGCCAGCACCGACTGCCGCGGCCTCGGTCTTGCCGTGGTCAGCCTGGGCGGCGGGCGGCGCCGTCCGGAAGATGCCATCGATTTCGCCGTCGGCCTGACCGCTCTGGTGGAACTGGGCGACGCGGTCGCCGTCGGCCAGCCGCTGGCGCTGGTCCACGCGCGCACCCAGGGCGCGGCCGAGCAGGCCGTGCGCGAAGTGCAGGCCGCGTACCAGATCGGCGCCATCAAGCCGGCGGCCAATCCCATCATCTACCGCACCATTCGTCCGTAAAGCGCCTCGCCATGAACTACGACAAGCTGATCTCCGAAGCGGCCGCCGCGCGCGCGCTGGCCTACACGCCGTACTCCCATTTCCAGGTGGGCGCCGCACTCGCCTGCAAGGATGGCCGTGTGTTCCGCGGCTGTAATGTGGAAAACGCGTCCTACGGCCTGTGCAACTGCGCCGAACGCACCGCTTTTTTCAGCGCCATCGCGCACGGCTACAAGCCGGGCGACTTCGCAGCCCTGGCCGTGATCGGCGACACCGACGGCCCGATTGCACCATGCGGCGCATGCCGCCAGGTGATTCTCGAATTGGGCGGCAATGACTTGCCCGTCGTGCTCACCAATCTGCACGGTGACATCCTCGAAACCACCTCCGCGGCCCAGCTGCCCAACGCCTTCGGCGGCCGCGACCTGAAGCAGTAAGTGCTTAAAAAAGCCATCGACATCCAGACCGCGGTTGCACTGGCCGCGAGTCAGGCGATTGCCGCCAAGAGCCAGGGCACCTTCGGTGTCGGCGGCCTGCTGCTCGACCAGGATGGCTATGTGCTCAAGGCACTGCAGAACAATGTCGTGTGCGATGGCCTGATTTTCGACCCGACCGCGCACGGCGAGCGCCAGTTGATCGACTGGTATTTTGCCGAGCGCGCGCGCGGCGCGGTGCTGCCGCCGCCGGAAGACGTTACCATCGTCACCTCGCTCGACCCGTGCGCCATGTGCACGGGCGCCATTCTGGCGGCGGGCTTCAATGTGGTGGTTGCCGCGATCGATCCGTCCGCCGGCATCAACCACGACGCGCGCTTCGACTTCGCCAGCCTGCCGCCGCCGCTGCGCGCGCAGGCGGCGGCGCGTTTTTGCTATCCCGCGGTGCTGGGCGCATCCGAATTCGCGCGCGACAGCGCCGGCGCCGCGCCCAAGTCGTTCTTTATCGGTAAAACGATCGCCGAGGCGACCCAGGCCCTGTGTTCGCTCGCTTTCGAAGCGACCAACGACAAGGTGCTGGCACTGCTCAATGCCGACCTGCCGCGCGCCGATCTCAAGGACCCGGCCACGCTCGATCCCGGCCATCCCGTGGTGCGCAAACTCAAGGTGCTGTATCCGGACGCGCTGGCTTACCGCTGCGCGCCGCAGGTGCCCGACGCCGGTCTGGCGCCGTTTTTACGCGCGGCCATGCAGCAGGACGTGGCGCACGGCGGGCAGGGCGACGCGGTCGCGCTGCTCGACGCCTTTGGCAATTTGCTGCTGTGCGCGCCCGGGCGCCTGGCGCAATCGGCCATCTGCACTGCCTTCATGGAATGCACGCGCCGCTATGCCCAGCTGCGCTACACGCTGATGCAGCAGGGCGACGCCCGGCAGCGCGACGAGGCCGGGCGCTATCTGGCCCACCCGCGCCAGGGCACCTTCGTGTTCGCGCGCGGACCGGACGCGGGCGCTGCCAGCTTCATGAACCTGGGCGCCTACGGCTCGACCATGGAAGGCCCGCTCGCGCCCGACAATCCGCGCCAGTTCCAGTACGTGCTGCCGGTGCTGGCGCAGGCCGATCTCGATGCGCTGTGCGCGGGCATGCCGCCGTTTTACCGTGACACGATCCGCATCGCACCGGTGCAGGTGGCCGACCAGGCCCTGATCGCGGCGCTGGCCTAGTAGACCGGCGCCTGCCACGCGGGGCGCTGGCTCATCTGCCGGCACAGGCTGCCGACCAGCGCGATATCCTGCTCCACACGCGCGCTCCACTGGCGCGCAATGCACAGCCGAAAGGTATGCTGCGCCGTGCCGGCCGCATTGAACAGCGTGCCCGGCGCAATCGACACGCCGGCCGCCATGGCCGCCTCGTACAAGGCGCCGATATCGATCGCCACCGGCAGCACCAGCCAGTAGATATAGCCGCCCTCGGGAATGCTGACCCTGGTGCCCGCGGGGTAGTGCTGCGCCACCAGGGCGCGCACCTTGATCTGCTGATCGGCAAACGCCAGGCGCAGGCGCGTGGTCTGCATCGCATAATAATTCTTGCGCACGAATTCGGACAGCACCAGCTGCGCCAGCCCGCTCACGCTGTGCTGGCGCGCCAGCAGGTCGGACGCCATCTGGCGCCGGTAGCGCCCCGGCAGGCACCAGCCGATCCGGTAGCCCGACCCCATCACCTTGGAAAAGCTCGAGCAGTACAGCACCATCCCCTCCTGGTCGTGGCGCTTGAGCGCCGACACGCTCGCCGCGCCCGTGTACAAGTCGTGAAAGGGATCGTCCTCGATCAGCGGTACGCCGGCGCGGGTGATCAGCGCCACCAGGCGCTTGCGGTGCGAGTCGGGCATGGTGAAGCCAAGGGGATTGTGCAGCGTGGGATTGAGCATCACGCAGGCGATCTTGCGCGTGGCGATGGCCAGTTCCAGCTGGTCCAGATCGATGCCGTTGTGGGGATCGGTCGCGATCTCCACCGCCTTCATGCCGGCCGACTCGATCGCCTGCAGCATGCCGAAATAGGTGGGCGACTCGATCGCGATACTGTCGCCCGGACGCGCGCACATGCGCAGAGCGCACTCGATGGCAGCATTGCCGCCAGCGGTCACCAGCACATCGTCCGGGCCGCACAGCACGCCGCGCTCGCCCATGATGCGGGCGATCCCGCAGCGCAGTTCGAACAGTCCCGGAATGGCGCTGAAACCGGCGCTGTGGCCGATGCCGCGGCGCGCGATCGACATCAGCGTGCTGCTCAGATGTGATTGCGGCAGTAGCGCGTGATCGAGACTGGCGGAGGCGAACGGCATCACCCCTGGTGCCAGCGGCGTCGACAACATCTGTATCACATGCCGATTGACGGCGACAGCCACACCATCGAATGCGGGCGCGGCACGCTCGGGCTGGCGCGCCCACCCGGCTTCCGAATCGCGCCGCCGCACGTAGTAGCCGGAGCGGTCGCGCGCATAGGCGCGGCCGTTTTCCTCGAGCGTGCGAAACACCCGCACGGCCGTCGTCACGCTCACGTTCTCGGTGCGCATCAGGCTGCGTACCGAAGGCAGGCGCTCGTCGGCGGTGAACACGCCCGCATCGATTTGCGCGGCCAGCTTGTGGGCGATCTGGCGATAGCGGCTGAGGGGCGCGCCCGACTCGGGACTGCCGCGCAGGTCGGCGGCGGGCGAAAAACTGTATTGCATAAGCGGTTGGAAAGTGTGCCTTGATTTAACAGATTGTAGTGTCATTTTCTAAATATTTACAACCTGTAAATACGCTTGGTAAAAGAAGACGCACTGACTTTGGGTTTTCGTCGCATCCTCGCATCGTCGGCAACAGGGGATGGCCAGGGTGGAAAGCGCTGGGCTGGCAGGCGCGCCAACTGTATCCCACGAATGACACAGCACTGTGCATTCCTTTTACATTTGTGCAATGCGATATTGATGGTGCAGCACAGACGGCCAGCACGGAACGCCTTGACACAGGCGGCATCGCCAGCTCACCCCCCAAGCACAGACGCGGATCGTCCGCCAGAACCAATCGGAAGGAAGAGTGTTGACTAATTTCGTACTTGACGGTACATTAAATAACATTCGGTACACAAATCATCGCCCGCTTGCGTCGATTCAGGGCGACAGACACGAGCCATCCGCCTATCCTGACTTTTCCGAAGCCATGACCCTGCCCAGCCTTGGCACCGACGCCACTTTCGCCCTAGCCTCGTTCATCCGGGCGTGCCACGACGTCAGCAATCTCGACGATTTCCGCAGCGAAGTGCACCCACGCCTGCACAGCGTGCTGCCGCACGCCATGTTCGCCTGCGGCACGGTGCGCATGGCCGATTTGCGGATTGTCGAGTCGATCAATCTGACCTTTCCCGCGGCCTACATGAGTGGCTTGATCACCGAAGAAAAGCATGCCACCTGTCCGGGCTTGCGGCGCTGGGTGGAAACGCGCAGTCCCGTCTACCTCGACGCCGATTCGCCGCTGCTGCAGCCGGGGGATCGGGCGTGGCAAGGCAAATGCACCAAGTTCGGCATCCGCAACCTGGCCACGCATGGCGTGATGAACTTGAATCAAGAGCACGCCTGCTACTTTGCCTTTGGCGGGCTGGCCTGCTGGACCAAGCGCGAAGCGTTTCTGCTGCAGGTACTGGTGCCGCACTTGCATTACGCGCTCACGCACGTCGAAGATTTCGGCCACAAGCGGCCCAAGAAAATTCTGACGCAGCGCGAGCAGGAAGTGCTCAAGTGGATATGTGGCGGCAAATCGAATTCCGAGATGGCCAGCATCCTGGGGATCAGCTCGTGGACAGTGAAGATCCACGTCAGCAACCTGCTAGCCAAACTCAACGCCTCCACCCGCGGCCACGCCGTCGCCAAAGCCATCTCCTTCGGCCTGATCGAAGTCTAAACCCGGGGTCAGACCTCCACTGCGGAACATTTCTCAAACCGGGGTCAGACCTCGATTTTGGAATTATTCCAAAATGGAGGTCTGACCCCGGTTTGCGGGGGGAACCGTGCTGCCGCGCAAATGTTTTGCGAAGATCGATGCGCGTACGCATGGCGCAGTAGCAAGTGCGCCGGTCCGCTTCGGAATTGTTCCCGCGCATGCGATCAAAACCTCCGGTATTGCCTGCGCCGCGTCGGACAAGTCGGGGTCAGACCTCCATGTTGGGAGTATTCCAAGATGGAGGTCTGACCCCGAATTTGCCGATGCTGGAGGGAATAGGTTCGCTGTCCGGTGCGGGAATGTGGGAATCGTTACCGCGCGGAGTTCAACGCTACCGGTTACGCCGGTGCCGTGTCAGACAAGTCGGGGTCAGACCTCCATTTTGGAAGTATTCCAACATGGAGGTCTGACCCCGGTTGGTGTTCAGGCGGCTTGGAGGTGGCGTTTGCGCTGGGGCGGGGAAGGGATCGGCCAGACGGCCATGGCGGCGTCGATGACGGTGTTGAGCTTGGCCACGCTGGCGCCACTCTTGGCCAACACCGCCAGCCCGGCGATCAGGGAGCCGAACATGGCGGCCAGCGCTTCCGGCGCCGCGCTCTCGGGCAGATCGCCTTCGCACTGCGCGCGCACCAGGCGCTCCAACACCATCAGTTCGCTGCCTTGCAGGGCGGCGCGCAGGGCCAGTTCCACCGTCGCGGGAATGGTCGAGCCGCCGCAGTCGGCCGTGCCATTGATGATGAAGCAGCCGCCCGGCAGCGCCGGGTCGGCCAGCATGGCCGCCAGCGAGCGAAGGAAGCCTTCCACCGCGCGCCGCCCGTCCGCTTCGCCGCTCAGGGCCGCCGCGTGCCGCTCGATCAGCAGCGCCACATAGCGTTCCAGCGTCTTCAGGTACAGCGCTTCCTTGTCGCCGAAGGCGGCGTACAGGCTGGGCTTGCTCAAGCCCATCGCTTCGGTCAACTCGTGCATCGACGCATCCTGGAAGCCGTGTTTCCAGAACACTTCCACGGCGCGGTCGAGCGCGTAGTCGATGTCGAAGGTGCGGGGCCGTCCTCGTTCGCGCGTCATGTCGTCTCCTGATCCAAATTGTTTGACTAATATTATACTACCCGGTATATTAAATACCTATCGGTACATAAATACAACCGGTGACATATTTCAACAACGCGCCGCAACCGCGGCTAACTAGGAGAACGATGATGGGTAGACTGACTGGCAAGACCGCACTGATCACGGGCGGCACCACGGGCATTGGCCTGGCAACGGCAAAACTGTTCCTGCAAGAGGGCGCCCGCGTGGCGATCATCGGTCAGGATGCCGAGCGCGTGGGCGCCGCCGCCAAGATCCTGGGCGAGGGCGCCATCGCCCTGCGCGCCGATGTCTCGTCCAAGTCCGACATGGCCGGCGTCGCCGCGCGCCTGAAGGCCGATTTCGGCAAGCTCGATGTGGTGTTCGCCAATGCCGGCATCGCCCAGCCCATGCCGTTCTCGGATGTCGATGACGACAATATCGATAACCAGATCGACGTCAATTTCAAGGGCGTGATCTATACCGTGCAGGCGATGCTGCCGATCCTGAACAAGCCTGCCTCGGTGGTGCTGACCTCGACCACGATGATCGAAAAGGGCGTGGCCGGCATGAGCGTCTACGCCGCCACCAAGGCCGCCGTGCGCTCGCTGGCGCGCACCCTGTCGGCTGAATTCGCGCCGCGCGGTGTGCGCGTCAATGTGATCAGCCCGGGCCTGATCGAAACGCCGATCTACGGCAAACTCGGCCTGCCTGCCGAAGCAGTGCAGGAATGGGCCACCCAGCTGATGGCCAAGGTGCCGGCCACCCGTTTCGGCCAGGCCGATGAAGTGGCCAAGGCGGTGCTGTTCATGGCCAGCGACGATTCGTCCTACATGATGGGCGAGAACGTGCTGTTCGATGGCGGCATGGCCACCATCTAGGCCAGTCCGGCATGCAACAACGCCGCTGTGAAGCGGCGTTGTTCATTACAGGTCAAGCAGCAGGCTGGTACTTCTGGCCCGTGAACAGCAGGGCATGAACTGGTCGTTGCGCGCCTTTTCCTCCTCGCTGAAATAGCAGTCGCGATGCTCTGGCACCCCGTCCAGCACGCCGGTAATGCAAGTCCCGCATACCCCTTCCATGCACGATACCGGCACCATCACGCCGTGCCGCGCCAGGGCCTCGGCCACGCTGCTGGCGGCGTCCACGCGGATGGTCTTGCCGCTGCTGACGATGGTGACGTCGAAGCTGCCCGGCTCGGGCAGATCCTGGGGCGCGGCGCCGAAGTGTTCGACATGGATGTGCGACGCGCGCCAGCCGCCCGCGCGTGCATGCGACCTGACCAGCTCGATGAAGCCGGCCGGCCCGCATACGTAGACGTGGGTCTCCAGATCCGGACTGGCAAGCAGTGCGGCCAGATCCAGCTGCTGGGACGGATCCTCGTCATCGAAGTGCAAGCGCACCCGATCCGCATAACCGGATGTTGCCAGCGCCGCCGTGAAGGCGGCCCGGCTGCGCGAACGGGCGCAGTAGTGCAGGGTAAAGTCGGCGCCGCCCTGATGCAGTTCGTGCGCCATGCACATGAGCGGCGTGACGCCGATGCCGGCCGCCAGCAGCAGGCTGCGCCCCGCGCCCGCCAGGGCGAAATGGTTGCGCGGCGCGCTGATCTGCACCACATCGCCTTCCGACAGCTGGGCGTGGATCGAGCGCGAGGCGCCGCGCGAGCGCGGATCGCGCAGCACGCCGATCACGTAGCGCTGGCGTTCGCGCGGGTGGTTGCACAGCGAGTACTGGCGCACCATGCCGTTCGGCGCCACCAGGTCGATGTGGGCGCCGGCGCGAAACGGCGGCAGTTCGCCGCCGTCCGGCAGCATCAGCTCGAAGCTGTCGATGCCGTCCGCTTCGAAGCGGCGGCGCGTGACCTTGACCTCGAGCGCGGCCATCATGCGGCGCGCGCCGGTGCGACGTCGGCCAGCACTTCGTACAGCGCGGCGACCAGCTTGTCGGCATCCTCGCGCACCCGCACCACGCTGCGCAGGTACGATTCGCTGGAACCGGCCTTGTTGCTGCATTCGCGGATCAGCAGGCCGTATTCTTCCAGCAGGATGTCGCGCACCTGTTTGCCCGAGACGCCTTGCGGCAGTTCGCTGAACAGGAAATTGCCCTGCGAGGGATAGGTCGTCAGGCCCGGCACCTTCTGCAGCTGCTGGTACATGTACTCGCGGTCGCGCGCGACCTTGGCGAAGCTCCCGTCGTACTGGGCGCGGAACTGGTCGATGTTCTTGAGGACGAAACCGGCCAGGCCATTGATGTTCCAGTACGGAACCTTGGTGCGCAAGTCGGCGGCGATCGCCTTGTTGGCCACCGCGTAGCCCAGGCGGATGCCGTGCCAGCCCAGCGATTTGCCCATGCTCTTGACCACGATGGTGTTGGGCGAGTCGATTGCCAGCGCTTCGGCGCTGGTCAGGTCGGAAAACGCGATGAACGATTCGTCGATGATGAGGCGCTCGATATGGGCCAGTTCGCGCACCAGTTTGGCGATATCGTCGCCCGTGAACCAGGCCCCGGTCGGATTGTTGGGGTTGCAGATCACCACGGTCTGCGCCCCTGTTTCCTTGACCCGCGCGATCACGTCGTCGGCGCCGATCACGAAATTGCGTTCCTTGACGCGCTCGACGAAGTGCACGGGAATGTCGAAGTCCGGCGGCAGGTCGGTCCAGCGCCCGAAGGTCGGTACCGAGGTCAGTATCGGCCCGCCGCTGTCGCGGCACAGGATCGTGATGATCTCGGTGACGCCATTGGCGGCGACGATGTTCTCGGCCGGTGCGCCGCACAGCTTGGCGATGCAGTCCTGGTAGACGGGCGCGTAGTCCGGATAGTACTTGAGGATATCGCCCATGTTGGCGCCGATCAGATCGAGCATCTGCGGCGGCGGGAAGTAGGAATTGGCCGGCACGCAGAAGTCGGTCAGCTTGCCCTGGAACTTGGTGCGCGAGCGGATCGCGAAGATGGACGGGTTGTGGAATCGGGTCTGGAAAATATCCAGGTTGTGGTCAAGCGTCATAGCAGCCTCCGCTGATAATATTGAAATCGCCGACAATGCTGATGCCGGAACCGAAGCGCCTGCCGATATCGTCGCTGAGGCGCTCGCGCAGGTCGTCGCCGCTGCGGTACATCACGCCCAGCACGGTGCCGCTGTGGGCGCAGTTGACGCCGAGCGCGCCCAGTTCGCGCGTGCTGGCCAGCATCTCGTCAAATTGCGGTTTGATGTGGATTTGCTGATTGAGCTGGGCGCTGCGCGTGGCCGCTTCGGCCACCGCCACCGGGTCGCCGTCGACCAGGCCGCGCTTGAGCATGGCCAGCGCATTCTTCAGGTAAGGCTGGTTCCTGCGGTAGATCCCGCGCGCCTTCTGGCGGTCGAAGGCGATGGTGTCGATTTCGCCGCCGCAGTCCACCACCAGCACGTTCATCCCGCGCGGCGCCGGCATCGATTCGATCAGCTGGCCGGTGAGGTGGTTGACGTGGGCGATGCCCGGGAAATGCACGCAGTCCGACGGCTCGATTTCGGTGACGATGCGCGCGAAGATCTCGTCGGTGAGCTTGATGTCGGCGCTGCGGCAGACCGCTTCCAGGGCGGCGGTGATGTCGGCCGAACTCGATGCCATCCCCTTGCCGCGCGGGATTTCGCTGCGGATCGCCACCTGATGCGACAGGCGGAACGCGTATTCGTGCGCCGCCAGCGCGATGGTGTCGCGGATCTTGGTGTAGCGGTGCAGGTCGTGCAGGTGCAGGCCTTCGGCGCCTGCGTGCACGGTGGCGTAGGAAAACAGGTTGACGGGGCAGTTGACGAGAAAGTCCTGTTCGTCGATGGCGCCTTGCATCAGTTCGCCGCAGGTGCCGGGCGCCTTCAGGCGCAGGCCGCTGCGGGACGGGATAGTGATGGTACTGTTGCGTTGTAATGTCGCTTGCATGGCAAGTCATCCTTTACAGGTAAGCAGAACGTTGAAACGCCGGCGCGCTGGCCGGCGGGAGCGGTCGGACCGGATGCGCTTACGCGGCTTCCTGGTCCGCGACGGCGAAGATATTGCGGTGGTAGTCGAGCGCGGCGGCGTCGTAGTGCCGGACGAAGTCGGGCAGCGGGCGCGCTGCCATGTCGTCGATGGCGATGGCATCCTTCAGGCTGATGGTGTCGCCGACCTGGCCCATGAACTTGTCCACCTTGGCCTGGTCGCCGGCGATCGCGTGGAAAAATTCCAGGTGTTCGCGCGTGTACGGGTTCATCTCGGCGCCGTCGCACACCATCGTCCAGTAGTCTTCGTAATCGGCCATGCGCACGGCGCTGTATTCGGCCATGGCGGCGTCGAAGTCCGCTTCGCCCTTGAGCACTCGGTCCAGGTAGCCCGAGACCAGTTCGGCGTCGCGCAGCGAATGGGTGATGCCCATCGCGGTCCACTGGTCCTTGAAGCTGCAGGCGTCGCCGACCAGGACCCAGCCCTTGCCGTGGTCCTGGCGGTGGAAGGCGACCATGCGGCCCATGGCCTTGAACGGTTCGACCCGCTTGCCCTTGGCAACAACGGCGGCCACGTCCGGCGCCACGTAGGCGTAGGTCTTGTGGAAGTTCGCTTCGGGGTCCTTGCTGAAGTCGCTCCACCAGGCGGTGGGGCCGTACACCAGCACCAGGTGGCGGTCCTCCATGGTGGGGAAGATGGCGGTGCCGAAGCGGCCGCGCTTGTGGATGCACAGTTCCGGCTTGTCGATACCGGAAAAGTAGCCGTAGTAGGCGAAGGTCGATTTTTCGCGCACCACGGTCTTCTCGGCGGCCACGTGGCCGGCGAACTGCGACATGCGCCCGTCCGCGCCCACCACCACCTTGGCGCGCGCCTGCAGCATCAGGCCATCCGGTCCGCTGCCGCGCACGCCCACCACCACGCCATCTTCGACGATCAGCGATTGCACGGCGGTTGCCTCGCGCACCACGACGCCGGCGGCGCGCGCTTCGTCGAGCAGCACCTTGTCAAGGAAGAAGCGGCGCGGTCCGGCGTAGTAGTCGACCACGCCGTCGGCGTTGCCGTGCAGCGCCAGGAAGCGCTCCTTGACCGCCTGCAGCGGCACGCCGCCGTGCAGACTGATGCCCTCGATCGACACTTCCAGATTCTTGAAGCTGGGAGTCTGGGCCAGGATCTTGTCGGCCACGCCCAGGCGGTTCAAATAGCTCATCCCGCGTGGCCAGATGAAGTGGGTGGAGTTGGCATCGCGCGGAAAGGTATCCTTTTCCACGATCAGGACCTTGTAGCCTTTGCGCGCCAGATGGGTGGCGGTGGGGGCGCCGGACACGCTGCCGCCCACGACGATGACGTCGAACTGTTCCATAGTCTTTTCCTTTGTAGTGGGCTTAGCTGCCGATGCGGTACTTGAAGCCTTCCAGCGAGATGCTGTACTGGCGGATGTTGCGCGCGTAGCGGATGCAGTATTTGGTGGCGTACCAGCCGGTGGTCAGGTAGGCGGCCGGCTGCTTGATCGGCGTGCACTGGTCAGGCTCGGTCTGCAGGTAAGCCTTGGTCAGCATCGGTTCGTAGAAGGTGATCGCGCCGTCGAAGGCGCCCAGGATGAAGGTATGGGTGAAGCCGCCGCCGTTGAACTCCGGGCTCTTGCCGTCGGCGTAGTGGTTGCCCATGTGGGCATATACCAGGTTGGTGTTGAACATGTCCGGGTGCACGTACTTGGCCGGGATCGGATTGACGGCCTTGGCCGAGGCGGCGCAGTTGACCAGGCCGGCGCAGGTGCCGGTGGGGGTGCTGGCCAGGCGCTCGATGTCGGTGATGGTGTAGAAGTGGAAGTCGAAGTGCGGCTTGTCGTAGACGTCGGCCGGGACGTGGCCGTGCGGTTCCCAGTTGACCGTGATGCTCTTGAACTGGGTCAGGTTGGGCGTGAAGTACATCGTGCGCGAATGGCCGCCCACGCATTCCTCGTGCATGTCGATCTCGTTGTCGCCATTGAGGTCGAGGCAGGTTTTGCCGTCGGTGACGGGTGCGACAGGCAGGCTGTCGAGCGTCTGCTTGGAGAAGACCACGCCCACCGCTTCCGGTTTGTCGTACTGCGAATTGCGGATGAATGTCTGGTAGCGGCCGTTGCCGATCGAGACGCTGTCGCCGAAGAAGGTGCCGGCCGCGGTCTGGGGCGGCAGCGGTGGTACGTTGGTGTCGTCGTCATGGGCCATGGCTGGCAGTGAAGCGGCCAACAAGGCGAGGGTGAGGCCTGTCAGTTTGAGTGTCATTTCAGTTTTCCCGTTTGTCGTTTGGTTGCACAGTGTTCAGCGTCATCGCGAAACATTGCGAATTTGCAAACGCTATGGTGTCAAAACGGGCAGCACTCAACCATAGCCCCTCCGGGCTATCCGAATTGCCGATGTGAAGCGTAGCGAGAAATGCGGCAATCAATTGCCGCATGAAAAGTCAGGCCGGCGGTCCGAGCAGATTGGCGTCGCGCGCCATGCGCCACTGTCCGTCTGCGCCCTTGCGCAGGATCGACAGGGTCGAACCCGCGCGCTGCACGGGCAGCTGCCCATGGCGCGAGGTGATGGTGACCGACAGCGTGGTGCGGCAATAGGCCAGGGCGCCGCTGACGACCACTTCGTCGATGGTGCTGTGCGAATCGATGGTGTGGCTGGCCAGCACGCTGCGCAAGCTCTGTTCGAAGGCGCCGCGTCCCTGCATGGGGCTCTGGCCGGCGACCAGGAAGATGGCGTCCGGTTCCATCAGGGCGAGGACGGCGTCGACATCGCCGTCGCGGGTTGCTTGCAGCCAGTGCCCGATCAGGCTGCGGATGGCCTGTTCGTCGGCACTCATGCTGCCGCCGTGTCGGCCTGCATCATGCCGAAAATGTTTCCGTCCGGATCCTTCATGTAAGCGAGCCAGCCAATCCCGGGCACCGGCATCTTGGGCAGGGCGAGGGTGCCGCCGTTGGCCTTGCCGCGCGCGATGGCGTCGTCGATTTCAGCGACGTCGACCGTGATGACGAAGGCGTTGACCGCCGCCAGCGGTGCCGGCAGGTCGCCGCGGCGCGGCATCAGGCCGCCATTGATGCCGGGCTGCACGTCCGGACCGGTGTGTATCATCCAGTAGTCGCCGCCCTCCCATTTGTTGAAGGTCCAGCCGAACAGGCCGCCGTAGAAGGTAATGGCCGCCTGCGGGTCGGAAGCGTGGATTTCGAAGTGCACTGCACGTGACATGGCCTGCTCCTTTCGTCGAAGGGAATTCCGCCACCATGGTAGTCGATTGCGCGCGCGGGCGGCTCACATTTGAAGCGCCAAGGCGCATGCGGATCAGGCCGCGCGTCCTACATTTGCTGGAACAGGTGCGCGTGGTTGCGGCTTACTTCCAGCTGCACGGGACAGTTGCGCACCTTGAGCATCTGGCGCCCGCGGTCGTCGCGCGTGACTTCGGCAATCGCATCGACCCGTACCAGGGTGGAACGGTGGATGCGCCAGAATTCCTTGGGGTCGAGTTCGTCGGCCAGTTCCTTGAGGGTTTTGCGGATCAGCATTTCAGCCTGGGCGGTCTGCACCACGGTGTACTTTTCGTCGGAGCGGAAGAACAGCACTTCCTTGGTGCTGATCATGCGCAGGCTGGTGCCGACCTGGGCCTGGATCCAGCGCAGGTATTCCGGCTTCTTTTCGCCGCCTTGCTCGATCAGCCTGGCCAACTGCTGGAGCTGCTCGCCAATGTTTTGCGGCGCATGGGTCAGGCGCTGGCGCAAGCGTTCGCACGTCACGGCCAGGCGTTCGGCCGTGACGGGTTTGAGCAGGTAATCCATGGCTCCCTGTTCGAACGCGTCCAGCGCATACTGGTCGTAGGCGGTGACGAACACGATGTGGCACTGGCTGTACAGGTGGCGCGCCGCCTCGATGCCGCTCTGGCCGGGCATGCGGATATCGAGGAACACAATGTCCGGCTGGTGCGCCTTGGCCAGCGCCACGGCGTCGACGCCATTGGCCGCTTCGCCCAGGATCACCAGTTCCGGCCACACGTCGCGCAGGCGCAGGCGCAGCTGGTCGCGCATGGGCGCTTCATCGTCGACGATCAGGGCGGTCACGAGCTGGTCGGCCATTTCAGTTGTTCTCCATAGTGGTGTAGGGGACGCGGATCGAGGCCAGGGCGCCACCGGCCAAGGGCTGCTCGATCACCAGTTCGGCGCGGTTGCCGAACAACAGGCGCAGGCGTTCGCGGATGTTGGCCAGCCCGACGCCTTCGTCGGAATGCATGTTGAAGCCGACGCCATTGTCGCGCACGTCGACCTGCATGGTGCCGTTGATGAGCTGGGCGCTGACGTCGATGCGCCCGCCCTCGATCTTCGGTTCCAGTCCGTGCTTGATCGAATTTTCGATCAGGATTTGCAGCATCATGGGCGGGAAGGGGGCGTGTTCGAGGTAATCGGGAATCGCGAAACCGACGTCGAGCCGTTCCTTCATGCGTGCCTGCATGATCGACAGATAGGCGCGCGAGAGCTGCACCTGCCGGCCCAGCGTGCCGCCGCCGCCGTTCGAACGCACTTGCGGCAGCGTGGCGCGCAGGTATTCGATCAGGTGGGTGTGGATCCTGGCGGCCTGCGGCGGATCGGTTTCGATCAACTGGCCGATCAGGGCCAGAGTATTGAACAGGAAGTGCGGTTCGACCTGGGCCTGCAGCGTCGCCATGCGCGCTTCGAGCAGGCGCCGCTCCAGGGTGGCGACGTCGGCCTGGGCCGACATTTCCTTGGCCACCAGTTCGGCCTTGCGCTTGCCGCCGGCCAGCACCTTCACGCCAAACGAGAGCATGATGAACCACACCGCCGGCTCGCTGAACTTGGTGATGGCGCCAAAGGCGAACACCAGGAACCAGGTGATGTACAGCTGGCGCCACTCGACCAGGGCGAGCCAGTCGAAAAAGCTCCACCAGAGCGTGGTGGCTTCCGCGAAGGCGTCGCGCAGGAAGTCCATGATCTTGTTGAGCTGACTGGCTGCCACGATTTACTCCTTCTGGTCGTCGGCTGCGGGGAAGTCGGCCGATTTGTACGGCGTGGCAGGGCCGCGGCTGGCGCGCCTGTCAAAGGCGGTGACGACGAACTTGATCAGCATGAACATCACGAACAGGAACAAGGCCAGCGGGATGATCGTCATGGCAAAGGCCAGCAGGACGCAGCAGACGGCAATGGCCGGCCAGGACATGGTGGCGACGGCGGCGGCGCCGCTGCGGGCGGCTTTGGCGATGGCACGGCCCATTTCTTCCAAAGTTGTGAAGAAAGAATCAAAGGTGGCGTTGTTCATGGTGTTTCTCCGTTCGTTGTGTTGATGGAGCCACTGTAGCAAGCGCATCCGCCTGCGGCCATCGGTGTCCGACGAAATGCATATTTCGGGGGGTAATCGGCGGTCACGGGGGACTAATGGGAAGAATCCATGTTGACCGGCAAGACCGCGCCGCTGTCTTCGTCGGCCATGACCAGGCATTCGCCCTGACCGTCCGCGGCCACCTGCAGCTGGCCGTCGGGCAGCCACACGGCGCTGCGCCCGGCGCAGGGGTAGCCGCCCGTGGCGACGGCATGGTTGGCCATCAGGATGCCGATGCTGAAACGGCGGGCGTGGCTGGCCAGTTGCGTTGTGTCTTTGACATAACCGCCCGGCGTGATGACCGAGCCCGCCACATACAGCGTGGCGCCGGTCGCCACGGCGGCGTGCACGTGGGCCTGGTGGGTGGTATCGGCGCAAATGGCCAGCGCCACCGGCACGCCGCGCACGTCGATCAACTGGCTGATGGCGCTGCCCGGCGCTGCGTAGCGCTCTTCGCCAGGATGCAGAAAATGCTTGCGGTAGCTGACCGTGCTGCCGTCGGGCTGAAAGGCGAGGGCGCCGATGAAGGGCAGGCCGGTGCGGTTGGCCAGGGGCAGGCCGGCCACGATGGTCATGCCGGCGGCCTGCGCGTGCGCGCGCAGGGGCGCCAGGCGCGCGTCGTCGGCGTGCAGGGCCAGCCCGGCCATGGACGCCAGCTCGTATCCCGTCAGCGACAGTTCCGGAAAGACCAGCAGGCGTACGCCTGCCCGCGCGGCATGTTCGGCAAAGATGCCATGGCGCGCCACGTTGGCGCCGATGTCGTTGGCGATGGAGGCCGATTGCGCGGCCGCGATGCGCAGGCCGGCCATCAGCGCGCGGCCCAATCGCGCCGCAGCAGGCCGTAGAAGACGGTGTCGCAGACTTCGCCGTTGACGATCCAGCGCTCGCGCAGATAGCCTTCCTTGACAAAGCCCATGCGTTCGAGGACCTTGGCCGAGGCGTCGTTGCGCGGGTCGATATCGGCTTCGATGCGGTTCATGTTCAGCGTAGCGAAGGCGTGGCCGATGGCGGCGTTCAGCGCTTCGCCGATCAAGCCCCGGCCCCACTGGCTTTGCAGGAGGGCGTAGCCGATGTCGCAGCGGCGGCTGCCCTCGTGGAAGTCGTACAGCTTGACCGAGCCGATCATTTCGCCACTGGCGGCCAGGACGATGGCAAAGCGCAGTCCGGTGCCGGCTGCGTATTCGGCCAGGGTGGCGTCGATGAAGGCATGCGACTGGGCCAGGTCGGTCCAGGCGGGCGTGCTCCAGTAGCGGGTGACGGCCGGATCGGAGAACAGCGCAAACAGGGCGGTGTCGTCGTCGTGGGTCATCCAGCGCAGCTGCAGGCGCGGGGTGGCGAGGGTGGTTGGGGTCAGGGTGGGCATGGGGGGAGCATACCGCAAACTGCGTGCGCGCGATCAGCCGGGCAGGGCCACCGCCGACAGCACCATCGTCGTGATCATCTCCTCGCCATCGTCGAAATCCTTCTTCAACAGCTGCTTGCGGTTCAAGACCAGCGCCATCTGCATCGCAAAATCCGCATACGACTGCGTCATCGCCCAGATCGCAAACAGCAGATGGGTGGCGTTGATCGGCGCGATCTTGCCCTCGGCGATCCAGCGCTCGAACACCTCGATATCCTTGCGCAGCAGCGGCACCACCCGCTTCTGGATCTGTTCGCCGTACAGCTGGGCGCCGCTGATCACTTCCATCGCATACACGCGCGAGGCCCAGGGCTGCTCGCGCGAAAACCGCAGCTTTGCCTGCACGTAGGCACGCAGCACGTCGCGCGGATCTTGCTGCGGGTCGGCCAGGCTGTCCATGCGCGCCAGCCAGTCGTCGAGCACGCCGTCGAGCACGCGCTGGTAGAGCGCCTGCTTGGTGGGAAAGTAGTACATCAGGTTCTGCTTGGACAGCCCGGCATTGTCGGCCACGGTGGCAATCGACGCGCCTTCGTAGCCGCATTCGGCGAACACGCGCACCGCTTCGGCAACGATGTCCGCTTCGAGCTTGTCGCGGTTGAGCACGCGTCGCTTGGTGGTGGCCGTGCGCAGGGCATTGACAGTCTTGGTGGCCATGGTGTCCTTAGCGTAAAGAGGTCAGGAAGGCGGTCAGCGCCGGCGCGTCGGCCGCATAGGCGGCATTGAAGCGGAACCAGACCGTCGACGGCGTGTCGAGCGTGAAGAATTCGCCAGGCGAGAGCAGGATGCCCGATGCCAGCGCGCGGTCGGCGATGGCCTTGCCATTGAACTCGGCGCTGGGCGCGCGCTCCCAGCCGGCGCTGACGAACATGCCGCCGCGCGGCTGCGCGATGGGCGTCATGCCGGCCTCGCGCAGCCGCTCGATGGTGGCGGCGCGGGCGCTGGCGAGCTGGCTGCTCAGGCGCTCGACCATGCGCCGGTACCCCCGCGCTGCGAGCGCGTGATATACGGCCCGCTCATTGATCTCCGACGTGGTGAGCCCGGTCAGCATCTTCACGCGCAGCAGTTCCGGGATCAGCGTGGCCGAGGCGCATACCGAACCCACCCGCAGCACCGGTGAGAGCGTCTTGGAAAAGCTGCCGACCCGGATCACGCGCCGCAAGCCGTCCATCGCCGCCAGCGACGCTTCGCCCGGGGCAGCCAGTTCGCGGTAAATGTCGTCTTCGACCAGCCAGAAGTCGAACTGCTCGGCCAGTGCCAGCAAGCGGTGCGCCTGGGCCTGGGTGAGCGAGGTGCCGAGCGGGTTTTGCAGCACCGTGTTGACGAACATGAGTTTCGGGCTGGTCGCGCCCGCCTGGCGCGCCAGCAGGTCCAGATCGAGCCCGCCAGCGCCGCGCGCGATGCCGACCGGGATGCAGCCGTGGTGGCGCACCAGCGACGTCAGGTTGCTGTAGCCCGGCTCTTCCACCAGCAAGGTGTCGCCCGGCTTGGTCAGGGTTCGCAGGATCAGGTCGAACGCGTGGGTGGCGCCGTGGGTGAGCAGGATCTGGTCCGGCGCCACGGGGAACAGGGTCTCGCCCAGCGCCGCCGCCATGAACTGGCGCAGGGTGGGAAAGCCAAGCGGATGGCCATAGCCGCGCAGGCGGCTGGCGGGAATCTTCATGGCCAGGCGCACCGCGTCGAGGATGGTATCGTCGCCGTACCACTCGGGCGGGAGCCAGCCGGCGCCCACCGGCAGCGCGTCGGAGACGCCCGAGTACAGGTCGGGCGTGAGCGCGTCGATCGCGCTGGGCGTGGGCTGCAGCGTCAGCTGGGGCGCGGCGGCAATGTCGCTGCGGGCGACAAAAAAACCCGATCCGCGGCGCGAGGACAGCAGCCCCAGCGTGAGCAGGCGGTCGTACGATTCGACCACGGTAAAGGTGCTCACCCCGTGCATTTTTGCGAATTGTCGGACCGAGGGCATTTTTGTGCCCACCCGCAGCGCGCGCTGGTTGACCATCGCCGTGATGGCGCCGACAATCTGATCGACCAGGCTGCCGCGCTTGTTTCTATCGATCGCCAGTACCGGCCAGAGCGTCTCGTTTTCCCCCATTGCCCACTCCTTTTGCTGCACAACAGCAAACTGTGTCGTTTGCGCCACCTGTACGGTTGGCTGATTCTGCAATTTGTGTATATGTGCCATAGTTGTCCCGCTGACTATTATTGCATCATCATTTTGCCAACTGGTAAATAATTTTATTCGTCGTAAAAATCGTGGAGAACCGTCATGAACGAGTCCAAACCTGCATCGATGGCATCCTTCTGGATGCCGTTTACGAATAACCGCGATTACAAGACCCACCCGCGCCTGCTGGTCTCGGCCGAAGGCATGTATTACAAGGATGTCGACGGCAACGCCATCCTCGACGGTACGGCCGGCCTGTGGTGCGTGCCATGCGGCCACGCCCAGCCCAGGATCATCGCCGCCGTGCGCGAGATGGTCGGCCAGCTCGATTTCGCACCCACCTTCCAGATGGGCCACCCGGCCGCCTTCGATCTGGCCGAAAAACTGATGGACTACACGGGCCACCGTTTCGGCCACGTGTTCTATACCAATTCCGGCTCGGAGGCGGTCGACACCGCCCTCAAGATGGCCCTGGCCTACCACCGCGCGCGCGGCGAAGGGGGCCGCACCCGCCTGATCGGGCGCGAACGCGGTTACCACGGCGTGGGCTTTGGCGGCATTTCGGTGGGCGGCATCGGCGGCAACCGCCGCACCTTCGGCCCGCTGCTGCCCGGCGTCGACCATCTGCCCCATACCCACAACCTGGAAAAGAATGCGTTCTCGCGCGGCGAGCCGGAATACGGCGCCCACCTGGCCGACGACCTCGAACGGATCATCGCGCTGCACGACGTGTCCACCATCGCCGCCGTGATCGTCGAGCCGGTGGCCGGTTCCACGGGCGTGCTGATTCCACCCAAGGGTTACCTCAAGCGCCTGCGCGAACTGTGCGACAAGCACGGCATCCTGCTCATCTTCGACGAAGTCATTACCGGCTTCGGCCGTCTGACGACGCCGTTCGCCTTCGACTACTTCGACGTCGAACCGGACATGGTGACCGTGGCCAAGGGCTTGACCAATGCCACCGTGCCGATGGGCGCGGTGTTCACCAAAAAGCATATCCACGACGCGTTCATGGACGGCCCCGCCGGCATCGAACTGTTCCACGGCTATACCTATTCCGGCCACCCGCTGGCCTGCGCCGCGGCGATTGCCACGCTGGACGTGTTCAAGGAACAGAACATCCTCGAACACGCCGCCGGCATGCAGGAATACTGGGCCGATGCGGTCCATTCGCTCAAGGGCTTGCCGCATGTGATCGACATCCGCACCATCGGCCTGATCGCCGGCATCGAGCTGGCGCCGATCGCGGGCAAGCCGGGCGCGCGCGCCTTCAACGCATTCAAGAAAGCGTTTGCCGACGGCATCCTGATCCGCACCACCGGCGACATCATCGCCTTGTCGCCGCCGCTCGTGCTCGAGAAGAAGCACATCGACGACTTGTTCGGCAAGCTGGCCACCGTACTGAAAAACCTGGAATAACATCATGAGCCATCTCGATACGATCACCCACTACATCAACGGCGCCACGGTCGACACCCACAGCGGGCGCTATGCCGACGTGTTCAACCCCGCCCTGGGCGAGCCGTGCGCACGCGTGGCGCTGGGCACGGCCGACGAGGTGGGCGCCGCGGTGGCCGCTGCTGCTGCCGCCTTCCCGGCCTGGTCGGCCACGCCGCCGCTGACGCGGGCGCGCGTTCTCTTCAAGTACCTGCAGCTGTGCCAGCAGCACACAGACGACTTCGCCGCCATGCTGACGCGCGAACACGGCAAAACGTTTTCGGATGCGCAGGGGGAAGTGGCGCGCGGTATCGAGATGGTCGAATTCGCGGTCGGCATTCCCCAGCTGCTCAAGGGCGAATTCACCGACCAGATCTCGCGCGGGATCGATGCCTGGTCGATGCGCCAGGCGCTTGGCGTCGTGGCCGGCATCACGCCATTCAACTTCCCCGTGATGGTGCCGATGTGGATGTTCCCGGTCGCTATCGCCTGCGGCAATACCTTCGTGCTCAAGCCGTCCGAACGCGATCCGTCGGCCTCGCTCCTGCATGCCAAGCTGCTCAAGGATGCCGGTTTGCCGGACGGCGTGTTCAACGTCATCCAGGGCGACAAGGTCACCGTCGACGCGCTGCTCGACCATCCCGAGGTGCAGGCGATCAGCTTTGTCGGCTCGACCCCGATTGCCGAATACATCTACGCGCGCGGCACCGCCAACGGCAAGCGCGTGCAAGCCCTGGGCGGCGCCAAGAACCACATGGTGGTCATGCCCGACGCCGACATGGACATGGCGGTCGACGCTCTGATCGGCGCCGCCTTCGGTTCGGCCGGCGAGCGCTGCATGGCCATTTCGGTGGTCGTGGCCGTGGGCGACTCCGGCGACAAGCTCATTGGCGCGCTGGGCGAACGCACGGCGGCGCTCAAGATCGGCGACGGCATGGCGGCCGACGCCGAAATGGGCCCGGTCGTCACCGCCCAGGCAAAGCAGCGCATCGAACGCCTGATCGGCGAAGGCGTGGAGCAGGGCGCCAGGCTGGTGGTCGACGGGCGCGCCTGCAAGGTCGCGGGTCGCGAGAACGGGTTCTTTGTGGGCGGCACCCTGTTCGACCACGTCACCCCTGACATGACCATTTACAAGGAAGAGATTTTCGGACCGGTGCTGTGCGTTGTGCGCGCGCCGGATGTGGCCACGGCCGTCAATCTGATCAACGCCAACGAATACGGCAACGGCGTGGCCATCTACACCCGCGACGGCGGCACCGCGCGCGAATTCGTGCGCCAGATCCAGGTCGGCATGGTTGGCGTGAATGTGCCCTTGCCGGTGCCGATGGCCTTCAACAGCTTCGGCGGGTGGAAAAAGAGCCTGTTCGGCGACCATCACGCCTACGGCCCGGAAGGGGTGCGCTTCTACACGCGCCACAAGGCCGTCATGCAGCGCTGGCCCAACACGGCCAGCGCTGGCGTGGAGTTCGCGTTCCCGCAAATGAAATAAGGCAGTACCCCACGCAAGTGGAGACACACGATAAATAGAAATCGGGATTGAACATGATCGAATCACTCAAGCACCTGCCGCAATCGGCTGCATCGAACAGCGAACTGGCGGAACAGTTTACCGACCTGGCTCCCGCGCTGACGGCGCGCCAGGCGGCCATCGAAAGCGCGCGCTGCCTGTATTGCTACGACGCGCCATGCACGCGCATCTGCCCGTCCGAGATCGATGTGGCCAGCTTCATCCGCAACATCCATGACGGGAACATCAACGGCGCCGCCGTCGGCATCCTCAAGCAGAACATCCTGGGTGGCAGCTGCGCGCGCGTGTGCCCGACCGAGATCCTGTGCGAAGACGCGTGCGTGCGCAATCACGACGAAGAAGGCCAGCCCGTCAAGATCGGCCTGCTGCAGCGCCATGCGCTCGACAACGCGCACTTTTCCGCGCACCCGTTCCAGCGCGCCGCCAGCACCGGCAAGAAGATTGCCGTGGTCGGCGCCGGTCCTGCCGGCCTGTCGTGCGCGCACCGCCTGGCCATGCTGGGCAACGACGTCGTCATCTTCGAGGCGCGCGACAAGTCGGGCGGCCTGAATGAATACGGGATCGCCAAGTACAAGCTGACGGGCGACTTCGCGCAGAAGGAAGTCGCGTTCCTGCTCGACGTCGGCGGGATCGAGGTGCAGCACGGCCGCGTGCTGGGCCAGAACCTGCACCTGAAGGACTTGCACGCCCAGTACGATGCCGTGTTCCTGGGGCTGGGGCTCAATGCCAGCCGCCAGCTCGGCCTGACCGGTGAAGACGCGCCCGGCCTGATGGCGGCGGTCGAGTACATCGCCGCGCTGCGCCAGGCGGCCGACCTGAACACGCTGCCCGTGCCCAAGCGCGCCATCGTCATCGGCGCGGGCAACACCGCCATCGATATGGCGGTGCAGATCAAGCGCCTGGGCGCGCAAGACGTGACGCTGGTGTACCGCCGCGGTCTCGATGCCATGAGCGCGACCGGCCACGAACAGGAAATCGCCAAGCTCAACCATGTGCGCATGCGCACCTGGGCCGCGCCGCTGGACGTGCTGCTTGACGACGCGGGCCGCGTGCGCGGCATGCGTTTCGAAGAGACCCGTCTGGACAATGGCAAGCTGGTCGGCACCGGCGCCTTTATCGAGATCGCCGCTGACGCAGTATTCAAGGCCATCGGCCAGAGCCTCGATCCGTCCGGGATCTCCGACGAGATGGCGCGCCAGCTCGAGCGCAGCGGCGACAAGATCCGCGTCGATGCCTCGTTCCGCACGGTGCTGCCAGGCGTGTACGCGGGCGGCGATTGCGTCGCCCCGGGGCAGGACTTGACGGTGCAAGCAGTGCAGCATGGCAAACTGGCCGCACTGGCCATTCATCACGACATCCAATCGAAAGTGGAGGCTGCATAATGGCTGACCTGAGCATCGAATTTTGCGGCATTAAATCGCCCAATCCGTTCTGGCTGGCGTCCGCGCCGCCGACCGACAAGGCTTACAACGTGGTGCGCGCCTTCGAAGCCGGCTGGGGCGGGGTGGTCTGGAAGACGCTGGGCGAAGATCCCGCCGCCGTCAACGTATCGTCGCGCTACTCGGCGCATTACGGCAAGAACCGCGAAGTCCTGGGCTTCAATAACATCGAGCTGATCACCGACCGCAGCCTGGAAATCAATCTGGCCGAGATCACCCAGGTCAAGCGCGACTGGCCGGACCGCGCCATGATCGTCTCACTCATGCTGCCGTGCGAAGAGGCGCTGTGGGCAGAGATCCTGCCGAAGGTGGAAGCGACCGGCGCCGACGGCATCGAACTCAATTTCGGCTGCCCGCACGGCATGCCGGAACGGGGCATGGGCGCGGCCGTGGGGCAGGTGCCGGAATATGTGGAAATGGTCACGCGCTGGTGCAAGAAGCACTCGAAACTGCCCGTCATCGTCAAGCTCACGCCCAACATCACCGATGTGCGCAAGCCCGCGCGCGCGGCGCTGGCCGGGGGCGCCGATGCGGTCTCGCTGATCAACACGATCAATTCGATCACCCACCTCGATCTGGACCGCATGGTCGCCTTCCCCATCGTGGGCAATGCCAGCACCCATGGCGGCTACTGCGGCTCGGCCGTCAAGCCGATTGCGCTCAACATGGTGGCCGAGATCGCGCGCGACCCGGAAACCAAGGACTTGCCGATTTCCGGCATCGGCGGCATCGGCAACTGGCGCGATGCGGCCGAATTCATCGCCCTGGGCGCCGGGTCGGTGCAGGTCTGCACGGCGGCGATGCTGCATGGCTTTCGCATCGTCGAAGAGATGAAGGATGGCCTGTCGCGCTGGATGGACGAAAAGGGCTACGCCAACATCGCCGCATTCTCCGGCAAGGCCGTGCCCAACACCACCGACTGGAAATACCTGGACATGAACTACCAGGTGATCGCCCAGATCGACCAGGACAAGTGCATCAAGTGCGGCAAGTGCTACGTCGCGTGCGAGGATACTTCGCACCAGTCGATCGCCCAGCTGATCGACGCGGCCAGCGGCGTGCGCACCTATGAAGTGATCAAGCAGGAATGCGTCGGCTGCAACCTGTGCGAGATCACCTGCCCGGTCGAAGCCTGCATCACCATGGTCCCGCAACAGACTGGCAAAAAATACATGAATTGGACCCAGGATCCGCGTAACCCCAGGGCTGAAGTGGTAGGCTAGGCAGAGGCAGCCGGAAATCCCATTTTATGGAGAGTGACCCAGTGAGCAAAGACCTGTCCGCCAACACGCAGCTCTGGAACGAAGACCTCGCCCCCACCACCGCTGCCCAGCGCACCTGGCGCTGGTATCACTTCGCCGCCTTGTGGGTGGGCATGGTGATGTGCATTCCGGCCTATACGCTCTCGGCCAGCCTGATCGAGGGCGGCATGTCCGGTTACCAGGCCGTGCTGACGGTCTTCCTGGCCAATGCCATCGTGCTGCTGCCGATGCTGCTGATCGGTCACGCCGGCACCAAGTACGGCATTCCCTATGCGGTGCTGGCGCGCGCTTCCTTTGGCACCACCGGCGCGCGCATTCCCGCGCTGATGCGCGCCATCGTCGCCTGCGGCTGGTACGGCATCCAGACCTGGTTCGGCGGCAGCATGATCTACACGCTGCTCGGGGTGATGATGGGTGGGGAGATCGGCGGCGCCAAGCTCGCGGGGCTGGGCATCAATGGCGCCCAATTGGTCTGCTTCCTGGCGTTCTGGGCGATCCAGTTCTGGTACATCGTGCATGGCATGGAATCGATCCGCAAGCTCGAAACCTGGACCGCGCCGCTCAAGATACTGATCTGTTTCGTGCTGCTCGGCTGGGTGTACAGCAAGGCGGGCGGCTTCGGTCCGCTGCTCGATCAGCCGTCGCAGTTTGTCGCTGGCGGCAAGAAGGCGGGGCAGTTCTGGTCGGTGTTCTGGCCTTCGCTCACGGCGATGGTCGGCTTCTGGGCCACGCTCGCGCTCAACATTCCGGACTTCACCCGCTTCGCCAGGACGCAGCGCGACCAGATCGTGGGCCAGTCGGTGGGCTTGCCGGTGCCGATGGGATTGCTGGCCATGCTGGCCGTGATCGTCACCTCGGCCACCGTGGTCCTGTACGGCAAGGCCATCTGGGATCCGGTCGACCTGGCGTCGCGCATGACGGGCGCCGCCGTGCTGATCGCGCTGCTGGTGCTGCTGATCGATACTGTCAGTGTCAACCTGGCCGCCAACCTGGTGGGCCCGGCCTACGATTTTTCGTCGCTGGCGCCGCGGCTGGTGTCGTACCGCACGGGCGGCTTCATCACGGCCGGCATTGCCCTGGTCATGATGCCGTGGAAGATACTCGAATCGACCCAGGGCTACATCTTCACCTGGCTGATCGGCTATTCGGCGCTGCTTGGCCCCATCGCCGGCATCCTCATCGTCGACTACTACCTGATCCGCAAGACCGAACTCGATGTGGCCCAGCTGTACCGCGACGACGGCATCTATTCGTACCGGGGCGGCTGGAATGCCGCCGCCGTGATCGCCTTCGTGGCCGGGGTGCTGCCGAATATCCCCGGTTTCATGAACGCCGCTTTCCCGGCGGCCTTCCCGGGCGTGGACGAGCTGTTCAAGACCATCTACACCTACGCCTGGTTTGTGGGCATTGCCATTTCCGCCGTCATATACGGCGCACTGATGAAAGGCCGGCGCGTGCCGGCGCTGCGCCAGCCGGCGCATTCTTAATTTGCATGACAGGAGCAGTTCATGACTACCATTATCCGCGGCGGGACCATCGTTAACGCAGACCGCGCATTCCGGGGCGACGTGCTGGTCTTTGGCGACAAGATCGTCGCCGTCGGCGACAAGCTCGACGCGCCGGCCGGCGCCACCGTGATCGACGCGACCGGCCAGTACGTGATGCCAGGCGGGATCGATACCCATACCCATATGCAGCTGCCCTTCATGGGCACGGTGACGGCCGACGATTTCTTCACCGGCACGGCGGCCGGCCTGGCGGGCGGCACCACCACCATCATGGACTTCGTCATTCCCGACCCCAGGCAGCCGCTGCTCGAGGCGTATCACACCTGGCGCGGCTGGGCCGCCAAATCGGCGGGCGACTACACCTTCCACGTGGCCGTCACCTGGTGGGATGACAGCGTGCATGCCGACATGGGCACGCTGGTGCGCAAGCATGGCGTCAACAGCTTCAAGCACTTCATGGCCTACAAGAACGCCATCATGGCCGACGACGAGACCCTGGTCAAAAGCTTTACCCGCGCGCTGGAACTGGGCGCCATCCCCACCGTGCATGCGGAAAACGGCGAGCTGGTGTTCCAGCTGCAGCAGGACCTGCTGCGCAAGGGGATCACGGGACCGGCCGCCCATCCGCTCTCGCGCCCGCCCGAAGTCGAAGCCGAGGCGGCCAACCGCGCCATTGCGATTGCCAACGTGCTGGGCACACCTGTCTACATCGTGCACGTGTCGTGCGCGGAGTCGCTTGACGCGATCACCCGCGCGCGCGCCAAGGGGCAGCGCGTGTATGGCGAAGCGCTGGCGGGGCACCTGGTGATCGACGACAGCGTCTACCAGAGCGAGGATCTGGCGTTCGCGCGCGGTCACGTCATGAGCCCGCCGTTTCGCAGCAAGCACCACCAGACGGCCCTGTGGCAGGGACTGCGCGGTGGCAATCTGCACACGACCGCCACCGACCACTGCACCTTTTGCGCCGAGCAGAAGGCGGCGGGCAAGGATGATTTCACCAAGATTCCGAATGGCTGCGGCGGGGTCGAAGACCGGATGTCGGTGGTGTGGGATGCGGGCGTCAATGCGGGTCTGCTGACACCGTCGGAATTCGTGCGCGTGACCTCGACCAATGCGGCGCAGATCTTCAATATGTATCCCCGCAAGGGCGTGGTGGCGGTCGGCGCCGATGCCGATATCGTCGTATGGGACCCGCAAGGCTCGCGCACGATTTCGGCCAAGACCCAGTTTGCCAAGGGTGGGTTCAATGTGTTCGAGGGGCGGACCGTGAAGGGGATACCGTCGTACACCCTGTCGAACGGGAAGGTGGTGTTCGAACGGGGCGAGCTGCGGGCGGTGCAAGGCGCGGGCAAGCATGTGGATCGGCCGGCGTTTACAAAGACGCAAGCGTAGACAGACAACATGGTGGAAATGAATGGAGTAAGCATGAACGAACTACGCATTGACGGCAAGCGCCTGTGGAACGCCCTGATGGAACTGGCCAGCATTGGCGCAACGCCCAAAGGCGGCGTCAAGCGCCTGGCGCTCACAGACCTGGACAAGCAGGGCCGCGACCTCGTGGTCAGCTGGGCGAAGGACGCGGGCATGTCCATCACGGTGGACCAGATCGGCAATGTCTTCATGCGGCGCGAAGGCCGCAATCCGGCGCTGGCGCCCATCATGACGGGGAGCCATATCGATACCCAGCCCACCGGCGGCAAGTTCGACGGCAATTATGGCGTGCTGGCGGGACTGGAAGTGGTGCGCACCCTGAACGACCGGGGCATCGCGACGGAAGCGCCCATCGAAGTCGCATTCTGGACCAATGAGGAAGGTTCGCGCTTCGTGCCCGTGATGATGGGCTCGGGCGTGTTCTGCGGCGCCTTCAGCCTCGAGACAGCCTACGCCGCGCGCGATACCGAAGGCAAGAGCGTGCGCGATGAGCTGGCGCGCATCGGCTACCTGGGCGAGCAGGTGCCCGGCCAGCACCCCATCGGCGCCTATTTCGAGACCCACATCGAGCAGGGCCCGGTACTGGAAGACGCCGACAAGGTGATCGGGGTCGTCCCTGCCGTCATGGGCTTGTCCTGGTACGACTGCATCGTCACCGGCATGGAGGCGCATGCGGGGCCCACTCCCATGGGCCTGCGCAAGGATGCGCTGCAGGTCTCGACCCGCATCATGCAGGAGGTGGTGAGCATCGCCAACCGCTATCCGCCCTATGGCCGCGGCACCGTGGGCATGGTGCAGGTGTTCCCCAACAGCCGCAACGTCATCCCCGGCGAAGTCAAATTCAGCATCGACCTGCGCAATGTGAGCGATGCCCTGCTCAACACCATGCATGAGGAAATGCTGGCCTTTATCGACAAGACGCGCAGCGAGTCGGGCCTGGCGATCAGCATCGAACGGGTGTCCTACTATCCGCCATGCCCCTTCCACCCCGATTGCGTGGGCGCGGTGCGGGCCGCCACGGCCAAGCTGGGCTACTCGACCATGGATGTCGTGTCCGGCGCTGGCCATGACGCCATCTACGCTGCCCGGCTGGCACCGGCCGGCATGATCTTCGTGCCCTGCAAGGATGGCATCAGCCACAACGAGATCGAAGACGCCAAGGCCGATCACCTGGAAGCGGGCTGCAATGTCTTGCTGCACGCCATGTTGGAGCGGGCCAAAGTTGTTGCCGCATAGCTAAATCGTCGGCGCTGTCCTACCGCGCGCGGTGGACGCATCCGATATGCGTGCGCCCCCATCCTTGTTAGCCTTGTGGTTTAACAGGGAGAAAACACCATGCGCGCACTGACTTACCACGGCAGCCACGACGTCAAAGTCGACAATGTCCCCGATCCCATCCTGCAGGATGCGGACGATATCATCCTCAAGGTGACGGCCACCGCGATCTGCGGCTCCGATCTGCACATGTACCGCGGCAAAATCCCCGCCATGAAAAGCGGCGATATTCTGGGCCACGAATTCATGGGCGAGGTCGTCGAGGTCGGCCCCAAGGTCACCGAGCTGGCCAAGGGCGACCGCGTGGTGGTGCCGTTCGTGATCGCGTGCGGCAGCTGCTTTTTCTGCGACATGCAGCTGTTTTCCGCCTGCGAGACGACCAACCCGGACCGCGGTTCGATCATGAACAAAAAGAGCTTGCGGTCCGGCGCCGCGCTGTTCGGCTTCAGCCACCTGTACGGCGGCGTGCCGGGCGGGCAGGCAGAGTACGTGCGCGTGCCCAAGGCGAATGTGGGGCCGATCAAGATACCCGCGGCCCTGTCGGACGAGCAGGTGCTGTTCCTGAGCGATATCCTGCCGACCGGCTATCAGGCGGTGCTCAACACGGGCGTGGGCAAGGGCGGCAGCCTGGCCATCTTCGGCGCCGGCCCGGTCGGCCAGATGGCCGCCGCCAGCGCGCGCATGCTGGGCATCGAAAAGATTTTCATGGTCGACCATCATCCCTACCGGCTCGAATTTGCGCGCCGCACCTACGATGTCATTCCCGTCAATTTCGACGATTGCGACGCGGCCGAATTCATCATCGAGCAGACCAGCCACCGCGGCGTCGATGGCGTGGTCGATGCGGTGGGCTTCGAGGCCAAGGGCAGCACGCTGGAAACCGTAATGACAGACCTCAAGCTTGAAGGCAGCAGCGGCAAGGCGCTGCGCCAGTGCATCGCAGCGGTGCGGCGTGGCGGCACGGTGAGCGTGCCGGGCGTGTATGCCGGCTTTATCCACGGCTTCCTGTTCGGCGATATCTTCGAGAAGGGGATCGGCATCAAGGCCGGCCAGACCCACGTGCAGCAGCATATGCCGGCGCTGCTGACCGCGATCGAAGAAGGCAAGCTGCGCCCGCAGGAGGTGATCTCGCACCGGCTCAAGCTCGATCAGGCCGCCGAAGGCTACAAGATGTTCGACAAAAAAGAGGATGACTGCCGCAAGGTGATCCTGACGCCGTAGGGAGCCGGCGGCGCTGGCGGCTCAGGCGATTTCGACGCGATTGCGCCCGCGCTGCTTGGCGCGGTACAGGGCGGCGTCGGCGCGCGACAGGGCGCTGTTGACGCCGCGGTCGTCGGCCAGCATGATGGCTACGCCGACACTGACCGTCACTGCCAGGCACAGGCCGTCCTCGTGCAGGGGCGACGCTTCCACCCGGGCGCGTACCCGTTCGCCAAAGCCGGCGGCGTCTTCGAGGTCGGCGCCGGCGAGGAGAATGGCAAACTCTTCGCCGCCGATCCGTCCCACCGAATCGACCTTGCGCAGCTCGCACAGCAAAATGCGGGCGAAGTGGCGCAGCAGCGCGTCGCCCTTGGCGTGACCATGGTTGTCGTTCACCAGTTTGAACAGATCCAGGTCGAACATCAGCACTGCCGACAGGGCCAGCGGATCGCGCTGGACGCGCGCCAGTTCCTGTTCCATGCGCGCCATGATGTGGCGCCGGTTCGGCAGCCCGGTCAGGAAATCGGTCGCGGCGGCGGCCTGCAGCTTGTGTTCCAGTTCCTTGTGGGGGGTGATGTCGGCGATGAAGCCGTGCCAGACCGTGCTGCCGTCGTCGAAGCGGCGCGGCGTCGCCTCGCCTTCGCGCCAGCACAGCCCGACCCCGGGCAAAATCACGCGAAACTGCAAATGCCAGCGGGTGAGGGCCTCGGCCGATTCCGCCAGCGTGCTGCGGTAGGCTTCGATGTCGTCGGGATGGATGACCGCTTCGGCGTGGATTGCGTCGACCGCCGCCAGCGGCGGCGAGGTGCCGAAAATCTGGCGGATGCCGGCGCTGGCGTAGGTGAAGGAGGCGGCGCCGCCAGGCGAGATGCGGTACTGGTACACCAGGCCGGGTACTTCGTCGGTCAGGTGGGTGAGGAGTTCCGCGCTGCGGCGCAGTTCTTCGGACAGGGCGGCGGTGGCCGAAATATCGGTGGTGGTGCCGGTCATGCGCAGCGCCTTGCCGTTGCGGTCGCGCGCGACGACCTTGCCGCGGCTGAGCACCCATTTGTAGCTGCCGTCCTTGCAGCGCAGGCGATGTTCGACCTGGTAGGCCGGCGTCAGGTTGTTGAAGTGGGCGAGGATGGTGGCGCGCACATGGTGCAGGTCGTCGGGATGGACGCGGGTGTAGCTTTCATCGATGGTGTCGCCGATTTCGTGGTCGGCGAAGCCCAGCATCGCTTTCCAGGCCGCCGAATAGACGATCCGCCCGGAGGGGATGTCGCGGTCCCAAACGCCGGTGCCGCTGGTGGCGATTGCCAATTGCAGCGATTCGGCGTCGCTCAGATCGCGCGGAATGATGGAGCCATCGTTAGCCATGGTGCACGCAGACAGGACAAAAGTACGATCTACGATACCACACTCACTGGCGCGGCTTGAAATTTCTGAGAAAATCGAGCAGGGTCGCCGCCGCGATGTCGGCGTCGTCGGCGGTCATGGTTTCGAGCCGGTTGTGGCTGATGCCGCCGTTGCCGCAGCGGACAAACAGCATGGCCACGTCGGTGACGGCGGCCATGGGCATGGCGTCGTGCCCGGCGCCGGAGGCCAGGTCGCGGCGCGGCAGGCCGGCCCGTTCGACCGCCGCGCCGAGCTGCTCCATGAGCCAGGGCGCGCACGGCGCCGCCGCGGCATTGACGACCGGCTCGAGCGTGTGCGCGATGTGGCGCCGTGCGCAGATGGCGCCTATGCCATCGAGGATATCGCCGACGGCGGCCAGGCGCACGGCATCGTCGGCGGCGCGGATATCGAGCGACAGCGTGCAGTGGCCTGGAATCACATTGACCGAGCCATTCGGTACCTGCAGCTGGCCGACCGTGCCCACCAGAGAAGGCGTGCCAGTGCAGCGCTGCTCGACCAGCAGCACGATCTCGGCTGCCGCCGCCGCCGCGTCCTGGCGCATGTGCATGGGCGTGGTGCCCGCATGGCTGGCGAGCCCGGTCAGTTCGACCAGATAGCGTGAGCTGCCGGCGATGGCCGTGACCACGCCCAGCGCCAGGCCTTCCTGCAGCAGAACCGGACCTTGTTCGATGTGCACTTCCACAAAGCCGAGCAGGCTGGCCGGATCGCGCGCGATGGCGGCAATTGCTGCCGGGTCGTGTCCGGCCAGGGTCAGCGCGCTGCGCATGCTTACGCCGTCGGCGTCGAGGCGATCGAGCAGGGCCATGTCGAAGCGGCCGATGACGGCATTACTGCCGAGGAAAGTGCTCTTGAAGCGCACCCCTTCTTCTTCCGCAAAGCCGACCACCTCCAGGTGAAAGGGCAGGCGTTCGCCCCGTTCATTGAGGTGGCGCACGATGGCGATCGGCAGCAGAATGCCGAGCCGGCCATCGTACTTGCCGCCATCGCGCACGGTGTCGTAATGGGAGCCGGTGATCAGGGTGCGTGCATCCGGGTCGGCCGCGAGATAGCGGCCGCAGACATTGCCGACCGCGTCGATATGGGGCTGCATGCCAGCGTCCCGCATCCATTGCGCCAGCTGCGCGGCGGTGCGCTGGTGCACCGGCGTCATGAACGAGCAGGTGAGGCCATCGGCGATCTCGCTCTCGGTGGCCAGCAGGTCCGACCAGTGCATCAGGGTCGGGCCGAACGCGGGCACCACGCCGAGCAGGTCGTTCAGGCGCAGTTCGGCGATGCGGTGGATCTGGCGCAGGCACTCGGCCATTTCGCTGGCGCGCTGATGCTGCAGGCGCCGGGTAAAGGTGTCGATGATGGCGCGGCGCGTCAAGCCCCGCCCGTCCAGCCCCTTGACCGCGAGGATGAACGGAAAGCCGAAGCGGGCGTTATAGTCGGCGTTGAGGCGGTGCAGGGTGGCGTATTCGTCGGCGCTGCACAGATTCAGGCCCGACGCGGCCTGCTCGATGGCCGATTCGGCCGTCAGCTGGCCGGCGATGGCGGCCTTGCCGGCCAGTTCCGGGTGGGCGCGGATGAGGCCCAGCTGCTCGTCGACACTGGCGCCGGAGACGACCTGCTGGAGCGCGAACTTGAGCGCGGCCAGGGTGGCGAACGGCCGTGCCGACACGGCCCGTTCGGCAATCCAGGGCGAGTGCTCATAGATGCCATGCAGCGCCAGGGCGAAGGCGTCTGGCGCGCAGCTGTTCAAATCCGATAGAGTGGTCATGGTGCAGGTATCCGATGGTGCCAGAGTGCGATCATACCCCCGCCCATCGGCGCCAGGTATATCGGGAATCCGATAATTCCTATGGATGGGCGATCAGCGCTGGACCAGCGCCTTGGCGGCGGCGCTGACCTGGTCGCGCAGCCATTTGTGCTCCGGCGCCTGGTGCACCCGCTCGTGCCACAACTGGTAGAAGCGCATGGGGGGAAACTTGACCGGTACCGTGAAGGTCTTCAGCGGCAGGGTCTTTTCGTAAAAGCGCATGAACTGGCGCCCGGTGGTGAGGACCAGGTCAGTCTGGGTGAGCATGTACGGTATCAGGCCGAAATAAGCCGATTCCACCGCCACCTTGCGCTGCAAACCCTGGCGTTCGAGGAAGGAATCGATCACCCCGTGGTAGCCGGGCAGCATCTGCGACGGCGCTACGTGGGGCAGGCTCAGATAGTCGTCGAGCGTCATCGCGTCGCTTGCGGTGCGCTTGGCGTACGGGCTGTCGGCGCGCATGGTGCAGATGATGGGGTCTTCGAACAGCTTGGAGATGTGCAGGTGGGCGGGCGGTTCGTCCCAGTTGGCGATGACCAGGTCCATGTCGCCGTCCGAGAGCATGCGGATGTAGTCCACGCCCGGTCCCAGGCTGTGAATGACCACGCGGCTGTTGGGCGAGCCGCGGCGCAGCGCGGTGACGACATTGGGCAGGAACTGGCTGTCCAGGTAGTCGGGCGCGGCGATGTGGAAGGTGCGCGCCTCTTCCTGGGCAATGAAGGGCGACTTCTTGACGAACAGGCTTTCGGTCTCGTCGAGGATGCGCTTGGCCGGCTTGAGCAGGCTTTCGCCATGCTGGGTCGGCACCATGCCGCGCGCGCCGCGTACCAGGAGCGGATCGCCGGTCAGTTCGCGCAGCTTGCGCAGCGAGGCCGAGATCGAGGGCTGCGGCTGGTTCAGCTTGAGGGCCACGCGCGAGACGTTCTTTTCCACCAGCAGCAGGTAGAGGATGCGGATCAGGTGCAGGTCGAGGTGTTGGGGGAGGCTGGCCATGCGTTGTTGTATATCGGATCAGGTATGTCGAATATACGCGACATTTCATGTTGAGTGAGGGGAATCACGCTATCTTGGCTAAATTCGCCCACCTATTGTCGGCGCGCCCGCAACAAGGAATTTCATGGAAGTGTTTGGCTATCTGACCCCGTATCTGCTCGAGTGGATGAATCTGCTGCTGCGCTGGCTGCATGTCATCACCGGCATCGCATGGATCGGCGCATCGTTCTATTTCGTCTGGCTCGACAACACCATCCGCCCGCCGGCGCCCGGTTCGGATCTGGCCAACAAGGGCGTGTCAGGCCAATTGTGGGCCGTGCACGGGGGCGGCTTTTACAATCCGCAAAAGTATCTGGTGGCGCCGGCCGAACTGCCCGCCGAGCTGCACTGGTTCAAATGGGAAGCGTATTCCACCTGGCTGTCGGGCTTCGCGCTGCTCACGGTGGTCTACTACTTCAATGCGCAAGCCATGATGGTTGACAAATCGGTCGCCGACTTGAGCAGCCTGCAAGCGGTCGGCCTGGGCCTGGGCAGCCTGGTGGTGGGCTGGACCGTCTACGACTTGCTGTGCCGCTCCCGGCTGGGCCAGCATGATCTGGCCTTCGGCCTCGTCATGTTCTGCCTGCTGGTTGGCAGCGCGTATGTGCTGACCCACTTCCTGAGCGGGCGCGCCGCCTATATTCACGTGGGCGCAATGATCGGCACCATGATGGTGGCCAATGTGCTGATGCTGATCATTCCCGGCCAGCGCAAGATGGTGGCGGCGATGATGGCCGGGCAAAAGCCCGATCCCGTGCATGGACTCAAGGCCAAGCAGCGCAGTGTGCACAACAACTACTTCACGCTGCCGGTCCTGTTCATCATGATCAGCAACCACTACGCGATGACCTACCGCCACGAGCATGCCTGGGCGGTGCTGGCGGCGATCATGGCGGCCGGCGTGTTGATCCGCCACTTCTTCAACCTGCGCCACCGCGGCCGCATCGCATGGCGCTATCCGCTGGCCGGCGTGGCGCTGCTCGCTGCGGTGGCGGTGGCGATCGCGCCGCCAGCGCCCGCCGCGGCGGTGGCAGGCGTGGACCATGCCGCGCAATTTGCCAAGGTGCAGACCATCATCGGCCAGCGCTGCGTGGCGTGTCACGCCGCCCAGCCGACCCAGCCGGGCTTTGCCAGCGCGCCGGCCGGGGTGATGCTCGATAGCCCGGCCTTGATCGGCCAGAATGCCCCGCGCATCTACCAGCAGGCGGTTCAGCTCAAGGCCATGCCGATTGCCAATCTCACCAACATGACCGATGCCGAACGCGCCCAGGTGGCTGCCTGGTTCGAAAGCGGCGCCCACCAGGAATGACGATGCACACCAAAGACCAACTGGGCGCGTGGATCGACGCGCATTTCGACGAGCAGGTCGCCTTTTTGCAGCACGTGATCCAGGTGCCGACCGATACGCCGCCCGGCAACAACGCGCCGCACGCGGATGCGGTGGCGCACATGGTCGACGCGTTTGGCTGGCAGGCGGAAAAGCATGCGGTGCCGGCCCAGCAGGTGCACGACTACGGCATGGAAAGCATCACCAACCTGATCATCCGCCGGCGCTATGGCGCGGACGGCCCCACGCTGGCCCTCAACGCCCACGGCGACGTGGTGCCGCCCGGCGAGGGCTGGACCAAGCCGCCGTATGGCGGCGTGATCGAGGATGGCTATATCTACGGCCGCGCGGCCGCCGTTTCCAAGTGCGATTTTGCGACCTATATCTTTGCCGTGCGCGCGCTGGAGGCGCTCGGCGTGCCGCTCAAGGGGGCGATCGAACTGCACTTCACGTATGACGAGGAGTTCGGCGGCCTGCTCGGACCGGGCTGGCTGCTCGAGCAAAAGCTGACCAGGCCCGATTTCGTGATCGCAGCCGGTTTCAGCTACCAGATCGTGACCGCGCACAACGCCTGCCTGCAGCTGGAAGTGACCGTGCACGGCAAGTCCGGCCACGGCGCCATGCCGGAGACGGGGCACGATGCGCTGCAGGCAGCCACCAAGGTCTTGAATGCGATTTACGGCCAGCTGCCGGAACTGAAAAAGATCAAGTCCCAGGTGGCGGGCATCGATTCGCCGACCATGCTGGTGGGCCGGATCGATGGCGGCACCAATACCAATGTCGTGCCGGGCAAGGTGGTCTTGAAGCTGGACCGCCGCATGATTCCCGAGGAAGATCCGGTGGCGGTGGAAGCGCAGGTACGAAAACTGATCGAGGACGCGGTCGCGGGCGAGCCGGGCATCCGCCTGGAGATTCGGCGCCTGTTACTGTCGCATGCGCTGCGCCCGCTGCCAGGATCGGATAAGCTGGTGCGCAGTCTGCAGGAAAATGGCCGCGCGATCATCGGCGAAGAAATCCTTGCTCAGGGAACGCCCCTGTACGCGGATGCGCGCCTGTACGGCGAACATGGCATTCCGGCCGTGCTGTATGGCGCAGGACCGCGCACGGTGCCGGAATCGAATGCGAAAAAGGCGGACGAAAAACTGGCGCTGGAGGACCTGCGCAAGGCGACCAAGGTTGTGGCGCTGACGCTGCTCGATTTTTTGCAGGGTTAAGATCGATCGCTACGTCGTCCCCGCCTTCGCGAGGACGACGTGGTGGCGTTAGCGGCGTTCGGACGGACCTTCGAATGCCACCGGCGGCAGACGGTGAATGGCGCCGCCGACTGCGTCTGACAGCAGCGCCGTCAAATCCGCGCTCGATTGCCTGTGAACGTCCGCTGCCGGACCGGCAGCCATCTCGTTCTTCCAGTTCGTGTAGATCGGTTTGATCTGCTTGCGCATGTTGGCGCCGACGGCATAGCGCTTGTCGCTGCGGTCCTGGCGCCGCACCGTGACGACCACGCTGCAAAATTCGATGCTGCGGCTGGTCACGCTGATCATGCTCAGCTTTGTCATCAGGGCCAGTCCGTCGAAGCGCTCCTGCGGCACGTTCCCCTTGCCGACGTTCACGACAATGTCCGCCCTGTCGGGGGATTCGGCCATGCTGGGCCGGTAGCCGCGCGCCTGCAGGGCGTCCAGGACGCTGCGCGAGAGCGTGTCGGCAATGGTGGTGCCGACGATGGGGACATCGAGCCGTGCATTGTTAAACGATGCGAAGCCCTGATCGAAGTAGGGAACCGCTTCGCCCAGCTCGTTGACGATGAATACCTTCAGCGCCGGATCGGCCAGCCGGCCCGCTGCGGCGTGATTGCATTCCACCGTGCCAGACAGTGCCGGCGCCTGCTTGAGCTCGTGAAACCGCGCCAAGGACATCAGGCCGCTCGCGTCCGGCGCCAAGGCGGCGTAGGGCGCCGGTAAATCGCCGTACTGGCCTGGCGTCAGCGGCTCGATCACGCGCCCGTCGGAGCAGAGCGCCTTCGCGAACTGTTCGAAGGCGGCGCGCACGGCCAGCGGATCTTGTCCGACCGCGCCGCGTGCGACCAGCCCGGCCTTGTCCGGTCCCGCGGCGAAGGCATTGAAGCGCACGCCATCGATGACTGGTTCGGCTGCCTCGCGCGCCAGTGCACTGCACGACAGCGCAATGGCGCAGGCTGCCCAAAGGATTCTCTTCATGCGATGCTCCCTGATTGCGTACATTATTTGAGCGTGCGCTCGAACAGCTGGTAGATGCGCCGGTACTGGTCGTACCAGCTCTCCGGCTGGACAAAGGCATGGCGCTCGAGCGGATAGCTGGCCAATTCCCAGTGATCCTTTTTCAGTTCGATTAGCCGCTGCGCCATGCGCACCGAATCCTGGTAGAAGACGTTATCGTCGATCATGCCGTGCGAGATCAGCAGGTTGCCCTTCAACTTGTCGGCGTACTCGATCGGCGACGACGTACGGTAGGCTTCCGGATCGAGCTCCGGCGTGTTGAGGATGTTGGCCGTGTACTCGTGGTTGTAGGTGGTCCAGTCGGTTACGGGACGCAGCGCCGCGCCGGACTTGAACAGCTCCGGCTCGCGCATGAGCGCCATGAAGGTCATGAAGCCGCCGTAGCTGCCGCCGTACACGCCGACGTTTTTCAGGTCGCCCTGGTGATTGGCGGCCAGCCAGTTCACGCCATCGACATAGTCTTCCAGTTCAGGATGACCCATCTGGCGGTAGATGGCCGTGCGCCAGTCGCGCCCATATCCTTTGGAGGCGCGGTAATCCATGTCGAGCACGATGTAGCCTTTTTCGACCAGCAGATTGTGGAACATCTGCTCGCGGAAGTAGACCGGATAGCGCTTGCTGACGTTTTGCAGGTAGCCTGCGCCATGGACGAACATCACGATCGGATACTGCTTGCCTGCTTCCAGCGTGGCCGGACGATACAGCTTGCCGTAGATCGGTCCGGCGCCGTGGGTCGATGGGACGGCCACGATCTGCGGTTCGATCCAGCCTCGCGCCTTGAAGTCGGCGCTGCGGGTATCGGTCAGTTTGACGGCGGCGCCGCCAGCAACGGGCACGGTGGCCAGCTGCACCGGCAGGTAGCTCGACGAATAGTGCACCAGCAGCTTGCGCTGGTCTGGCGACAGGGTGTATTGCTCGACGCCTTCGAGCGCGGTCACTTCGCGCAGCTTGCCATCCTTGGCGCTGACGGTACACACTTCATACGTGCCTGGGGCCTTCGGGTTGCACAGCATGTAGGCACTGCTGCCGTCGGCGCTCCAGTCGATGCGCGTCGCTTCCCATTTGCCTTGGGTAAGCGCATGCGGCTTGCCGTCGGCGCCCACGGTGTACAGGTGCGAGTAGCCGGTTTCTTCGGACAGATACCAGAGCGTGGCATTGTCGTTCAACCAGCCGAATTCATTGTTGGACGAATTGATCCAGGCCGTGTCACTCAAGCGATGCACGGGCTTGAATTTGCCTTCCTTGAGGTCGACCGTGGCGATCCAGCGGTCCTTGTTGTCGACCGCGCGCAGCAGCACCGCAACCTGGCTGCCATTGCTGTTCCACTGGATGGTCTCGCCGTCGTCATCGACGCGCACGGCGCGGTTGCCCTTCAGTGCCGGCAGCTTGCGTTCGGCGCGCAGGGCGGCGAGTGGATCGACTGCCACGCCGGGCAGTGCGTCGTACGACAGGTCGCGAATCTGGCGCGTTGCCAGGTCGACCAGCTTGACGGTGTGCTCGGCCGGCATGTTGCGGCCGACGCGCGGGCGCTGGTCGTCGAATTCTTCGTAGCCCGATTCGGTCACGTAGCGGGGCAGCTTGCCGATGCGTCCCTTCTCGGCCGATTTGGGCGCGGTGACCACGATCAGGTAGCGGCCGTCCGGGGACAGGGCGCTGCCTTCGATGCTCACCTTGTCGCCCAGGTAGATCGGGGCCGGGGCGCGGGTGGCGTCGGCGCGCCGTTCCTCTTCGGTGCGGGCGCGGCCGGCGTCGCGGTCTTCCTTCTGGCGCTTGAGCGTGGTGATCAGGCGCAGCTGCAGGTCGCGCAGTGCATCCTCGTCCGGCGCGGCGGCCGGATCCTTGGTCGCGCGCGCGGCGGCGACCGGCGAGACCAGGTGGTCGGCGCGGTTCCAGCTGAGCCACTCGTGGCCGACGCGGAACTGGATGGCGCGCCCATCGGCCGAGTACTGGGGCGCGGCCAGGCCGTTGCTGCCGCGCGTGACCTGGGTCAGCACGCCGCTTTTGAGGTCGCGTTCGAACAGATCGCCATTGCGCAGCAGGATGGCGCGCGTGCGGTCGCGGCTGTAGACGAGGCGGTCGCTGTCGAGGTTGGCCAGTTCATTGTCGCCGACCTTGCGCGGCGCGCCCGGCACGGCCTGGAAGGTATCGCGCAGGGGCGAACCGGCGCGTTTTTGCTTGTAGAACACGTGCTTGCTGTCCCAGCTCCACCAGGCGTTTTCGACCGGCGTGCCGATCCAGTCCGGGTGGGCCATGGCCTGATCAAGGGTGATGGGCGTGACGGCTGCGGCGGGGATCGCCCACATGGCAGCTAAGAAAGGGAGTGCAAGGAAACGCATCGTCGTCGAGGGGGTGAAGTGAATCGGAGCCGGAGCCAGAAAATGCAAGAGGGCATTCTAGCGCAGCGCCACACCGGGCGATGTGTCTGAAAAGTAAAAAATGGGAAGGGGTAAATACAAACGCCGGCACTGCGGCCGGCGTGATGTGCGATCAGACGCCTTGTTCGTCCGCGGCGGGCGGAGTGCCCGGCTTGACCAGGATGGCGATGCGTACCAGCATCCAGCCGGCGGCCAGGGCGCCGGGGAGGTATTCGACGTATTCCATGTCAGCCCCGCGACGCCAGCTGGCGCAGTTCGGCGGCCAGGCTCGGCTGCATGTCCTGGTACTCGTTGGCCATGCGGATCAGCTTCATGTGGGTGCGTGCGCGCGCGCGCTCCGACGGGCCCTGCTTGGCAACGACTTCCTGCGCCACGAACTGGCGTTCCTGGGCGGCGAACAAGGCGGCGGCGAAGGCGCGCGCGGCATTGCTGACGTCGGCGAAGTAGGCGCGCAGCGATGCGGTGCTGTGAAGGGTGGCGGTGGTCATGTGATTTCCTGGCAGGGCAGTCATTGGATACTGAGAAGTATAGACAAGCGCGAGCCATAAATAAAATTTTCATTTGTGATGCCGCCCATTCCTAAATCGCATATCACGACCATGCGGCGTATACGCGATATTCAGGAAAATGATGTAGCTGGGAAATTACCGTTGCACCCATCATTTATCTCCAACATTGCCACAAAGGGAAACAGCTCACGTATATTGACGTTGTCCTTTTTCCATCATGAGGGTCTTGCCATGTCACTTGCCGTGATTCAGCGCAGTATTGCCGCCATCGTCATCGCCTCCTTGTCGCCGGCCTTTGCCGCGCCGCCAACCACGCCGCTCAGTTCCGTCACCGATACCTATGCCGGTGTCGCCGTCGAGGATCCCTACCGCCAGCTCGAACAGCTCGACCAGCCGCAGGTACGGCAGTGGGCCAGGGAGCAGGGCGGCTACACGCGCGCCGCGCTCGATGCGCTGCCCGGGCGGGCCGCGCTGCAGGCGCGCATCGATGCGCTCAGCGCCAAGGCGAGCGACCGGGTCTACATGGTCAGCCGTGTCGGGCGCTCCACCTATTTCATGAAGAAGCGCCCGACCGATGCCCTCGGCAAGCTGTACGTGCGAACCGGGAAGGCGGCCGACCGCATCCTGTTCGATCCGGACACGATGAAGACGGCCGACGGACAGACCCAGGCGATCAACAATTACGCCGTCTCGCCGGACGGGAAGTATGTGGCGATGGTGCTGTCGGTGGGCGATGCCGAACTTGGCGCGATCCATGTGCTCGACACGCGCAGCGGGGCCATGACGGGCGCGCCCGTGCCGCGGATCTGGGGCGAGCTGCGGGCGCTCTGGATGCCGGACAGCCAGCACTTCATTTACACGCGCAGCAGCGATCCGGCGCGCGCCTACGGCAAGAATCAGATGGTCGTGCGCCGTGTCGGCAGCGACGGCAAGGATGACAAGCCGCTGCTTGGCACTGGCGTCGATGGCGGCGTGACCACGCGCGAGAACGACTGGCCGTTCGTCTCGGTCGCCAGGCAGTCGCCGTACGCGGTGCTGATGCTGTCCGATGGCGTGGGCGGGCTCACGCGCAGCTACGTCATGGCGCGCGACCAGCTCGGGCAACCCGGCGCAACGTGGCGCGAACTGCAGGGCGAAGCGGCCAAGGTAAGGCGCGCCAGCCACAGCGGCAAGTGGATGTATGGCAGCACCTACGATGGCGCGTCGCGCTACCGCATCGTGCGCTGGGATCTGGCGCGGCCGGAGGCGCCGCCGGTGGAAGTCGTGCCCCAGCAAGCGGGCGTGATCGAAGATATCGGCGCCGGCAGCGACGGCCTGTATTACGTGGTGCGCACGGGCGCCGTGTCGGAACTGTTCGCGCTGCCCCACGGCGCGCCTGCAGCCAGGGCGCGCAAGATCGCGCTGCCGGTGCCGGGATCGATTCATCTGGAGGACAGCGACCAGGCGCTGCCGGGCGTGCTGTTTACGCTCGAACCGTGGACCGCGCCGCTGGACTTGATGACGGCGCGGCTGGGCCAGGCCGCCGCCATCTCCGCAGGGCTGATCGGCAACAAGGGCCAGCCCTACGACGATGTGGTGGCGCTCGAAACGATGTGCAGCGCGCGCGATGGCGCCAAGGTGCCGATCTCGATCCTGATGAAAAGGAGCGTCAAGCGCGATGGCAGCAATCCCACCTTCCTGGAAGGGTATGCCGGCTACGGCATGACCATTACCGCGACGTTTTCCCAGACCTGGGGCGCATGGCTCGAGCGCGGCGGCATTCTGGCCCTGGCCAACCCGCGCGGCAGCGGCGCCTACGGCGAGGACTGGTACCAGGCGGGGCGCGGCGCCACCAAGGCCAACACCTGGCGCGACATGATCGACTGCGCCGAGATGCTCATCAAGGAAGGCTATACCTCGCCCGCCAGGCTGGCCGTGCGCGGCGTGAGCATGGGCGGGGTGGCGGCCGGGCGCGCGATGACGGAACGGCCGGACTTGTTCGCCACCGCGATCTTGCAGGTCGGTCTGCTCGACACCGTCCGCATGATCGAGGTATCGCAGAACGGTCCCAATCATCTGGAAGAAATGGGCGACGTGAAGAGCGCGGCGGGGATACAGCAATTGCTGGCGATGAGCAGCTACCACAACGTCAAGCCCGGCACCGCCTATCCGGCCACGCTGGTGATCACGGGCTTGAATGACAACCGGGTCGACCCCTGGATGTCGTTCAAGATGGCGGCGCGGCTGCAGGCGGCGAGCACCAGCGGCAAACCGGTCCTGCTGCGCGTGGACGACAAGGCAGGCCACGGCATGACCAGCACGACGCAGCAGCGCAATGCCATGCTGGCCGACATCCTGTCCTTCCATTTGTGGCAGACGGGCGACCCGGCGTTCCAGCCCAGGTAGGCCGCGGCCGGGATCAGGCGCGCGTAAAGTCCATGACCCAGTTGGTTTCCCAGCTTTGGCCGCCATCAGCGGAAAAGGCTTGTTCCCAGCGCGGCGTGGACGGGTGCGCCTGCCACAGGAAGCGTACCCGTATCGGCGCGCCATTGAAGGTATCGTCGGCGTAAAACACGCCCCGGCCATGCTCGAAGCGGCCCGTCATGGGGACGTCCAGGCGGCCCGGATAGCGGCCGTCGAGCCACCAGATCGACCACAATTGCGTGGCCGGATCGAAAGCGCGCAGGGTCACGGCCAGGTAGCGCCCGGAGGGGTGGTCGATGACGTTGTCGTCGACATTGCCGGCGCCGCCCAACAGAGGGCGCGTGACGCAGCTGCCTGGAAAGGACAGCCATTCGGTGCAGCCGGCCAGGCGCTGCCTGAGCTGACGGTGGGCGATGTGCCAGGCGCCGGCGAAAAAGTCGAAGTCGGCGGGCGAGGAGGTGGGGTGGGGTGGTTTCATGCGCCCATCGTAGCGCGCATACAGGACAGGTTTCGCCCTGTTTCGCCGCGCTTACGCGGCCGGTTCCAGGGCCATGTAGCGATTGACCAGGTCCAGGGCGGTGCGGGCGGCAAACCCGGCAGGCATGGCGCCCGGCGCCGCACTGGCCAGTTGAAACGCGCCTTCCATCAATGCGATCAGGCTGGCCGCCAGCGGCCGTACCTGGGTCTGCTGCTTGCCGAGCGCGGCCAGGCAATCGCCGAGCAAGCCCTCGATGCGGACGGCCTCGGCATGAATGACTTCCTGGTAGACGGCGCGCACGTCCGGCTGGCGCACGGCTTCGGCGCCGATCACGACCCAGGCCGCCACCGCCGCTGCGCTGGCGCCTTCGCCCAGGCCCAGGCGCGCGCCGATATACGCTTGCAGGCGCTGCTCAGGCGTGACGGCGGCATCGGCCAGCATCGCATAGCGGCGATTGCCCTGCTCGGCCAGGGCTTTGACCAGGGCCAGCAGGATCTCGGCCTTGGTCTTGAAGTGATAGTGCAGCAAGCCTGGCGCCAACCCCGCCCGCTTGGCGATCAGCTGGATGGTGGCTTTTTCATACCCGTGCTCGGCCATGGTGGCCAGGAGCGCCGCGACGATTTCTTCGCGGCGTTGATCGGTATTGGACTTTCTGGCCATGGCAGGTTCATCTAATTTGGTCGGATAACCAAATTATACTTGTTTCGGGCAGAAAATTCGGCTAGTCTTCGTTTATTGGTTGATTGACCAAATAACTAAACGGGCAGGTGCCATCCCATGAACCATTCTTCCACCACGCTCCGGAGTGCCACGCTGCTGGGGTTTCTCACGATATTGAATGTCCTGAATTTTGCCGATCGGTTTCTGCTGCAAGGCTTCGCTGTCGACATGAGCGCCGATCTGGGGCTGAGCAAGCTGCAGTTCACCTTGTTGACGGGCTTCGTATTCACCGGGTTCTATACTTGTCTTGGCCTGGTGATGGGGGCGCTGGCTGACCGGGTGCACCGGCCGCGCCTGATGGCTGCCGGTGTCGCCGCGTGGAGCGTGCTGACCGGCCTGACGGCGCTCACCAGCAATTTCGCCCAGCTCGCCCTGTGCCGCCTGTGTGTGGGCGTGGGCGAGGCCACCCTGACGCCGGCAGCGCTCGGCCTGCTCGGCGATGTGTGGCCAGCCAGGCGGCGCGCGTCGGTCTCCGGCATCTACTATCTCGGGGCACCGGTGGGGATCGGACTGGCCTTCATTATTGCCGGCACGCTTGGCGCGGCAATCGGCTGGCGCAAATGCTTTCTCGTGCTGGGCGTGCTCGGTGCCGTGCTGTCGCTGGCGCTGCTGTGGGTGCGCGAACCGCGCCTGGCGGCCGCTCCGGCAGCCAGGACGCGCATGACGACGGTCGTGGCCGATATCGTCGCCTGCCTGCGGGCCTCGCCCCCGTTATGCCTGGTCGTGCTCGGTGGCGTGCTGGTGATTTACGCCCAGGGCGCGCTTGTGCTCGATCAATTATGGCTGGTGCAGGAAAGGGGATTCGGCAAGCAGCAGGCGCAGAATGTGTCCGGCATCATGTTCCTCGCTGGCGGCGTGCTCGGTGCCATGAGCGGCGGCTACCTCAGCGACCTGATGGAAGCGCGCCAACCTGGCGGGCGGCTGCGATTTCTTGTGCTGGCCTATCTGCTCGGACTGCCGGCAGCCTATTACCTTCGCCTTGCCGATCCGGCGAGCGCGCTGTTCTTGCCAGCCATGCTGGCGGGCAGTGTGATGTTGACCATCGGATATGGCCCGCTGTTTGCGATTGTCCAGGATCTGGTCCCGGATCGCTTGCGCTCGACCATGACCGCGTTTCTGATCCTGTGCATGACCTTGCTCGGCACCTCGCCCGGGAACTTGCAGGTCGGCTGGCTGGCCGATCTGTTCCAGACGCAGGGTCTTGCCGAGCCGATTACCCACGCTGTCCTGATCGGCATGCTGCCTTCGATTCCCGCCATCGCCTGCTTCTACCTGGCCGCCCGTCTGCTGCAGAAGGAGAAAGCATGCGTACCAGCCTGCCGCGGACTTATCCAATTTGCAACCCCGGTCGTCGCGCCGTATAATCGTGCCAGTCAGAAATATTGACTTTTAGTATCTACGAACATCTCATCTGGAGCCCGATTTGAAAGCGATTCTCCTGCGGTTCGCCGCATCGTTGTGTCTGGCCGCTTGCGCGGCATCCGGATTTGCCGCGCAAGTGGCCGAGCCGGTCGAACTGTCGACCCGGGTCAATCACTATTACGTGACCTATGCCATCAACAACGACTATTCCAGTTCCGAAATTCATGATTGGTCGGTGAAGATTTTGAAGGAGAGCGCGCTGGCCAATGCCAAGGAGACGGCGATCTCGTACAGCACCAGCATCGAAAAGGCGGAAGTGCTGAGCGCCTACACGATCAAGCCCGATGGCAAGCGCATCGACGCTCCCAAATCGAATTTCCAGGTCCAGACCAACACCGGCAACGACAACGATGCGCCCGTGTTTTCCGACCGTACCACGTTGACCGTGGTGTTCCCGGAAGTGGCTGTGGGCGATACCGTCGGCTTTTCCTACAAGCTCACCCAGCTGGAACCAATGTTCCCGAAACACTATTCGATCACGCAAAATTTCGGGCGCGGTGTGGCGTACGATGACTTGCGCATCAAGTTCTCCTATCCCGCAGCCATCGCGGCCCAGCTGGACGTGCGCGACATGACCGAAACCGTCAACACCGAACAGACTGGCCGCAAGATGCTGGAATGGACCTATTCCAACAAGATCCCGCTCAAGAGCAAGCGGCGCGACTATTCGGTGTTCGATGACGAGAGCCTGCCCGGGTTTGCCTTCTCGACCTTCAAGTCGTATGCCGACATTGCGCAGGCCTACGGCGCGCGCGCCACACCGAAGGCTGCCGTCACGCCGCAGGTGCAGGCGCTCGCTGACGAGATCGCCAAGGACCAGCGCACCCCGCGCGATACCGCGCGCGTGCTGTATGACTGGGTCGCCACCAATATCACCTATGCCGGCAATTGCATCGGCACGGGCGCGGTGGTGCCGCACGATATCGCCTTCATCCTGAAGAACAAGATGGGCGACTGCAAGGACCACGCAACGCTGCTGCAGGCGCTGCTTGCGGCCAAGGGTATCGCCAGCACGCAAGCCTTGATCAACGCCGGCAATAGCTACAAGCTGGGCAAGGTGCCCGTGGTGTCGCGCGTCAATCACGTGATCAATTATCTGCCGGCCTTCGATCTGTTTGTCGATTCGACCTCGGACGATACCCCGTTCGGCATGTTGCCGATGTCGTCCCAGGACAAACCCGCCTTGCTGGTCGATGGCTTCAAGAGCGGCCTCAAGACGCCCGTCACGGCGCCAGGCAGCAACAGCCAGACCATGAAGACGCGGCTGACGATCAACGAAGACGGTTCCGTCAGCGGCGACGTGGCGGTGGGCTTGAAAGGCTTGTACGCGGCGCAAATGCGCGCGGGCATGCGCAATATCAGCAAAGAAGACACGACCGACATGGTCAAGAATTCCCTGCAGCGCGGCGGCTTTACCGGCAGCGGCAAATTCGAGCAAGACGATCCGACTGCCTTGATCGATACCTACAATTACAAGGCCACGATGGCCTTCAAGACCTTTACCCAATTGCCGGGTGCCGGTGCGTTCTCGATCTATCCGGTATTTTTCAGCGGTGCGCCGGTGGGCCGTTTTGCCGCGGGCGTGCGTGACGACGATGCGCTGCTGACCGAATTCGCCTGTTCCAACGGCGACAGCAAGGAAGAGTACATCTACACGCTGCCGAAAAAGATGAAGGTGCTGGCGGTGCCGGACAACCTGACCGTCAAGACCAGCAACCTGCTCTACAAGGCGACGTATCGCCTGAAAGGCAATCAGCTCACCGTCGTGCGCGAAGTGCAGGACCGCACGCATGGCAACGTGTGCTCGCCGGAAGTGGCGCGCGAGTATTCCGATTTTTCCAAGAAGGTACTCCAGAACCTGAAGGCCCAGGTCGTCTACAAGTAAGCCGTACGCGCCCAACGAAAAAGCCCCATGCGATGGGGCTTTTCGCTTTCTTGGTGCAGTACTTTGGTTGGGGTGAGAGGTGAGATGAAGTAGTCCTGCGGCCAAATGAAGCCCTGCTCGGCAAGAAACTGCCGAGTGCGGCATCATGGTGCGTCATTCACTTCACATGGAAAGAAATCTGCATGTCTAATCTCCTGCAAGCCTTGCAGTGGCGTTATGCCACCAAAAAAATGAATCCTGCTAAAAAGGTCGCCCAAGAGAAGATCGACCGCATTCTCGAGGCGGTACGCCTGACCGCCAGTTCCAGTGGATTGCAACAATACGAGATGTTTGTGGTGACGAACGATAACCTGCGTGAACAGATCAGGGTGCATGCCTGGAACCAGGCCCAGGTGACGGAATGCTCGCATCTGCTCGTGTTCGCCGCGTGGGATACTTATACGGCCGAGCGCATCAATGCGATGTTTGATCTGGTGAACGCCGAGCGCGGCATCAGAAACGAAGGGTGGGAAGCCTACCGCCAGCAATTGCTGGCGACGTACCCGCAACGCGACGCTCGCACCAATTTCGAGCACGCCGCGCGTCAGGCTTACATTGGCCTCGGCAGCGCGCTGATTGCTGCAGCTGAGGAAAAAGTGGATGCTACCCCGATGGAGGGCTTCGATCCGGCCAAGGTCGACGAGATCCTGCAGCTGCGTGAACGTGGATTGCGTTCGGTAGTCCTCATGCCTGTTGGCTATCGTGCGGATGAAGGCGACTGGCTCGTTAACCTGAAGAAAGTGCGCCGCCCGTTGTCACAGTTCGTCACCGAGTTGGCGTAGTCAACAAGCCATCCTGGCGCATCCAGTCTTGGTCTGGCTTTTAATTGTATGGTCGGGGTGAGAGGATTCGAACCTCCGGCCTCTGCGTCCCGAACGCAGCGCTCTACCAGGCTGAGCCACACCCCGACGCGGTTGCAGCCACAGTGATAACGCTAGCGCCGGTCAGTGGTTCCTGTCAACTGCGAATGTGCATAGTTGCAGCAGGCTATCCTTGTAGGTACTTTCCGGCAAACCGGCGACGGCGCTGGCGGCGCGGCGCGCGGCCGTTTCCGCTTCGCGCCGGGTGTAGTCGAGCGCGCCGCTGCTGGTGACGGCGGCGAGGATGGCGTCGAAATGCTGCTCGTCGCCCTGTTCGATGCAGTTGCGCACCAGTTCGCGCTGTTCCGGCGTGCCGTTTTCCATCAGCCAGATCAGTGGCAGCGTGGGCTTGCCTTCGCGCAGGTCGTCGCCCACGTTCTTGCCGATTTCGGCAGCGTCGCCCGCATAGTCGAGCACGTCGTCAATCAACTGGAAGGCCGTGCCGAGCGAGCGGCCATACTCGCCGGCGGCGGCGATGTCGGCGTCGCTGGCGCCGGAAACGAGGGCGCCCAGTTCGGCCGCCGCTTCAAACAGTTTGGCGGTCTTGGAACGGATGACCTTGAGGTAGCTGTCCTGGCTCACGTCCGGGTCATGCATGTTGAGCAGTTGCAGTACTTCGCCTTCGGCGATCACGTTGGTCGCGTCCGACAAAATCTGCATCACGCGCATGTTGTTCAGGCCAACCATCATCTGGAACGAGCGCGAATACAGGAAGTCGCCCACCAGCACCGAGGCGGCATTGCCGAACAGGGCATTGGCGGTCTGGCGCCCGCGTCGCATCGACGACTCGTCGACCACGTCGTCATGCAGCAGCGTGGCGGTATGAATGAATTCGACCACGGCCGCCAGTTCATGGTGGGCCGTACCCTGGTAGCCATAGGCATTGGCCACCAGAAGTACCAGCACGGGACGGATGCGCTTACCGCCGGCACTGATGATGTATTCGGCAATCTGGTTCACGAGGCTGACCTCGGAATGCAGACGTTCGCGGATCACCGTATTGACCGCGGCCATATCCTGGGCGATCGAGTGGGCGATATTGTGTTGTGGTGCTTGAAGAGTGGCGGCGGACAAGGCGAACCTGCTATGGACGTTAGGTGCGGGGATTATACGACAAGCACTGCCGCACTGCCCGGTTTGCCCGAGCGTCAGACTGAAAACGTTGCGCTGATGAAATGGTTTTCATTGCCACGGCGCTTGATTCCTTGACATTGCTGTTACCTGTGGCAAATTACCTGTACGAGCGTGGTGGAGAGCGGGATGAGCAAGTTGCTGCAGGCGAGACGAACGATGCAGGCCGGGTTGGGCCTGGCGCTGGCGTTCGCGCTGTCCCTTGCCGCGGCGCCGCCGGCGACGGCCGCCAATGCCTGCAGCCGGCCGATCACGGTGGCCACCGGGCAGTGGGAACCGTACAGTTACTACGATGCCCAGGGCCGTTTCACCGGCATCGATGCCGACATGGTGCGCGCGATCTTCGTGGAAGCGGGCTGCACCCTGCTGGAACTGGGGTCGATGCCCGCCAGCCGCAACATGACCCTGTTCTTTCGTGGTGAAATCGACATGATGACGGGCGCGTCGCTGACGGCGGAGCGCCTCAAGGGCGCCCGCTTCAGCCTGCCGTACCGGGGCGAGACGGTGGGCTTGTTCTTTGTCGCCGACGGCAGCGCGCGGTTCCGGGACATCCGCAGCTTCGACGATTTTCTGGCGCACCAGTCCCTGTCGATGCTGGCGCCGCGGGTGGGCTACTACGGCCCGATTTATGAGAAGTACCAGGCATCGCTGCTGGGCGCCAAGCGCCTGTCGCAGTTCATCGATTTCCCCCAGGGCATGCGCATGCTGGCGGCGCGCCGCGGCGACTTCATGCTGGGCGACGCGGCCGGGGTCGAGCATGCGGCGGCGCGCCAGGGGATCAAAGTCCAGCCTTTGCCGTTCTGGCTGGTAGAATCGCAGGTGCACCTGATGTTTTCCCGCGCCACCGTCCCCGAAGCAGACGTGCGCCGTATTGACGCCGCCATCCTGCGCCTGCAGAAGCGCCAGGTATTCGAGCGCATCCGCCAGCGTTACGGGGGCATGTAGCCAAGTTGTCGACATACCACGAACCTGGCGGCTTGTGCATGCCTTTTGACGAAAAAAACCAATCCGTGTATAATCTGCGGTTCCCCCGGCTCCGGCCAGGGAAATCTATTAACATTTGATGAGGTTTCATATCATGTACGCGGTCATAAAAACCGGTGGCAAACAATACAAAGTTGTCGCTGGCGAAAA